>ERZ507073.1566-NODE-1566-length-13630-cov-4.494954_pt1 | contig 13630 bp, 10 predicted proteins | sample MGYA00512290_ERZ507073 | MGnify/ENA metagenome assembly ERZ507073 | reverse complement strand
TATATTACGACACTGAAACATTTTTAAAATCAATCAAGGAGGTTAAGATATATGCAGCTTAGTGTAAAAGATGTAGCTGATAATGCAGTGGTTATTTATAAAGATGAAATAGTAGAAACGAACATGGATGATATTGAAATTCAGATTGTGTTAGATTATTACAATAAAAATAAAGAATTTATGGAGAAAGCCGATGCCGAAGTATTATGAATTTAAATGGTAAAGTATACAATATATGAAATGCGTGACATAGATATTAACTATGCCACGCATTTTATCAACTATAAATTATAACCAGTAAATCCACCGGTTTATCACTTATATTTTTTATCACTTATTACTCTTATTACTTATTACTTATAACTTTTACTACTTATACTTTGATACATTAGTTGAATCTACCTTCTCAAATGGTACCCATACATATAAGCCGTCATCTGATATTCCTTCAATGCCACTCGTACTGCTTCCTGTTCCGAGTGCAATAGCTGCTTCTATAAGCCTCTTTCCCTGTCCATCAGCAGACTGGTATACTGTAAATGACATTGTTCCTGCTTCTATTGCCTTACAGCCATCGCTTGTCGCATCGATACCAAGAATTAATATATTACCCTTCCCTGCTTTACGGCACGCATCTACTATACCAAGTGCCATAGTATCATTGTTACATATAACAACATCACATTTCTGGTTAGTCTTTAAGAATATATTAAACATTTCCTCTGATTTTGACTGCTCCCAGTCAGCGTGGTCTTCAAATACATAATTAATCTTCTTTCCAGAAGCGTTAAGTATCTCTTTAACAGCTTTAGTTCTTCCCTTAGTTGCTGAATGGCTTGATGGTCCTTTAATTATAGCAACATTAATTTCTGATGATGATTTTAACTTATCAAGCACATATTCTGCCTGAAACTGTCCTGCGGTGTACTCATCTGAGCCAACATACATATATTTGCCAGCTTTAAGTCTTGATTCATCTGGTGATACATTAAAGAATACAATAGGAATATCTCCTGCGAGAGCTTCAAGCTCTAATGAAGTATCCTTATCTACCATATTACAAAGAATTACATCATAATTCTCTGAAACGGCTTTCTTAATATGCTCAACCTGCTTTTCAATTGAATTATTGGCATCTAATATATCAAGTTGTGTATTATTCTCCTGTGCTGTTTCCTTTGCTTTATTAACTAACTGTGTTCTGAAAGTATCAGCCTGTGCCAGTGTCATTAACATCTTTACACTACCCTTACTGCCTGTTGAAGATGTATTAGTACCAGTGCCACAGCCGGCAGCACCTAATACAAGCATAACCAGACATATTAATAAACATAACCTTTTCTTCATTCTATAACCTCTTTTCCGGATATTTTATCTTCTCTATATATGAAACTGCTGTACCTGATTAGAAAGCTGTTCTGCCGAAGCTGCTAATTCTTCTGCTGAGATTTCCACCTGTCCACTGTTTTTAGAAATATTATCAGCCTGTCCTAACATTGACTCAGATGTTGCCATAATCTCATCTGAGCTTGCAGCCTGTTCCTCACATATAGCGGCAACATTAGTAGCAACTTCATCAACATGTCCAATCTTCTCAACAACATTTGCCATAAGTTCATTGGTTGCCTTAATATTATTGAATATTGTATTAAATGTATCTACTGCTGTATGAATTAATACTGCACTGTCACCAATCTCTACAACACTGTCTCCTGCTTGACTTACAGCATCTTCAACAAGCTTATTAATCTCTGTAATAAGCTGTGTAATGTGTTCTACAGACTCAGTACTGTTCTTTGCAAGTGAACCTATCTCAGAAGCAACAACTGCAAAGCCTCTTCCTGCTTCTCCTGCTCTTGCTGCTTCAATAGATGCATTAAGTGATAAGAGGTTAGTTTCATCAGCTATATCACCTATAAGCTTAATAATATCGACTATTTCCTTAGAAGCCGAACCAACTTTATTGACAGCTTCCTCAAGACTTCTTATTGATAACTCAATATTGTTAAGTGCTTCGCTGACGTGTTCCATATCCATTCGTCCTTTTTCGGATACTTCAACTGTCTCACGCATTTTAATATCAACTGAGTCGCCATCGTTCTTGGTTTCTGTAGCAACACCTGCAAGCTGTGTAACATTTTCTGCTATCTCATTAACTGACACTGATAACTGGTCAACTGTATCGTTAAGTTCATGCATCGACTTGGACTGTATATCTGCCGCAGTATTCATCTCGCCTGATACATTCTTGCTTGAGACTGCCTGCTCCTTTAATCGTACAGATACATCACCAATCTGGGATATCATCTGGCGCATAGCCTGAATAAACTTCTGTATGCTCTGTCCCATAACAGCAATCTCATCATTGCCCTTAACATTAACTGATACTGTAAAATCACCAGAGGCCATCTGTGTGATAGCCTTAGTCATATTCTTTACTGGCTTAACTACTACATTAGTCATTCTTTCAACAAGAATACAAAGAACTATTATACATACAATTCCTACAATTATCATAATAGTTCTTAAACGTATAAGCTTTGCAAGTACAATACTCTTAGGAATATATGATACTAATACCCAGTCAGTGCCATCGACCTCCTGAAATACCGTCATATTGCCATCAATAGTTGCGGAATCATAATCATTTGAATTAAATTGGTTTGCTACCTTCTGATAATATTCACTCTGTCCAGGAGCACCAAGCTTCTGTGATATTAATGAAGATTCTCTATCAGCAAGTATAACTCCTGTATTCTTATCAACAAGAAATGCCTCTGCATTATCCATATCAATAAAAGAATTAACAATTATAGTAATTCGGTCAAGTGTCATATCTGCTGATATTACCCTTATATTATCAGTTCCGTCATTAAGAATACCTGAAGCACTAATTACATTAACCCCCTCAGCGTTCTTATATGCCGAACCAACAGCCATATTAACCCTTGTAAGGCCTTCCTTATACCATGTACTCTGTATAGGATTGCTCTCCTTCTTAGTTGACTTATCCGCCTTTATAAGATTACCATTAGAGTCAGATACATATAAACCATCTGGATAATTATCATTATAGTTATAATATCCATCAAGAATAGCCTTTAGCTGTGTATCATCTGGGTGAAGATTTTCTATTGTGGTTTTTGCCATCTGGAAAGAAGCAAGGTTCTCACTTAACCAGGCCTCTATCTTAGATGACTGGTTACTTACCGATGACTCCAGCAAATTCTGTGAATAATCTTCAATTATGCCCGCTGATGCCTGATAAGCAATAAGCACAAGTACTGCTACGATAGCAATAACGACTGGCATTATGCTTCCTAAAAGCCTGGCTTTGATTGATAGTTTCCTTTGTTTCTTCATAGTTACAAACCCCTTTCTTATGTATTCAATTGTATATAATTTTCACGCAAATACACTATATTTATTATATCACTTTACAATTATATAACAATCTTTTTATTACAATTCACTATTGCGACTACAGGAATGAATAACATGGAAGCAGCTGTTTTCATAACATCATTTTATTTGCAGACCAAACAGCTTTATCGCAAATATTGACAGCAAAGGTATTGTAATGAGTGACAATATAGTTGTAAGCACGAATATTTCTGTCGCGTAAAGTGAATCCTTGTCATATCTTTCTGCAAACATAATAGCAGATGCTCCGGCAGGGCAGGCCATTCCTATGAATACGGTAAACGGTACATTAAAATCAAAGCTCTGGAAGTTGAAAATATAAAGAACAAGCATACCGATTACAGGAAATATGATGAGCTTAAGAGCACAAAGATAGTACATACGCAGGCTCTTGAGGCTGCTTACAATATTGCTTTGTGCAAGATTAGCACCAGCTATAAGCATAGCAAGTGGCGTATTCATATTGGCTATGTATTGAATCGGATTATCTATAACAGCAGGTATTTTTATGCCGGTAACAAAGCATACAACACCAGCGAATATGGCTATAATGGTTGGTGTGCAAAGATTCCTGCATATAGTTTTGAAGTCACCTGCTCCACCCATGACTATAACGCCGTGAGTCCATAATAACAGATTGAATACAGTAAGGTAAGCTGTCATATAGAAAACACCTTCCTGGCCAATGACGCCATTGATAAGAGGTAGTCCTATAAAACCACTGTTTGAATATATAAGGGCAATTTTTTCAACAGGAATTCTGGTTTTTTGCAGATTATAAGCAGAACTTATACTTATATTGTTTCTGCTATATTCAGTATTTCTGATTAGTATATTTGTTAATATTATAATAACTGTAAATGTTGTTAAAGCTGCAATGAGTGTAAGACCAAGCCCCCACATAAGATGACCGTCAAAGTCCATCTGGTAAGATTGGAATATCATAAGAGGTGAAACCAACATAAGAAGAATGTTTGACAGCTTTGGGACAGTCTTATCATCAATCAGGCCAGTTTTAAATAGAACTATTCCACAAAGCATTATAAAAAACATTTCAATTATCTTTTCAGCAACAACAATAGCCATACTGTCCTCCATTTTCAGAACCTTGATTCTGCTAAAATTAAATATAATAGTGCGTAGCACGGAGCAATCCGTTGGTATCAAAGTCGTGGACTTTTGACACCGACATCATTTAAATCTAATGATACAATATAAATGATGTCGGAGTCAAAAGTATAAATAGCATTTTAAGAACAAAAAAGTTTATAAAATTAAGAAAAAATTTATATTTAGCATTGCATTATCTTCAATATATTGATATTATTAGAATGTAAAACAAAAATACACTAAAGCTAAAGAAACTTAAATTTAATACACTAAAGAAAATATAGCTGAAGCTAATATACTAAAGATAAGGATACCAAGGATAATAATATTAAAGTATACTAAAGATAAAGTGTATAATATCAGATATGATACATATTGTTTTACAAAGTAATTAAACGGGAGAGAAAGAGATGAATGAAAAATTTGACTGGAAAAAGTATCTGACATTAGACAATATTGAAAGATATGCGCCTGTTGCAGCATTCTTTCCAATAGGAATGTCTATTGTAACAAGCATTGTAGGCGTTGTATTATCAATGTTTTTTGGATGGTTTGCGGTAGGATGTATTATACGCAACATCCTGGTAGGATTACTAAGAATTATTTTTTGTGCTGGCTCTATCGGTGCAGCAGCAGGTCTTGTTTATGTTGCACTTAAGACAAAAGACACGAGTAAGGTGAATACATGGATAGCACCAGCAGCAGTTATATGCTCAGCTATTTCATGTATCGGAATAGCATTTCATGTAGGTGTACTTGGCTGGCTGTTTGGGATTATTTCAGTAGTTGCCGGAGTAGAGCTTCTTGCAAGAATTACCATTGCAGCTAATCCAATGGATACACCATTTAATCTGGGTGGAGCATTTGATGTATATAAGAAATATTATGAGGATTATAAGGCTAAGAATCCAACAACAAAGGACTTGGAAAAGACAGAGGTTATTAATCCTGAGATGTCATACTTTGATGGAAACGGAGCAGAGTTATTTGGATATACTATATTAGGAACTATAATCTGTGTAGTGACATGTGGTATAGCAGCACCATGGATTATATGTAAGATATATAGCTGGAAACTTAGTCATACAGTTATTAATGGCAGAAGATTAACCTTCGATGGAACTGGAGCTTCACTTCTTGGACATTGGATAGTGTGGGAGCTTTTGACATTAGTAACTTGTGGTATATATAGCTTCTTTATGTATGTAGCTCTTAGAAAGTGGGAGATGAAGCATACATATATTGATGGTGAGGCAGTAGTTCCTAATGAAAGCAGTTCATACTTTGATGGTAACAGTTTTGAGTATCTTGGTTATGCTGTTCTTGGAGGAATCCTTACCTGTGTAACATGTGGCATAGCAACACCTTGGGCAGTATGTATGATACAGAGATGGGACGTTAAGCATCAGAATATTAATAACAGAAGACTTGTGTTTAGTGGTACTGGATTAGGCTTTCTTGGAGAGTATATTATTATAGTACTTCTAAGCCTGATTACCTGTGGTATATATTCATCATGGGGACAGGTAAGACTTCTTAAATATATAACAAGACATACAGATTTTGTAGATTAATCTGCAACATATAAAAACGTAATAAAAAGCAGCCGGCGCATTAGTTAACTATGGGACTTTTATAAAATATTTTTAGTAAACTTATTGCAATATGGTTGACATTATGCCTCTAAAGAGTTGATATCTAATAACTGAATGTGTTGAAATAAGTACAATACAGATAAGAACGTGTGCACAGTTTTTATAAATAACCAGTTAACAGTTATAACTTTAAGATTAGTTTAATTAATGAACTACAGGAGAAATATTATGAAAAAGAAGTCAATAGTAGCTGCAATAAGTGCGTTATCACTTATTGTTTCGATGAATACAGGCATTGGTTCTGTATTTGCGGGTGAGCAGAGTACAGTCCCAGGTACTGCTGAACAGCCATTTGTTGTTACAGATGGTTTATTTGACCAGACTAAGACAGAGTCAGATTTAGGACTTTCTAAGATTGAAGGAGCAGAAACTGTTACAGTATTTACAGCAACAGATGATACAGACCATTACTGCAATGGTGTTGTTATGACTGAATTCAAGGGAAAGCTGTATACACAGTGGCAGAGTTCAGCAAAGGATGAAGATGCAAAAGATACGTGGGTTGCATATAGCGTAAGTGATGATAATGGAGCTACATGGAGCGAACCTAAAGTGCTTGTTCCTACAATAGATAATGGATATTGTTCATCAGGTGGATGGTTTGTAAGTGGTGATACACTTGTATCATATATTAATGTATGGTATTCAGATACCACACCAAGAGGTGGTTTTGCATATTATGTAGAGTCAACAGATGGTGAACACTGGTCAGAGATGAAGCCGGTATTAATGAAAGATGGAACACCTATGGAAGGTATTATAGAACAGGACCCACATGTACTTGCAAGTGGAAGAATAGTTAATGCAGCTCATTTCCAGCCAGGACTTTTTGCATATCCAATATATACAGATGACCCATCAGGTACTAAAGGCTGGGTTAAGGCACAGTATACCTGCATGGAACAGGGCGAAGGTGCAACAACTTCAAGAGAGATGGAACCAAGCTTATTTGTCAATGAAGATGGAACTATTGTTATGACTTTCAGAGACCAGAAAAGCTCTTTTGTAAGACTTGCAGCAATAAGTACGGACCAGGGTGAAACATGGAGCGAAACAGTAAGTACTAATATGCCGGACTGCCGTGCAAAGCAGAGTGCAGGTAATCTTCCAGATGGAACAGCTTACCTTGTTGGATGTTCAGTTAATAATAAAGGCAGATGGCCTTTGACAATCACATTAAGCTCAGATGGCAAGACATTTGATACAGCATATGTACTCCGTACTCATGATGAGTTCCCAGAGTTAAAGTATACAGGTAAAGCCAAGAGATTAGGTTTCCATTACCCTAAGTCAGTTGTTATAGGCGATTATCTTTATATTTCATATGCAACAAGTAAGGAATATGTAGAATATACAAGAATTCCATTAGACGCTATTTCACTTAATGCAGACAAGGAAGCGCCAGTTATCAGTGGTATTGAAGATGGTGCTGAGTACACAGACTCAGTAACATTTACAGTTGAAGATGCTAATCTTAAGAGTGTAACTGTGAACGGAGAGGCATTAACAGCAGAAGATGGAAAGTATACTCTTACAGTAAGTGATGGACAGCAGGTTGTTGTTGCAGAGGATGAAGCAGGTAACAAGACAGTAGTTAAGGTTATGGTAAAGGCTTCAGCTAACAACAGCACTGAGGATACAACAACAGCAACAGATGCAGCAGAAAATACTAATACTAACAGCGATAGCAATAGTAATAGTAATGTAAGCACACCTCAGACAGGTGATACTATGATGCGAGTTGCAGCTATAATGGCAGGATTATTATTGGCCAGCGGATTAGTTATATTTGCAGCAGGAAAGAAGCACAGAGCTTAGTTTGAAAATGTGAGTACATCAGAATAAAAAAAACGCCGCCTTAAACAGACTCTATATAATAAGCAGCATATGGTAGCAACATTTGACTACATATTATATAGACATTGTTTTGATATGTCCCCCCCCCTTTTACTGGACATCCAGTGAAAGGGGGATTTTTATGCGTTACAGTTACGAATTCAAACGAAAGGCAGTCGAACTATGAAGCTGCGCTACTCAAGGCGAAAAAGCAGCGCTTATCAAAGAACTCAGAGAAAAAGGATATCAACTAAAACATCTATTAAAAGCTATGAATATGGCTAAATCTACATACTATTTTGAAATTAATAAAACGGATTTAGTTGCTATACGAAACGAAGAATTACTTATAATTATTAAAGAAATATTTTTAGTAAACAAAGGCAGATATGGCGTGCGTAGAGTTTATATGGAATTAAAGAATCGTGGCTACGACGTGAATCACAAGAGAGTTCAACGTCTTATGCATGATGTTGGATTATTAGGGAAACATCCATGATGTCCGCCTAACTTATAAATATGTGTCCAGGATTTTGGGTACATATCAATTAGTCAAAAAATGCGTGCTGCTTTTAAATTGCTATCTCATCAAATATGTCAAATATGCGGTGTATTATGTTATTCTGTGGCTCGAATACAACAATACCATCGTGGCAGTTAAATAGTCTATATATGTATACAATTATAAATGCGGTAAGAATGATTGCAAAAAGCGTATAATACAGTTTTTTGTTAAGCTTTTTTCTTAGCAGGAATATTATGAGTGCAACTGGTGGAAGGAAAAAAAGTGGATGGTACATAAATGCGGTATTAATATCAAAATGAAGTAAAGCAATCCACGCCCGTGTCATACCGCAGCCAGCACAGGATATTCCTGTTATATATTTTATAGGGCAGGTTATTCCCATATATTGCATAATTCCATAAGCTATAACAACCATAATTACTGACATTATAACGGTTTTTGCCTGTTTGATATTTTTCATAATTAAAGTCCCCTTGCCTGCCATAGGTGGAAATCTGCTGCCATTGGCTTGGCTGACAGCACACAGGCATTAATCCCCAGATAAATATAAATAGATGTCTGGGTCAAAAGCCCACGAATTTGATAAAAGCATACCACAATATGCAGCTGATGTGAACTGCTTTGTATAAATCAGTATATATAAATCAGCTTATATAAACATGTACTACTGGCACATAGCCTCCTATCCTATATTCGCATATTGTTAGATTATCATCCCACTTTTATGCTCATATTTTGACCCTGGCATTTAAATTATTAACAAATTATAAATTTTAGCACTCACCTCTTTACATTGCTAACAATAAAGACTATAACATAGTCAGAACAAAGGAAGAGGAGTTAAAGAATTAAGAGATTGAATAGTTAATATCCTTTACCTGATGTTCCAAAAACAAGGTAATAGTTCAGATGAATATGTAATCCTTTGGATTTGATACAGAGTTGTTATATCAGATCCGAATGAACGAAAGGTTCAGCCGAACAGATAGTTTATTAAAAAGGAGAGATGACTTATGTTAATGCCTAGTATTTTTGGAGAAAACTTATTTAACGATGATTGGATGAACTTTGGATTTCCAGAGGTTGACAAAGCTTTATATGGTAAGCATGCGAGCCATGAGATGAAGACAGATGTTAAGGAAACAGATTCAGGTTATGAAGTAGATATTGATTTACCTGGATTTAAGAAGGATGAGATAAATGTACAGCTTGATAACGGATATCTTTCAATAAGTGCTGCTAAGGGACTTGATAAGGAAGAGAAGAATAAGGAAGGTAAGTACATCAGAAAAGAGCGTTATGCAGGTGCTATGAGCAGAAGCTTCTATGTTGGTGATGCTCTTACGCAGGAAGATATAAAGGCTAAGTATGAAAGTGGTATATTAAGACTTTCTATTCCTAAAAAAGAAGCTAAGCAGGTTGAAGCTACAAAAAGAATTGCTATTGAGGGATAATGAAAGCAATAATTATGAGAAATAATGAAAGCAGTTTTGATTAAAAATATTTAAACTTTAAGTTTATGTGCCAGAGATTAGATTATACATTTAATCTCTGGCACATTTTATATACAATCGATAAATTTTAATTGTTAAAATGTATTTGACATATTTTTGGAATAGCCATAATATAAAATTATCCATTATAATTGTGAATTTAAAATAGTGAATATGTTCATTGGGAGGTGTGTATGGAGAGAAATGTATTTAAAGATTATGCATCCAACGAAAACAATGCAGACTGGGAAAGACACATAGAAAGGCAGGCACCATTATATAAGCGCAAGGATGATATACGTTCAGAATATGAGCGTGATTACACACGTATACTTCATTCACTTGCATATCGTAGATTGAAGCATAAAACACAGGTATTTTTTAATATAGATAATGATCATATATGTACACGTATGGAGCATGTACAACATGTTGAATCGGTAAGCTGTACAATCTCAAAATTTCTTGGCTTAAACACTGATCTTACAAGAGCTATTGCTATGGGACATGATCTTGGACACGCTCCATTCGGACACGAGGGAGAAGTTGAACTTACAAATATTCGTAACGAGCTTGGACTAGATGCCTTCTGGCACGAGAGAAACAGTTTAAGAATGATAGATAAGATAGAACTGCTTCAGGATAATAATAAAAATTACCAGAATCTTAATCTCACATATGCGGTAAGGGATGGAATAATCTCACACTGTGGTGAAGTTGATGAAAACGGAATCAAGCCAAGAAAAGAAAAAATAGATCTTGATACATTTAAAATATCAGGACAATATCAGGCTTATACATGGGAAGGATGTGTAGTAAAAATAGCAGATAAGATAGCTTATCTGGGAAGGGATATAGAAGATGCCATACGTATGGAGTTCATAGAGGATTCAGATATAAAAAAACTTATGGAAATATCCAGAACATATGGGGTAAAAACAATAAATACAACAGTTATAATACATAATTTTATAACAAGCATATGTGCTAACAGTACACCGGAATCAGGAATAAGACTTAGTGATGAACACAACGAAATGCTCAATTCTATTAAGAAGTTTAACTATGAAACTATATATATGAATCCAAAGTTTAATGTATATCGTAACTATGCAGCATTAATCATAAGAAGCATATATGATACACTTATGGAATCTTATGATTCAACAGACGGAGTAAACACAATATACAGGCTTTTAAAAAGAAAAAAATCATATCCACAGCTTATTAAAAATTTTGTGAAACATCTTCTTATATATTCTGATACACCATCAGAGATATATAATGATGTATATTCAAGGCTATATCCGGATACCTGCCAGGATGCAGCTTTGGAAGGAAGGTTAAAAGAGGAATATAAGAACCGCAGAATATATGGATTGTTTGAAACAGAACTTATATATGCCCAGGCAATTATAGATTATATATCCGGTATGACGGACAGATATGCGATAGAGATATTTAATGAATTGATACGTTATTAAATTTAAAGTGAATAAAAATTGCAAAAATTTCCACATATATGTATAATAATAATTATAAAAAACGTGTTTAATTTTTTACAAATGGGAGAAGAACATTATGAAATTTATGTATAGTCTTCTTATTATAATAGAGATTGTTCTTATGGGAATATGTGCGGTTAAGTCATTTGGTAAGAAAGGAAAGCTTGCAGAAATTGTTCTGTATTATGAGATAGTTGCTTTTGTATGCGGAATATTTTTCTGGCTATACAGTTTTTTTCCAGATATTAAGGTGACGACACTCTGCAAAGGAGTAGAGTTTGCATGTTATGACTGGCTTGTAATTCTGCTTATGTATTATACGCAGTATTCTACAGGCTTATTTAAAGGAATTCGTGCAGTAAAGATAGCAATGATATTATTTTCAGCAGTAGATTCTTTTGTTATGATTGCTAACGTATGGACACACAAGGTATTTACGATATCAGAAATAACTAACAGTGATATAATAATAGAATATGTCAAAGATGGATTTTTCTATCGTGCGCATTTTTTATATAATTATATTGTTATAGTAGTTATCCTTATAGCATTTATATTCATGATAGCAAAGGCATCAAGGTTTTACAGCTTCAGATATGAGGTCATATTTATAACATTATTTGTCGGTTTTATTCTTGATCTTGCAACGGTAAGGTCACAGTCAATATATGATATATCGACTCTGATATATGGCTTCATGTCTATGATCATATATTATCTTACATTAAGCTATATACCTAATGAACTTATAGAGAATACATTATCGCTTATTATTAAAGATATGAATAGTGGTATTGTATGCTTTGATATTCATGGTAAATGTATATATTGTAATGATATTTTAAGAGAGCAGTATAATATAGGCTATGACTATGAACACATGGAGTATAAATACAGAGCATGGCTTGAGAAAACAGGTGACAACAGAAAAGACAGTATGAAGTTTGAGACTTCTATTAACAGTGATAGTGGTAAGCGGTATTATGAGATAGCCTATAAAAGAACGTACGATGATAAAAAAAACCAGGTATGTGATTATTTTCTTTTTAATGACAGGACTGAAGAGGTTGAACTGCTTAAGTATGAAAAGTACAGGGCAACACATGATATGCTGACAGGTCTTTTAAACAAAGAACAGTTTTATATAGAAACTGCTAAGATGATAAAGGAACACATAGATACAAAGTATTGTATCATATGCAGTAACATAAAAGATTTTAAGTTTGTCAATGAATTGTTTGGTGTGGAAAAAGGAAATGAAATACTAAGAAAAGAAGCGGAGTACATTAAAGACTTTGCAGATGAAGAAGTTGTTGCGGCAAGACTCCGTGGAGACCGTTTTGCCATGTGTATGCCAAAGGTCAGATTTGATGAGAAACTTATTGATAAGGCTGTAAGTGGAATAAATGCTGCTTTTAAAAATAGTTTATTTCATATGCATATATTTTCAGGAGTATATGATATAGAGGATGTTAATGAACGTGTGAGTATCATGTGCGATAAAGCAAACCTTGCCGGTGAAACTATAAGAAATGAATATAAGATTAATGTTGCATACTATACAGAACATCTTATGTTAAAGTCATTAGAGGAAAGAAAAATCATAGGAGAGTTTGACAGGGCACTTGATAATGAAGAGTTCGTTATGTTTTTGCAGCCACAGGTTGACTATGATGGATATCCATATGGAGCAGAGGCACTTGTAAGATGGCAGCATCCTAAGAGGGGTTTACTTTCGCCAGGTATGTTTATAGATGCATTAGAGAAAAACGGCTTTTTGTACAGACTCGACATATATATGTGGAATAAGGCAGCTAAACAGCTTAGTGACTGGAAGAAGCGGGGCATTGAAAAGTATCATATTTCAGTTAATATATCTACAAAAGATTTTTATCTTATAGATGTTTATGAAACATTTACAAGCCTTGTAGAAAAATATGATATAAGTCCGAAACTTCTAAAGCTTGAGATTACAGAAACAGCACTTATGTCAGATTTTGATAAGAATATACTTATTATTAAGAAGCTTCAGGATTATGGATTTGATATAGAGATTGATGATTTTGGAAGTGGTTATTCTTC
>ERZ507073.1559-NODE-1559-length-13727-cov-3.908207_pt1 | contig 13727 bp, 8 predicted proteins | sample MGYA00512290_ERZ507073 | MGnify/ENA metagenome assembly ERZ507073 | reverse complement strand
AACAAGTTCATTCTTGCCTGCATACAACATAGCATCATAACCTTCATCAGAAATCGTGCTCATAAATGCAATAGCATTATTGGTTCTGTCCTCATTAGTAATACCATACATTCTGCTTGTCTGGCTTGTAAAATCCTCACAATTATATACGACCGGGTATGTAATGGCATAACCTGCTATATAATCTACAACCCACTCAGCCTCTTCTATTGCCTCAGCCTCATTAACCGCTGTAGAAAAGAAATATACACCTGTTTTAATGCCAGCCGCCTGCGCACTTATAAGATTATATGATGCATACTCATCTTCACATATTGTTCCGTTTATGTCTGTCCGATAGCCTATTCTTATCATGGCATAATCTATACCACTGGCTGCCACTTTCTTCCAGTCTATCGTTCCCTGCCACTTTGAAACATCTATTCCATTAGAATATGAAGCACTATCACCTGGCAGTGACGATACATTTACCTCTTCTCCATAAACAAGATCATCCTGTTTTTCCGGGTCACCATCTGTATCTGATTCATATGACTCTTCACTTTGTGCATTTTCATTTTCGGTTACATCCACGTAATCATTATTCGTAGCTTTATTACTCTGTGCATTATTTAATAAACTATTGTTTTTCTTATATTTTGCCCCTGATGTAATAAGAACAACAATACATATTATTATTATTACAACCGCTGCCACACCAACAATAATATATTGTCTGTATTTTTTCAGCATTTTCCTGAATTTGTTCTGATTTCTTTTTCTTATCTCCATATACAACTCCCTCAATTATAACTACATTTACAGCTACATTTATATCTCCATTTACAGTTTTATTTACAACTTCATTAATAATACCTGCTTTAAAGTATATCCTAAGCTGCTGTTTTAAAAAAATATATCCCAATTTATTTAAAATAACTGTATTATCTCATTTAGTCAATAATAATTATAATCATTGCCATATTATTTAAGAATTATTTTATATATGTTAATTTATATATTTCATTCAGTCTAATTTAACATAATAAGCATCATATTTTTTGTGATTTTGCACAAAAATATGTTTCATATATAATTCTTGCATACAATGTACTAAATGTGTTAACCTTTGTTAAAGAAATAACAATATGTTCTTTATACTTGTTCAGGTGAATAATACATGTGTTATTACATATTCTATTTTAAATATACAACCTGTTTGTCCTGCAGACATTGCAAACGGCTGTAGCTATAAATAATTACAATGTCTGCAGAAATGAGGATTAATATGAAAGTAAATAGTAGAAAAGTCGCTGTAATTGGTTGTGGATTTGTTGGTTCTTCTTCTGCATTTGCACTTATGCAGAGTGGATTATTCTCTGAAATGGTTTTAATAGATGCAGATACTAACCGTGCAGAGGGTGAGGCTATGGATATAAGCCATGGTATTTCTTTTGCACGTCCTATGCAGATATACGCTGGAAGCTACGATGATATAGCAGATGCAGCTATTATCGTTATAACAGCCGGTGCAAACCAGAAGCCTGGTGAAACCCGTCTTGACCTTATAAAGAAAAACGCCGCTATTATGAAATCGATTGTTGGCGAGATTAAAAAAAGAGATTTTGGTGGAATTCTTCTCATAGTATCTAACCCTGTTGATATACTTACACTTATTGCTCTTAAAGAATCTGGCTATCCTGCAAACCGTGTAATCGGTTCAGGTACAGTTCTTGACACTGGACGTTTTAAGTATCTTCTTGGTGAGCATCTTGCTATCGACAGCCGTAGTGTCCACGCATTTATAATCGGTGAACATGGTGACAGCGAACTTGCTGCCTGGAGTAATGCAACAATCGGTGGACTTTCTGTCAATGAATTCTGTGAACTCAGAGGACACTTCAACCACGAAGCATCTATGAAGAGAATATTTGATGATGTTAAAAACAGTGCCTATGAAATAATCGAAAGAAAGCATGCAACTTACTATGGAATAGCCATGGCTGTTAAAAGAATATGTGAAGCAATCGTCAGAAACGAAAAATCCATTCTTCCTGTGTCAAGTCTTATGACTGGAGAATATGGTCTTAATGATGTCGTTCTAAGTATTCCATCAGTTGTTGGCGAAACAGGTGTTGAAAAGGTTGTTCCTATCGGACTTAACGATGATGAAATGTCTGAGCTGAGAAAATCTGCTGATATTCTTAAAAGCATAGCTGCAGATTATATTTCGTAAGAACCTAATAAAGCAGGGCCACATATTCTTGTGACTCTGCTTTATTATATATAGTTTTGAGGGAGGTAGTAACCTTGTAAGCTTTAATAAATAATACGATATCAGCCTTTAACGCCACCTAATGTAACACCCCGTACTATGAACTTTGACAAACACAGATAAACTATAATAACTGGAAGAATAGCACACCCTAGCATCATGTATACCTTGCCCATATCAAACTTCAGGAAATCTGCACTTCTTAGCTGTGCGATAAGTATAGGCAATGTTTTCTTTGAATCTCTGTTAATAATAAGAGATGGTATAAAGTAATTATTCCATGATGATACAAACGTAAATATCGCCTGTACAGCTATTGCCGGTTTCATAAGAGGAAGAACTATCTGGTTAAATATACGAAACTCATGTGCGCCATCTATTCTTGCTGCTTCTACCAGCTCAATCGGAAGAACACTGTCCATATACTGCTTTATAAAAAAGAATACAACTGGCGATGCAATGGATGGAACAATCAATGGAATAAACGAATTCATAAGTCTCATCCTGCTCATCTGATCAACAAAACCAAGTGCAGATACCTGTGTAGGAACCATCATTATAACCATGATAATTGTAAATGCCAGATTCTTGAATCTAAAATTATATGCATGAATAGCATAAGCTGTTAAAGCTGAAAAATACACAGATAACAATGCAGAACCACCAGCAACAACAAGGCTGTTAAACATACCACTAAGCACTGGAAGATTAGCATCTTTTAAAAGATTCTTTAGGTTGTTAAGAAACGACCTTCCTGGCAACAAAGAGAATCCCTTCTGTATATCTGGATGTGACCTTGTAGTGTTTATAACCAATACATAAAATGAAAAGAGACAAAGTATAGATAAGAGTATTAACACTATATAACATAATATTCTTTGAATATTCAGCACTACTTTGTCTTTTCTATCAGACCTTTTCTTAGTAACCACTGTACTCATAGTTATACCCCCTTACCTGCTGCTTTACTTTCTTTTACTTTTTTTGATTTCTTATATGTAGATGCACCTGAATCAACCATTCCCTTAGTTACATATTTAAATACAAACACACTAAGAACCGCTGTTATTATAAAAAGAATCACTGATAATGCTCCCGCCATGCCATAATTCTTACTATACAAATGCTTATTCAGATACATTATAACTGTCATACTTGTATCGTTAGGATTACCATTACCATTAGTAAGAATCTGTGGAACATCAAACATCTGGATACCACCTATAAGTGATGTTACAAGTGTATACGCCATAATAGGCTTTATAATAGGAAGTGTAATCTTTCTGAAAATCTGTAATGAATTCGCACCGTCTATTCTTGCTGCCTCGAATATACCTGTATCTATTCCCATAATACCTGCCATAAGAACTATAGTAGTGTTACCAAACCACATAAGGAAATTCATAAGTGCTATAAGTCCTCTTGTTCCTGCAACCTCTGATAAGAATCTATATGTAGGAAGTCCCATTGCATTAAGGAGATTGTTAATAGGACCAATATCTGAGAATATCGTATAAAATAACATCGAAAATGCTGATGCCATAATCAGATTTGGCATATATATAACTGTCTTAAAAAAGCCAGTACATTTCAATCTAAGTCTCAGATCTGTAAACCATGAAGCTAACAGAAGAGAAAATATCATCTGTGGGATAAATCCCATCATCCATATAATAAATGTATTCTTAAGATACATAAGAAGTGGTGTATTCGATAATATTTCTTTATAATTGGCTAAGCCAACAAACTTAGGCCCCACCTGCATAAGTCCAACTCTGTAATTTTCAAAAAAGCTGTTATAGAAAGTGGAAATCAGCGGAATCAGCTGAAATATAATATATACAAGGAAAAATGGTATTAAAAATATATATCCCCACTTAGCATAACTGACACATTTAGATTTTTTCTTTTTCATGCCACCCTCCAATTCCTAGTAATAAATATACGTATAATCATATAATGCCGGTGCCAGTTATACCTGTTCCATACTGGCAGCCGGCAGATCAAATTCATATATCTATCACTATGATGTTACACTAATTGCAATTATTTAGATAAGTTAGGATACTTTACATGAGCCTTATCATAGAAGTTATCTAATGCCTGTTCTTTAGTTACGTGTCCATCGAAGTAATCCTTCATAGCTTTCTGGAATTCCTCGTTAAGTCCCTGGTCATAAGCTGAAATATTCTTCATATTAATCTTAGGAGCAGCCTGTGCAAAAAGCTTAATATGATTCTGTCCACCAAGGAAATCTGACTTAAAATCACTGTTAGCAAGTTCATTCATACCTGATATTGTATTAGTATAATCCTGTGTATCCTTTGTTATCTGGACTTCTGTAGTCTTATCACATGTTAATGTCTTCATTATTTCTTTAATAAGGTTTGGATTATCTGTTCCAGCTGCTGCACAGAGCCATGTACCACCCCAGTAGTAACTCTGTGGTCCCTGACATACTGCATAATCACCATAAATACCATTTCCAACTTCTTCTTTACCACCTTCTGCTACTGGTTTCTCAAGTGAGTTACCAAGAAGTGTAAAGTTAATACCCCATGTTGAATAGAAGAAACCAAATACCTTACCTTTAGGACCCTGGTCTGATGCCCATGTTGTATCCCAAAGAGATGTCTTGTTATTGTAGCCTTTATCTGTAAATGTCTTTGTCTGGTCAACCCATTTCATAATGTTAGGATCAATAACTATCTTGTTATTAGAATCTACCCAAGGAGCTGACACATTGTTAGAAAATACTCTATAGGAATCATCATATCCTGAAAGCATCTTATAGCCCTTTGCTGCTGCCTTTTCTGCTACTGCATTAAACTTATCCCATGTAGAAAGAGCTTCCTGAACCTTATCCGGATCATCGGTTCCTAATACATCCTTTGCTATAGAACGTCTATAAGCGAAAAGTCCCGGAGTTGCCTGCCATGTCGTACCCTTCTGATTACCATTGGAATCTGTGACAATATCCTTTGTATACTGATACTGGTCTGCTACATCATCCTTTGTAAGTCCAATATCATTGATAACATCAAGTGTGTAATCACTGTTAACATACTTTAATGCATAATCGGCTTCTACAAGAAAGATATCTATCTTCTCATCTGCTGGCGCATCATTCTGTTTTAATAATGCTGCATCAAGTGCATTCTGATATGCATTATTTTCATTAGGTGTAACTACAAAATTAACCTTTACATCAGATGGAAGCTTTCCCGACTTCTCAAAATATTTAAATCTGTCCTGGAACTCCGTATTCCAGCAATAAATGTTGAGCACTTTTCCCTGGGCACTCTCATCTGTATTAACTTTAGCTGCTGTTGAACTGTTACCAGAATCGCCGCAGCCTGCTAGTGTTCCCATAATCATTGTCGTAGCTAAGAATATGCCTGCTAATTTGCGTTTAATCATAATAATACCTCCTCAAAAAAATATTCCGTAATATGTTCCCCTTAAGCTTAGAACCATTCCTAAACTTATATCCTTCTGACTGTTTCTCCTTCAATAAGCTCTCCACCTACAACAAGTCTTTTAACAATGGCTGTCTTTGGATTGTTGATACAATCTATTAGTTCCTTTGCTGCAAGTTTACCAATCTCACCCGTTCCCTGTTTAAGTGTCGTAAGCTTAGGGCTTAGCATCTGTGAAAGCTTTATTCCATCATATCCTATCATGGATATGTCATCTGGAATCTTCATATCCTTGCTGCGGACTGCATTCACACCGCCGGAATAAGACAAATCATCAGGATAAAATATACATGTTGGTGGATTCTTACAATCCAGTAATTCATATGTATACTTTTCTGCTAAAACTGCATTCAGATATTCCGAAGATTTAATATACTCATCTGGAACATCAACATCAAGTTCATCAAGCGTTCTGTAAAACGACGCCAGTCTTTCTTTAGTTACTTCTGACCCATCCTCGCCATGTATATAAGCAATTCTTCTATGTCCCATCTTATATGCATACAGGACTAACTCTCTCATCCCCCTTATGTTATCTGATACAACGGAAGTGCAGTTATTAAACACATAGTCGATAGTCACACAAGGAATTCTGCTGTCAACCAGTTCTTTAACTTCCGGATCATCAAAATCTGCACAGGCTACAACAACACCATCAAAGTTACGATACCTGCAATGCTCAAAATATGTCATGCTCTCATTGTGTGTATTAATAAATGTAATATCATACCCACAGCTTTCTGCTTCAACCTTTACGCCTTCAAGCACTGCCGAGAAATATTCATGTGTCAGACCGCTTTGTGCTTTATCCTTTAACAATACCCCTATATTATATGAGCGGTTTGTCTTTAATGCCCTTGCGGCTGAATTAGGATAATATCCCATGTCACTGGCTATCTGACATATTCTCTTTCTAGTCTCTTCGCTGATATCGCTTTGATTATTAAGTGCTTTGCTTACTGTAGCAACTGATACATTGCACCTTTCAGCAATATCTTTCATGGAAACCATCGCATCGCCCCTTTACTTATTGTATATCTGCGTTACTTAAAAGTTACTTAATCGTTTTCGTAGCTTTACTATAACATCTTTTTAAAATCAGTGCAACATTTTTTTGACATTTTATATATTTTGCCATAATTTTTTCATTTTTTTGTGCATTATCACTATTTTTTTGTTTTTTATTATTTATTATTGCATTTTGTCCCTCATTTAAATATACTCAAAACAGAAGATAATATTCTATTCATTTTATTACATATCTGCTTTTAATTATGAATAGACTTTATATATGTTATATTTTACATTTAAAGCCTTTGACTTTAGTAAAATTTATCATTTTATTTTTATTTTTCGTAATCGTTTTCGTGAAGGTATCAGATCGTTTTCGTGAAAGTATCAGATTGATATCAAAGATATCAGATTAAAATCATAAGATATATTAAGAAATGAGGATTGATTATGAAATATGGTTATTTTGATGATATTAACAAAGAATATGTGATCACAACGCCAAAGACTCCTCTGCCATGGATCAATTATCTTGGCTGTGAAGATTTTTTCAGATTAATAAGTAACACTGGTGGAGGATATTGTTTTTATAAAGATGCCAAGCTCATGCGTCTTACAAGATATCGTTATAACAATGCTCCACTTGGTAACAACGTCCATTATTATTACATTAAAGAAAACGACACTATATGGAATCCAGGATGGCAGCCATCTCAGACAGGGCTTGATACTTATGAATGCCGTCATGGACTTGGTTACACATGTTATAAAGGAACTAAAAACAATCTTGAGGCTTGTGTAACAACCTTTGTCCCTATAGGTTCTTCCTGTGTACTGACACGTTTATCATTTAAGAACAATTCAGATGCCATTAAGCATTTCAGCGTGTATTCATATGTTGAGTTCTGTTTATGGAATGCTGTTGATGATCTTAATAACTTCCAGCGTAATCTAAGCACTGGTGAAGTCGAGATAGAAAGCTATAAAAGCAACTCCTGCATATACCATAAAACAGAATACCGTGAACGCCGTAACCACTACGCACTATATGCCATGAATACGTCCTGCGATGGTTTTGATACTGCACGTGACAGCTTTCTTGGAACATATGGAACCCCTGCAAAACCAGAAGCTGTGGAAAGAGGCATATCAAACAACTCCATGGCTGATGGATGGTCACCTATCGGCTCCTTTAGAAAAGACATCACACTGTCACCTGGTGATAAAACAAGTCTTATATATATATTAGGTTTTATAGAAAACTCTCCTGATGACAAATGGGAAGCTCTTAAAGTCATAAACAAAAAAAATGCACATGAAATGATTGATGCCAATATGTCTGATGATAAATTCAACGCAGCCTTTGATATGTTAAAAGAATACTGGGACAATCTTTTGTCAGGATACAGGCTTGAAACTAAAGATGCAAGGTTATGCCGCATGGTAAATATATGGAATCAGTATCAATGCATGGTAACATTTAATATGTCACGTTCTGCATCATATTTTGAATCTGGAACAGGACGAGGAATGGGATTCCGTGTCTCCTGCCAGGATCTGCTTGGATTTGTCCACCTTATACCTGATAAAGCCCGTGAAAGAATAATAGATATAGCATCCACACAGTTTGAAAATGGAAGTGCATATCATCAGTACCAGCCACTTACAAAGCAAGGGAATTCAGATATAGGAAGTGGTTTTAATGATGACCCTTTATGGCTTATAGCATGTACTGCTGCATATATCAAAGAAACCGGTGATTACTCAATACTAGATGTTGATACTCCGTTTGACTGTTGCAAAGAAAACACTGCACCACTTATGGAACACTTAAGAAGATCATTCAACTACACGACAACCCACTTAGGACCACATAAGCTCCCTCTTATCGGAAGGGCTGACTGGAACGACTGTCTGAACCTTAACTGCTTTTCCCTGACTCCTGGTGAATCTTTCCAGACTACCGGTGCATCTGACGGACCTGTTGCTGAATCTGTTTTTATAGCTGGTATGTATGTCCGATATGGTCATGATTATTCGGCTATATGCAGACATTTGCATTTAGATGCGGAAGCTGATGAAACTGACAGACATATAAATGATATGATACATGCCGTTATTGATTATGGATGGGATGGTGAATGGTTTTTACGTGCCTATGATGCTGCCGGAGAAAAAGTTGGCTCACATGAATGTAATGAAGGTCAGATATATATTGAACCTCAGGGATTCTGTGTCATGGCTGGTATCGGAATTAAAGAAGGTCTGGCTGTAAGAGCTCTTAATTCAGTCAAAAACATTCTTGACAGTAAATATGGCATAGTTTTACTCCAGCCTGCATATACAAGCTATCACCCGGAATTAGGTGAAATCTCATCTTATCCTGAAGGCTACAAGGAAAATGCTGGAATATTCTGTCATAACAACCCATGGATATCAATAGCAGAAACTGTAGTTGGACACGGAAACCGTGCATTTGAAGTATACCAAAAAATATGCCCTGCTTATCTTGAGGATATAAGCGATATTCACAAAACAGAAGCTTATGTATACTCCCAGATGATTGCCGGAAAAGATGCCAAAAGATTCGGCGAGGCTAAAAACAGCTGGCTTACCGGTACTGCTGCATGGACCTTCACTAACATATCTCAATACATTCTTGGTATACGTCCTGAGTTTGATGGCTTATGCATAGATCCATGTATACCTGATGATATGGATGGCTTCAAAGTTACACGCCGCTTCAGAAACGCCACATATAACATTACTGTTGATAACACAGCCCATTCTCAAAAAGGTGTTAAACAGCTTATAGTTAACGGAATAAAAATCAATGGTAATATTATTGTATATGATGAAAACATTAAAGAATACGAAGTAACTGCTATTATGTAAACATTACGGTTTAATGATGTCACAGATATATGACATCATTAAACCGTAATTTCATCCTTTATTTCATTCCTTTTTTTCTTCATTTGTTTCTATTTTATGTTCAAGCCTGTTGTTTACCATGTCCCTAAGAAGCTGATAAATTACAGACGTAAGTGGAATAAAGAATATCATACCTATAAGTCCAAAGAACTTACCTCCAAGAAATACTGCCATAAGTGTCAGAAGTGCCGGAAGCCCCACTGAACTTCCAACAACTCTTGGATATATAAACTGTCCCTCAACAAACTGTACAACCTGGAATACAATCACAAACCATATAGTAAGCGCTGGATTCGTAAACAGCACAAGCACTGCCCCTACAACGCATGCCATAAATGTTCCAATATAAGGCACAAACTGGAATACTGCTGCCATTATACATATCAGTCCTGCATATGGCATACGACATACACTCAGCGTAATAAGCATAAGCACAGCAAGTATACATGATTCCACGCACTGCCCTGTAAGAAAGCTTGCATACGTTTCAGCAAAAAGATTAACAACCTTCTCAACCTTTGATGACACCTTCCTTGTAAACAATGCCTCTATGAGCCTGCCAATCTGCCTTAACAGTCTCTTCTTATCCATAAGAACATAGATTGCTATGATTATCGATATACTTAAATTAAACAGCGATGATCCAATCTGAGGGATTCCTGTAAATATACCTTCAAGTGATGATATAAGCACATTTCCAACATTTTTTAATATGCCGTTCCAGTCAATTTTATCAACGTAGTCCTTTATGAGTAAAAGATGCTCACTATGTTTATCAAGCAGCTGTGTAACTGAATTCAGATTATTATCGAAATTCTTTATAAAACCAGATATAGAATCAATAAGATCTGGTATTACCATCCATATTATAACTGCAAATATAAACACAACACCTACAATTGTTATAACAAGGCTTATACCATTACGTGTTTTTTCTTTCTTTAAAAACTTCACCTTGCAAGACATTTTTTCAAAAACCCGTGATAAAGCTTCCATGGGTACATTAAGTATAACTGCTATCATGCAGCCTAAAAATATTGGATTAATTATGTCAAAAAATCTTCCTATACCACCAAATATATTTTCTACATTAAGCGCAATCGAAAGACTGACTGCCATAACCATCCCAAATACTATAATATTTCTTATCTTTTCCTTCTTATCCATCAAATATGAACTCCTCTATATAAATAATCGAATGTAACTGCATACATACCTGCAATAAAACAATCTGTTTTTAATTATGTATTATATCTTAAAATATTTCAATACGAATACTAATTATTTATAATTTATTAATTATATGATGCCATAAGTTCATCCAAAAACCTTGACCGCTGATGCCTGCTGCCACTTCCATCAACATATAATATATCCAGTTCATCCCTTGCTCTTGTCATGGCAACATAAAACAGTCTTCGTTCTTCTTCATAATCATCCACTTTTCCCATATAAGCATATGGAGTTATCTGCTCATTGGCAGATATTATTATAACCTTTTTCCATTCAAGTCCCTTAGCACCATGAAATGTACCAAGATACAGACCATTTTCCTTATCTACACGCTGTCTGTAATCTTTATTCATTATGTAGTTATACCATTCTGACATATTATCAAGCTTCATTGATTCTTTCTTCATCATTTCTGACTGATTCATAATATCATCTTTATCTATGCCAACATATTCTGCATATTCATACATGCTCTCTTCATAACCCATATTGTTATAAATATAATATAGAAATTGTGTCGGATTATCTATACGTGAAAGACTTCTAAAGTCAAGAAACATGTCATTTATTGTATCATTTATCCGCAGACACTCATGTCTTTGGGCATTGGCTGTACATGCCTCATATATTTTATTCCTGTCAAATCCACAGTTTTTTATAAGATTCGACCTGATATATCTTTTAGGTCTGTTAATTATGCGCACAAGATCGCCATCTTCAGGTATCCCTCTTGATAACCTGTAATATGCAAGCATATCCTTATAACACATTCCAAGATGAACATCATCAACTAAATCCCTTGTATAAAAAGGCATACCGATGGTTTCAAGTGTGCTTACAAGTACAGCTGCCTCTTTCTTAACTCTGTATAATATTGCAGCATCACTAAGCTTTCCGCCATTTTTTACATATTTATTTATCAATGATATGACTATATCAGCCTGTGCAGGCTGTGATGAAGCCTCCCGTATATGAATTCTGCCATCTCCCACACGATACGACTTCATATCCTTTATAATTCTTACCTGGTTATTACGTATGATTTTATCTGCACCTGTTATTATATATGGAAAACTTCTGTAATTCGTACTAAGTATTATCTTTTTGGTATCAGGAAAACGTTTAATAAAATCTGGAAATATAGTATCACTTACACCTCTGAAGCCATATATCGACTGGTCATCATCACCGACAACACATATATTTTTCTTTTTGTCAGCTGCCATATATATAACATCTGCCTGTAGAAGTCCTGTATCCTGGAACTCATCAACACATATATAATCAAACACACCCTGCCAGTATTCCAGTTCCTTTTTATTTCTTGCAAGACATTTATGACAATATATGACCATATCATCAAAATCGAGTTTTTTATTATTCATTTTATATTGTTTATATTGTTCGTATACAGCATCCAGATAGCTTTTGTTATCATTACCCATTGGTTTTTCATGGATTTTATCACGTATTCTTCCAAAGCACTGGCATATATTATATCCACTCCCGGCATGCTCTCTTATATATTTAAACGTATTTTCATAATATTCACTCTGTGCTCTTCCAGTTATATATTCTTCACATTTTCTGTAAAATTCATCAAAATCATCCGGAACTCCCAAAGTTCTTTTATAGACAAGTTTTTTATGGAACTCTGTAAAAAACTTAAGCTTATCCTTATCAGAAAGCACCGATTCAGGCTTAAGATTATATGCCCTTACAAGAACCGAATAGCACAATGAATGTATCGTTGAAAAACGTATTCCGGTGTGTCCATATATGTCAACATAACGTTTTTCCATATGTGCTGCCGCAGCCTTTGAAAATGTAAGCACAAGAATTCTTGACGGCTTTACTCCATGTTTTACTATATTATCTGCTCTTGCCACAATAACAGCTGTCTTACCCGAACCAGCTACTGATATTATACACACCTGTCCATCTATACTATTAATAGCTTCAAGCTGTTCTTTACTGTATTCCAATTTTCAATCTCCAAAACTATATATTTTCCTATTTTCTGTATTTCTCATACCACATAAACACCATACTGATAAGAAGTAATATACAAGATACCCATATTGTATGTATTATACATCATTTCTTTTGCAATATCTCCGTCTTTTGCAAGCATATCAAAAATAGGTGGTATCTCGTAACTGTCAGCCTTTATCTGTGCACGAACACCATCGTGAAGCATACGAGGAATATTTTCATAAAATCCACCACCGGTGATATGGCTGCATCCTTTTATCGTAACGCCGCCCTCTTTTACAGAACGAAGTGCTTTTACATAAATGATAGTCGGTGTAAGTAAAGTTTCACCTAAAGTCTTTCCGCCAAGTGATTCATAACTTACTGCAAGATTTTCTTTCTTCATAGTGAATACTTTTCTTACAAGTGAATATCCATTGCTGTGAATACCTGAAGATGCGATACCTACAAGTACATCTCCCTCTTTGATTGACTTGCCCGTTATCATATTTTTACGGTCAACTACACCTACGGCAAAACCTGCAAGGTCATATTCATCTACCGGATAAAAACCAGGCATCTCTGCTGTTTCACCACCGATGAGTGCGGCATTTGACTGTCTGCATCCCTCAGCGACACCGCTTACTATAGATGCAATCTTTTCAGGTTCATTTTTTCCACATGCTATGTAGTCTAAGAAAAATAATGGTTCACCACCTGCACATGCAATGTCATTTACACACATTGCAACACAGTCGATACCGATCGTATCATGCTTGTCCAGAAGAAATGCCAATTTTACTTTTGTTCCACAAGATCGGAAGAGCGTCGTGTAGGGAAAG
>ERZ507073.1549-NODE-1549-length-13799-cov-3.662107_pt1 | contig 13799 bp, 10 predicted proteins | sample MGYA00512290_ERZ507073 | MGnify/ENA metagenome assembly ERZ507073 | reverse complement strand
GGCTCCTCTCAACCATGATTTTTGCGTGATCAGCCTGAGGGATCTTCTCACCCCGTGGGAGAGGATTAAAAAGCGGCTGATTGCAGCGGCAGAGGGAGATTTGGCAATGGCAATTTATAATCCGTCGAGCCATAAACGGGCAGACTATCTGGAGCGTGCCTGCAGAATTCTGATGGAACACGGGGTCGAACCGGAGCGTGCCTGTGGGTATGTGGAAAATATCGGACGCGATGATACGAAAGCCGTAACACTTCCCATGGAGGAACTGGTGCATACACCGGTGAACATGTTTACCACGGTATTTATCGGCAACTCACAGTCGGTCATTATGGGAGATAAGCTTGTCACAAAGCGCGGCTATCAGATCGGGACAGGCGCCAGGGCGCGTGCGAAGGAGCGCGGATAAGAGGTCTGGAAATGGAGAGAATATGGCAGAAATATTGATTTTTTCCGGGACAACGGAGGGAAGAGAATTGGCGGAGGCACTCTGTGCCAGACAGATTGACTGTATGGCGAGTGTGGCGACCGAGTACGGCAGGGAAGTGATGCGTCAGCAGGAGCATCTTGTGATCCGGGAAGGGCGGATGGGCGAACCGGAGATGGAAGAACTCATGCGAACCGGTACATTTCTTGCAGTGGTGGACGCCACGCATCCCTACGCGGTGGAGGTGACGGAGCACATCAAAGAGAGCGCAAAAAAGACCAATCTTCCCTATTTAAGGCTCAGCCGGAGCACGGCAGCGGAGCGTGAGATCGCAGAGCACGAGTGGATGATACATACGGTGGCGGACACGCAGGAATGTGTAGAACTGCTGTCTAAGCTGCCGGGGAACATTCTTCTTACGACGGGCAGCAAGGAACTGCACGCATATGCCGCCCGGGAGGAGATCCGTGAGAGACTTTTTGTGCGTGTGCTTCCGGGGGTGGAGAGCATCGAAATCTGCCACAGGGAACAGATTCCGGGGAAGCAGATCATTGCCATGCAGGGACCTTTTGGAACGGAGCTCAACGAGGCGCTGATCCGGCAGTATGACATCGGCGTGCTGGTGACCAAGGAGAGCGGACAGGAGGGCGCATTTCCGGAGAAGATCCGCGCGGCAGAGCACACGAAAATCCCGGTGGTCATGATTCAGAATCCGGAGCAGGCGGGCGGGATGAGCATGGAAAAAGTCCTGTCCGAAATTGAAACGCTCTGCGGGAAAAAGAGCGGGACGAAGCGTCAGCCGCTGCAGATTTCTCTTGTGGGAATCGGGATGGGGAACACAAAGTTGTTCACCGGAGAGGCAAGGGAGGCGATTGGTCAGGCGAAGGCGGTCTGCGGAGCGAAGCGGCTGCTTGCCGCGGCGGATACCCTGATCGCGCCGGATGCAGAGAAACGGGAGGCGTACCTTCCCGCAGATCTTCTTCCGTATATTTATTCCTGCAGGGAAAGAAAAATCGGGCGGATTGCCATCTTATTTTCCGGTGATACCGGATTTTACAGCGGCGCAGAGGCGGTGTATAAGGCATTGCAGGAAGAAGTGCGCCTTGGAAAATTACAGGCCGGGATCACCATCTGTCCTGGAATCTCCTCGCTCTCCTATCTGGCGGCGCGCGCAGGTAAAAGCTGGCAGGACGCGAAGATAGTCAGCACACACGGGAGAGAGGCGGATGTTACAGCGTATGTGCGCAGTGAGGAAAATGTATTTCTGATTGTTTCAGGCAGAAGCGATCTAATCCGCATCGGGGAAGAACTTGAGGCGGCGGGACTGTCCGGGGTGGAGCTTACCATCGGATACCAGCTTTCCTACAAGGAAGAGCGGATCTGGCACGGAACGCCGGAAGTGTGCCGGACGTTAAAGGACGATGGACTCTATGCCTGCCTGATTGAAAATCCGGGGGCACAGGGGGAGACGCTCGCTCCGGGAGTCCCTGACCGCTGGTTCGTGCGTGGACGAGTCCCCATGACGAAGGAGGAGATCCGCTGGCTGTCTCTGTGCAGGCTCGGGTTAAAGAGTCAGAGCGTATTTTATGATATCGGAAGCGGAACCGGCTCGATTGCGGTGGAGGCGGCGCTGCGGTCAAAACAGCTGCGGGTGTATGCCGTGGAACATGGAGAGGAAGCCTGTGGACTGATTGCGGAAAATGCATCGCGTGCAGGCGTGAAGAACCTTGTTGTCGTAAAGGGGGAGGCACCGGAATGTCTTGGGGAACTCCCGGTGCCGACGCACGCGTTCATCGGCGGAAGCGGCGGCAGGCTGCGGGAGATTCTTCTGGCACTCCGGGAGAAAAATCCGAACGTGCGCGTTGTCTTAAATGCCGTCTCGCTTGAGACGGTCGCCGAGGTTGTGGCACTGTGGAAGGAGCTTTTGATCTGTGAGGAAGAGATCACACAGATTGCGGTCAGCCGCGCAAAAAAAGCAGGTTCCCATCATCTGATGCAGGCGGAGAATCCGATCTATGTGATCTCGTTTTCCCTGTCGGAGAACGGCGAGGGGGAAGAACAAAAACCGGACAGACGGGAGGAGAGGTAAGATGAACATTCCCAGAATCATGATTGCGGCGGCGGGAAGCGGGAGCGGCAAGACGCTTCTTTCCTGTGCGCTGATGATGCTTTTTTCACAGGAAGGAAAAAGCGTCAGTGCCATCAAGTGCGGGCCGGACTATATCGATCCGATGTTCCATCGGACGGTGCTCGGCGTCCCTTCCCGGAATCTGGACACTTTTTTCACTGGGGAGAGACTGACGAAAAGCCTTTTTGCGCGCGCGGCAGAGGGCGCAGACCTTGCGGTGATGGAGGGCGTGATGGGACTTTACGACGGCCTCGGTGGAATCCGTAAGGAGGGATCGTCCTACCATCTGGCAGAGGTAACGAAGACGCCTGTGATTCTGGTGGTGAACGCACATGGAATGGGGCGTTCCATTCTGCCGGTCATAAGGGGCTTTCTGGACTATGACCGGCATCATCTGATCCGGGGCGTGATCTTAAATCAGACGTCGGTAACATTCTGTGAGACAATCCGTCCCGAAATAGAGCGCGAGCTGTTGCTTCCAGTGCTGGGGTGTCTGCCGAAGTTAAAGGAACTGCACTGGGACAGCAGACATTTAGGACTTGTGATGCCCGAAGAGATTGCGGATGTGAAAAAGCAGATTCAGATGGTGGCGGATACGCTCGGAAAAACGCTTGACTGCGGGAAGCTTCTTGCGATTGCCGCATCCGCAGAAGCGCTGGAGACAGATCCGGTGCCGAAAAAAAAGATTGCGGATGTAAGAATCGGAATTGCAAGAGACGCGGCGTTTGGTTTTTACTATGAGGATAATCTGCAGCTGCTGCGGGAGGCGGGAGCCGAACTGGTGCCGTTCTCTCCGCTGCAGGATGAGAGCCTGCCGGAGGGGATTGCAGGACTGATCTTAGGCGGCGGATATCCGGAACTGCATGCAAAAGCGCTGTCGAAAAACACCCCAATGCGAAAAGCGGTGCACGACGCGGTGGCGGACGGTCTGCCGACGATCGCGGAGTGTGGCGGATTCCTCTATCTGCATGAGACGCTCTGTGACGATGAGGGAGTGTGCTATCCGATGGCGGGAGTGATTCCAGCGTCGGCTATAAATACCGGGAAACTGGTGCGCTTCGGCTATGTGATGCTTACGGAAAAGGAGGAGAACTTCCTCCCGGCGGGCGCACAGATTGCGGGGCATGAGTTTCACTATTATGACAGCACGGACAACGGCGTGGGTGCGGTGGCCAAAAAGCCGGTAAACGGAAGATCGTGGGAGTGCGTTCATGAGAGTCCGTCGCAATGGATGGGATTCCCGCATCTATATTATTACTCCAATCCGGAATACGCGTACCGTTTCCTGAAAAAAGCGGCGGACAGAATTTACTTGAAAAAATAAACATGCAATGGTAATATGTTTTTAATTTCATAAAAAAGTAACTGGTGCCGGCGCAAAGGTGTGTGCAGAAGATGCACAGATGAGCCTTTGTACCGGTTAAAAGGGAAACAGGTGGGAATCCTGTACGATCTCGTCACTGTGATTAGGGAGTGCAGATACGAAAGCTTTACGCCACTGGCGCGCATGCGCCGGGAAGGTAAGTATCTTGCATGAGGATCTATCAGCCAGGAAACCTGCCAGTTATGATAGTACAGGAAGAGATTCCGGATCACGAGTAATTGGTCGTACTTTTGTGTGTTGATCAGCTGCTCCGTTTCTATGTTTCATAGAACGGAGTTTCTTTCTGTTGTTTTATGGGAAATATACAATCATCAGCAGGAGGAATTATGAAAAAGAAGACACTGGCACTCTTATTAAGCTGTGCGCTTGCAGCCGGCATGATCGGCGGATGCGGCAGTAAGACAGAGGCAACCACAGAGGAGAACGTGCAGACAGCACAGACAGAGGCTGTTGCGGAGACCGGGACAGAGGCAGTATCCGATCAGGATGCGGCAGATCATGTTGCAGCGCTGATCGATGCAATCTACGTGCAGGAGCGCACGGATGAGACCGATGCGCAGTGTGCAGAGGCAAAGGCGGCATGGGATGCACTGACCGACGCACAGAAGGAACTGGTAGAGGGAGAAAATGCAGATCCCGATTATTTCGGCAGAGATACCGGAGATGCTTCCAAGGATGATCCTCGCAATCAGGATGAGATCGGTGAGAACGAGATTCTGGTAGTAAGCTTCGGTACTTCCTTTAACGACAGCCGTGTGGCAGATATCAAGGGTATCGAGGATGCGATTGCAGCAGCCAATCCCGACTGGTCTGTAAGAAGAGCATTTACCGCACAGATCATCATCAATCATATACAGGCAAGAGATGACGAGCATATCGACAATATGGATCAGGCACTGGACCGCGCTGTGGCAAACGGTGTTAAGAACCTGGTAGTACAGCCCACGCATCTGATGCATGGCGCAGAGTATGACGAGCTGATGGAAGCTGTAGAAGCGTATAAGGATCAGTTTGCATCTGTAAAAGTTGCTGAGCCCCTGTTAGGTGAGGTAGGCTCTGATGCTGCCGTAGTAAATGATGACAAGAAGGCTGTTGCAGAAGAACTGACCGCAGAAGCAGTAAAGACTGCAGGCTATGACAGTCTGGGCGCTGCAAAGGAAGATGGCGTGGCATTCGTATTCATGGGTCATGGAACCTCCCACACTGCAAAGGTATCTTACAGCCAGATGCAGACACAGATGAATGAACTGGGATATGAAAATGTATTTATCGGAACCGTAGAAGGTGAGCCGGAAGAGACCGCCTGTGAAGAAGTCATCAAGGCTGTTGCAGAAGCAGGTTACACCAAAGTGGTTCTTCGTCCTTTGATGGTAGTAGCAGGTGATCATGCCAACAATGATATGGCAGGCGAGGATGAGGATTCCTGGTTAAGCCAGTTCAACGCTTCCGGAAAGTTCGACAGTGTGGATACCCAGATCTCAGGCCTCGGCGGGATCAAGGCTATCCAGGATCTGTATGTAGCACATACCGCAGCAGCAATGGCTGAGAAATAAGAATTAAAATAGGAATTAAAATCAGGAATAAAATAAGGATTAAAATAAGTAATGAAAGCAAAGACATTAATGAATAAAATCATAATCGTGGGCGGACTGAGTGCCTGTCTGCTGCTTGGCGGCTGTGGAGCAGGTCAGGCAGCGGATGCGACATCTGCAGAAAGCACGGTTGCCGCACAGGAAAGCACCGTAACACCGACAGAGAGCACGGAAACGGCGGAAACTGTCAGCACAGAGACTGCACAGAACGAAGCACAGCTTCCGGATGGTGTCTACACCGCTGAATTTTCCACGGACAGCTCCATGTTCCATGTCAGTGAAGCCTGTGACGGCAAGGGAACACTGACGGTAAAGGATGGCGTTATGACCATTCACATTTCCTTAGGCTCCAAGAAGATTCTGAATCTCTATCCGGGTCTGGCGGAAGATGCAGCCAAAGATGGCGCAGTGCTGCTTGAGCCCACCACGGATACCGTGACTTACAGCGACGGCATGACGGAAGAAGTCTACGGCTTCGATGTTCCCGTACCTGCGATCGGAGAGGAATTCGATCTGGCACTGATCGGTACCAAGGGAAAATGGTATGACCATAAAGTCGTAGTATCTGATCCGGTGACAGAGGACAGTGAGGGTGGCGTAGCCCCTTTTGATCTGAGTACTGTAGAAGACGGCAGCTACACCATCGAACTGACCATGGAGGGCGGAAGCGGCAGAGCCAGCATCCAGTCCCCCACACAGATCACGGTAGCTGACGGAGCGGCAACGGCGACTCTGGAATGGAGCAGCCCGAACTATGACTATATGCTGGTGAACGGAGAAAAATATCTGCCGGTAAATACGGAGGGCAATTCCGTATTTGAAGTGCCGGTGGAAGCACTGGATGCACCCCTTACCATGATCGGTGATACCGTGGCAATGAGCACACCTCATGAAGTGGAATACACCGTAACCTTCCACTCTGAGACACTTGAGAGTGCAGAGAGCGGTAAGTAATACACATTGGTGCCTGCGGCTCAAATATTGCAGGCTATGAAAGGCATGAAAACTTTGAGGTCAGGAAGAAATAGAAGAAAATGGATCTATGTTCTGCTTCTTATGGGACTGCTGGGGCTAAGTGGCTGCGGCAGTCCTTCTTCTGCTTCTATGGATACATCGGCGGAAGCAACATCGGAGATTACCCAGGCAGCAGAGACCACGCAGGAAGAACGGACAGAATTAGTAAAAACAGGCAGCATGGAGCTGCAATATGCGGAAAATTTTACAGTGGACTATTACGAAGATGGTTATAAGATGCTGACAACTCTTCCCGACAGTCAGCGGTATCTGTTAGTGCCGGAGGGACAGCCGGTACCACAGGGACTGGATGAGGACGTCAGTATCTTGCAGGAACCACTTCAAAATATATATCTGGTGGCCTCCGGGGTGATGGACATGTTTGCCTCCGTGGATGCGGTGGACCAGATCCGTTTTTCCGGGCAGAAGCAGGAGAACTGGTACATCCAGAAAGCACAGGATGCCATGGCGGCAGGGACTATGGTTTATGCCGGAAAATACAGCAAACCGGATTATGAGCTTCTGGTGTCCGAAGGGTGTGATCTGGCTATCGAGAACCGGATGATCACCCATTCCCCGGAAGTGGTGGAAATGCTGGAAAGCTTTGACATTCCGGTGATGATCGAGTACTCCAGCTACGAACAGCACCCGTTGGGAAAAGTGGAATGGGTAAAATTTTTCGGAGTCCTGACTGGAAAGGAAGCGGAGGCGGAAGCAGCCTTTGCGGAGCAGACAGAGATTCTGGAAAAGGTAAGCAATGGGGAAAAAACAGGGAAGACCATAGCGTTTTTCTATGTGACTTCTAACGGACTGATCCAGGTGAGGCAGAGCACGGATTATATTCCGAAGCTGATCGAGCTGGCAGGGGGAAGATATATTTTTGAGAATCTGGAAGACAGCGGAAGCGGACGCTCCACGCTGAATATGCAGGTCGAAGATTTTTATGCCGGAGCGAAAGATGCAGACATCCTGATCTACAACAGTTCCATTGACGGTGGCGTGACCACGGTGGATGAGCTGATCGGCAAATGCAATATTCTAAAAGACTTCAAGGCGGTACAGGAGGGACAGGTCTATTGCACCACCAATGATATGTACCAGCAGTCCATGGCAATCGGGTATTTATTGCAGGATATGCATACGGTGTTGACGGATGATGATACCGCTAAGCTGCGTTATCTGTTTCTCTTACAGTAAGATGGAGGACTTAGAAACACAGCGTAAGTATAAGAGCGTTAGAATGAGATTAGGATACGATTGGAATACGAATAGGAAAAAAGGAGAAAAAGATGCAGCAGCGCAGAAAAATAAGATATACCATAGCGTTTTTTATACTGATAGCAGGCATTTTTGTGCTGTTGTTTTGCAATATAGGAATCGGAACGGTGAAAATTCCACTGGCAGAAATTTTAACCACAGGGAGAGCACAGGAAGGCATGAACGCAAAGATCCTGTGGGAGATCCGTTTTCCCCGGACACTGGCGGCAGCAATTCTGGGTGGAGCACTGGCACTGGCAGGGTATCTGCTTCAGACATTTTTCCACAATCCCATAGCCGGCCCTTTTGTACTGGGAATTTCTTCCGGGGCGAAGATGGTAGTGGCACTGGTGATGGTATTTTTGCTGGGGAATACGATCCGGGTCAGCTCCGGACTGCTGATCCTGGCGGCATTTCTGGGTGCTATGCTGTCCATGGGATTTGTGCTTCTTATGGCGCGAAAGGTGGACAGTATGTCCATGTTGGTGGTCAGCGGTGTGATGATCGGTTACATCTGTTCTGCCATTACGGAGCTGGTGGTGACGTTTGCGGAGGATGCGGATATCGTGAATCTCCACAACTGGTCGAGAGGAAGCTTTTCCGGAATGACCTGGGACAATGTGAAAGTGATGAGTATCGTGGTGGCAGTGACTTTCCTTATGGTGATCCTGTTAGCAAAGCCGCTGGAAGCCTACCAGCTGGGTGAGACGTATGCACAGAATCTGGGAGTGAACATCCGGACATTGCGGATCCTGCTGGTGGTGTTGTCCAGCGTACTTTCGGCATGCATCGTGGCATTTGCCGGACCCATCTCTTTTGTGGGGATCGCCGTGCCGCAGCTGATCCGGAAATTATTCGGCACCACAAAACCGTTACTCATGATACCGGCATGTTTCTTAGGAGGCAGTGTGTTCTGCCTGTTCTGTGATCTGTTGGCAAGAACCTGGATGGCACCCACAGAGCTTGGTATCAGCACAGTGACGGCAATCTTCGGAGCACCGGTGGTATTGTGGATTATGGTATCCAAAAGCAGACGGGAGCGTGGATAACTTACCTATGAAGACGCAGAAGCCTTATTATATTACAACGGAAAAAATAAGCGTGGGCTATGACGGAAAGCCTCTGATCGAAGAAGTGGAGATCGCACTCAGAAAAGGAGAGATCCTGACGTTACTGGGACCTAACGGTGCCGGAAAATCCACGATCTTAAAAAGTATTGCGAGACAGCTGTCCCTGATCGCGGGAACGGTGCGGCTGGACGGAGAAGATATGAAGTCGCTCACCGGGGCAGAACTGTCAAAAAAAATGGCCGTGGTAATGACAAAACGTCTGCGGGGGGAATTGATGACCTGCGAGGATGTGGTGGCCACCGGAAGATACCCCTACACAGGGCGTTTCGGCGTACTGCGGGCAGAAGATCATGCAGCGGTGCAAAACGCCATGGAACTGGTGCAGGTGGCAGAGATTGGGGATTCTTTGTTTGACCGGATCAGTGACGGACAGAGACAGCGGGTGATGTTAGCCAGAGCCATCTGCCAGGAGCCGGAAATTCTGATCCTGGACGAGCCTACTTCGTATCTGGATGTACGTCACAAACTGGAATTTTTATCCATCCTGCAAAAGCTGTGCAGAGAAAGGCAGCTGACGGTGATCCTGTCCTTACATGAACTGGAGCTGGCGGAGAAAATCTCCGACAGGATTCTGTGTGTGAACGGCAGGGCGGTGGACCGGATCGGAACGCCGGAGGAGGTCATGACCGACGGGTATATTACACAGTTATATGGCATCCGGATGGGAAGCTATGATGAGGCCAGCAGTGATATGGAGCTAGCGGCGCCGGAAGGAACACCACAGGTCTTCGTGATCGCCGGAGCCGGAAACGGACGGAAAACTTACCGGCGTCTGCAGAGAGCGGGAATCCCCTTTGCCACCGGGATCCTGTATGAAAATGATCTGGATTATCCCGTGGCGAAGGCACTGGCGGCGGAGGTGATCGCAGAGCATCCCTTTGAGCCGGTGGCACAGGAAAAAATACAGGCAGCAAAGAAAACGATAGATAAGTGCAAACGTGTTATCTGTTGCCGGGAGAATTTCGGCAGTCTGGAGACTTTTCAGAGAGAACTTCTGGAGTATGCAGAACAGCTGGGGAAGCAGATAGAAAAGCTAGAAAGACCGGAACAACAGAGCGGGTGTTAGAAAACAGAGAAACGAAATTCCCGGGATGTCTATGACATCTGTGGGATGGAGAGAACGATGGCAAAAGTAATCATGATACAGGGCACCATGTCCGGTGCCGGGAAAAGTCTGCTGGTGGCGGGTCTCTGTCGGATTTTCCGGCAGGACGGCTACCGGGTGGCCCCTTTTAAATCACAGAATATGGCACTCAATTCCTATATCACCAAGGAAGGACTGGAAATGGGCAGGGCACAGGTCATGCAGGCAGAGGCCGCAGGGATCGAACCGCTGGTGTGCATGAATCCCATTTTGTTAAAGCCAACCAGCCATACCGGATCCCAGGTCATTGTGAACGGGGAAGTACGGGGCAATCTGTCCGCCAGAGACTATTTTGCCCACAAGACGGAACTGATCCCGGAGATCAAGGCCGCATTCCGCAAGCTGGAGACCTATGCGGATATTATTGTCATCGAGGGCGCGGGAAGCCCGGCGGAGATCAATCTGAAGCAGAATGACATCGTAAATATGGGAATGGCGGCCATGGTGGATGCACCGGTACTTCTGGTGGGAGACATTGACAGAGGCGGCGTGTTCGCACAGCTTTTGGGAACCCTGATGCTGCTGACCGAAGAGGAGCGGGAGCGGGTAAAGGGATTGATCATCAACAAATTCCGTGGAGACAGCACAATTTTAGATCCCGGCATTCAGATGTTAACAGAACGGGGACAGGTGCCGGTGCTGGGGACTGTACCTTATATGGAACTTACGCTGGAAGATGAGGATAGCCTGACGGACCGTTTTGATGCAAAACATGTGGGGAAGATCGATCTGGCGGTGATCCACTATCCCAGAATTTCAAATTTTACGGATTTTGATGTGTTTGAACAGATGCAGGAGGTCAGTGTCCGGTATGTGACAAATGTGAGAGAGCTGGGAACGCCGGATCTGATATTTCTCCCCGGCAGTAAAAATACCATGGGAGATCTGAAATGGATGCGGCAGAACGGACTGGAGGCAGCGGTAAAACGTGCTGCGGGAAAAGTTCCTATTTTCGGGATCTGTGGAGGCTATCAGATGTTAGGTTATGAGATCGCAGATCCGGACAGCGTGGAGGAAGGCGGACGGATCCGCGGCATGGAACTTCTTCCGGTACGGACAGTGTTGCAGAAGGAGAAACATCGCTGCCAGACAGATGGAAAGCTGGATGCTGTGGAGGGTATTTTCTCCGGACTTACGGGATGTAAGTTTGCCGGGTATGAGATCCATATGGGACAGACGGTGTATTGTGACGGGGATGGCAGCGATGCGAAGGGTACCGTGGACAAGGCAGCCAGACCGGCAAACAGTGCAGAAAGCAATCGGAGCGCTTTCTGTGCAGACGATGCGACGAGAAACACGGAAATCACACAAGCTGTTATCGCTGACTCCACCGGCAGAATCTACGGCTCCTATATCCACGGTCTGTTCGACATGGGAGAGATCGCCGGGCGTATGATACAGACCCTGGCCCGGGAAAAAGGCATCTCTCTGGAGAACGGCGTCTGGGAGGATTACCGCACCATTAAGGAAAGACAATACGATAAACTGGCAGATACCCTGCGGGAATATCTGCGTATGGAGGAGATCTATGGAATGCTCAGAGAAGCCCGTATTTTATAATTATACCGGACAGGAACTGGCACAGATCCGGATCATGCCGCCGGACGAAGCAGTGAGAAAGCTTGTGAAAAAGCATTGGGACACTTTGGCAAAGCCACTGGATGGCATGGGCAGTTTTGAAAGCATCACGGCACAGATCGGAGCCATCTTAGGGACGGAAGTGATCGATATCCATAAAAAGGGTGTGCTGATCTTCTGTGCCGATAACGGCATTGTAGAAGAGGGTGTAACCCAGTCCGGGCAGGAGGTCACGTTGGCGGTGGCAAAGTCCATGGCACGGAAAGGATCCTCCGTCTGCAAGATGGCGCAGAGCATTGGCGCGGAGACGATCCCTGTGGATATCGGAATAAATAGTGAGGAATCCATTCCCGGCGTCCTGGATCGTAAGGTGCGTCCCGGCACAAGAAATTTTTTGAAAGAACCGACGATGACGGAGGAAGAGACTGTCCGGGCCATTGTCACAGGAATCAAACTGGTACAGGATTGCAAGGAGAAGGGTTACGGACTTCTGGCCACTGGGGAAATGGGAATCGGCAACACGACTACCAGCAGTGCGGTGACGGCAGCTCTTTTGCAGTGCGAAGCAGGGGAAGTCACCGGCAGAGGTGCGGGACTTACGGACCAGGGACTGACTCGTAAGCAACAGGTTGTCCGCACCGCATTGGAAACCTATGACTTGTGGCATGCTGATGCCTTCACGGTATTGCAGACAGTCGGAGGACTGGACATTGCAGGACTTACCGGTATGTGCATCGGCGGCGCGTTGTGGCATATACCCATTGTGTTGGATGGTGTGATCAGCATGGCGGCAGCATTGGTGGCGGAGCATCTGTTCCCCGGTGTGCGGGAATATCTGATCCCTTCCCATCTTGGGAAAGAACCGGCGGCAGTGAAGCTGGCAGATGCTTTGCAGCTGTCTCCAGTGATCCATGCGGGAATGGCACTGGGAGAAGGAACCGGAGCAGTCATGATGTTCACGCTGCTGGATATGGCAATGAGCATCTACGGACAGAGCGCTACATTTTCGGAGATTGCAGTGGAACAATATAAGCGCTAACATTTCCGCCAGGAGCAAGGGTAGTCACGAAGTGACGGAAAGCGTGATAGCGCGACCTTGCGATTGGCGCGGCTGAAAGACGGAACGGATGGAGAAGCAACATGATGATATTGATCCTGGGGGGTAGCGGCAGCGGGAAATCCGCTTATGCGGAAGATTATCTGCTGCGGACTGCCGGTGATAAGAAAAAATATTATATCGCTACTATGCAGATCTGGGATGAGGAAATGCAGGCCAAAGTGGCCAGGCATCACAGACTGCGGCAGGGAAAAGGTTTCACTACCATCGAACAGCCTACTGCACTGGAGCAGGCTGCCTCCCAAATGGAGCCGGAGGCGGCAGTATTGCTGGAATGTATGTCGAATCTTGCGGCCAACGAAATGTTTTCCAGGGAGCAGCCTGTGGATCGTGAGACAGTGATCGCAAAAATTCTGCAAGGCATGGAAGGATTAAGAAAACAGGCGGATCCGTTAGTCATCGTAACCAATAATGTATTTGAGGATGGAAGGATCTACGATGATTCCACGATGGAATACATCGAGGCACTGGGGCGGATCAACGAAAGACTTGCCGCGGAGGCGGACGAGGTTGTGGAAGTCGTAGCGGGGATCCCACAGCGGATCAAACCCGGCTCACCAGGAGCAAAAGCACAGAACTGGCAGGACAGCCGGGGATAGAAAGGAAACAGGCATGCGTATTATCAAATCTTTTTTCATAGCGTTTTCCATGTATTCCAAGATTCCGATGCCGCAGTTTGAGTGGAAGGACGAGGATATGCGGTACGCACTCTGCTTTTTCCCCTGGGTGGGAGCGGTGATCGGTGTCCTGTGGTATCTGTGGAAATGGATCTGTGCCCGGTTCGGAGTGGGAACCTTGTGCTATACGGTGGTGGGAACGGCGATACCGATTCTGATCACCGGGGGCTTTCATGTGGATGGATTTTTAGATACCTGTGATGCCCTGCATTCCTACCAGCCGAGAGAGCGGAAACTGGAGATTCTGAAGGATTCTCATATCGGGGCCTTTGCGGTGATCATGCTGACTCTGTATGGACTGATTTTTCTGGGAGGCTTTTCGGAGATTACGGAATGCCGGACGCTGGCCGTGGC
>ERZ507073.1524-NODE-1524-length-14048-cov-4.038591_pt1 | contig 14048 bp, 9 predicted proteins | sample MGYA00512290_ERZ507073 | MGnify/ENA metagenome assembly ERZ507073 | reverse complement strand
GGCTGTTTGCAATCTGCTTTGCTATCAGTTCCAGGACGAGAGTATGGCCATCGATATGCTTCAAAATCTGTTCAAAGTCGGCTTGTTCATTGTCTGCAATAGTTCGGCCGAGGTTATATTCAAAAATACGGCGGAGCGCCATTGTGTCGGAAATTGCACGGAGTTGCACTTCATGACTACTCTGATAAAAGGGGGCTTTACGGCACAAAAGGATAACCATTAGATCCGTTGAGAGAAGTGCCTTTAAATCGTCATCTACCTCGCCAACAAAGTTGTCGATTACCAAAACCGAGGAAGTTCCCCTCACAAGTTCCCGAATCTTTTGAAGTTTCTTATAAAAGTATCGTATATTCGTTTTGGCTTCTTCGTCCTGCCTTAATGTGTTTATTTCAATGTTGTCATCATCAATTATGGTTGCTTCTATACTGCTTTTGTAATTGATATACAATACCGTATCAAAGTTTCTCTTGCGGCGCATCAGATATTCTCTGATAAACGCACTTTTACCGATGCCGCCCATACCGGTGACAAACAGGCAATTATAATCGGAGTTCGCCAAGAGCCTATCAAATTTTTCAAACTCACGCTCACGCCCATAGAAAATCTTTGGCTTCGCAATCTGAGAAGTTGAAAAGATTCTCGGTAGCATAGGGTCGGCGTACTTTTCGATTTCCTGCAACTGTTCCAAGACTTCCTGCATACTTTGGTATCTGTCTGCGTAATAAACAGCCAAAGCATTATGGAAGAAATCAGATAAGGAGCCGAAAAGTCTATCATCGCACTTACGATAGTCATATTGGATTTTGGTGAAATCAAACACAGCATCCATCTCACAATCGGGCGCATCAGGCGTATAACCAAATAAGAGATAGAACAGTAATGCACCTACGCCATAAACATCCGTATGCGTACCTAAGCGTTCGATTTTTGAAGTTTGCAGTTCAATGGGAGCAAATCCCTTAGAGTAGGAGAGTCGAACATCACTACAGCTCAGTTTACTTGTTTTTCCGACTTCTTGAATGGAAAGAAGCGAATCAAAGTCAAAGAGCTGAATCTGTTTTTGGTATCCGTCAACAACAAGCACATTGTCAGGCTTGGTATCCAAGTAGAGATACCCTTGCTTATGAATGTTGCCCAGGACATAAGCTACTTGCTTGACGAGTGTGATACACTCTTTTAGGCTTTCCGGTTTATATGTTGCCAATGTTTTCTTGGAAGAATAAGCTGACAGAACATAGGAAGTACCATTCTGTCTGAAAATATCAAGTTGATTGGTCACCGCGGAATAATTGGTATCAGAATAAAATAACTGATTTGTGCGTGAAAAGTCAGAACGGAGCTGCTCCTGTCTTTGAGTAAAGACCTCGGCATCATTAGCCAATGGGGTCAGAACGTTGTTTTCGTCACGAGCGATATTGAGCTCATAAGGATAAAACTCCTTTACTCTGTACAGCGTTTTATCGCCGGTATCAGTTATACGAGCTGCTTCATACACAATGCAAGAGCCACCACGACCAATTTCGCTTTCGATGACACAATGAAGTGCTTCGCCACTATCATTGCATAAGTGAAGTGGAGTATTCGATTTCAAAGCAATTCTATGATCCATAAGTTCACCACCTTTTCGTCGTTGTGACTTGATTATAGCGTATGGTTTTTAGAGTTTGGTTTTTCCAATGCAAAATCAATCCTCGGTATTTTCATCCTTTATGGCAAAAATCTCGCCCATATAGTGTCTGAAAGCGATAAGGGGATTCTCGTCGTTCAACGCCCACTTAAAGAGCCAATCATAAGGATTGCCAGCATACAGCTCTGGATAGCCTGCATCCAAAAGACGAGCATTTATCGTGTCCAGACATCTTTCAGCATCAGAGAACTTTGCCGAATAGAAAGCATCGTTTTTGCTGATGATGAGCTTTGCCCAATGAGTATAGAAAACAAGGAAAATCAGCATCTTCCGAATGATTTCATCATCACCGACTAAATCTCCACGAATGAGTTTGTCAATGTTTTGCCTGTTCGGAAAACAGTAATCCGCCTTTAACGGCATTAGCTTGTTTTCGGATAAAACCGAAGATAGAGAGCGGTCATACTTGGTGGCATATTCGCTTTCTTGGTAGTTTGCCAGACCGATTATCTGAGAGAAGATAATCCAGGTTGAGGCATCCGAACCGGCAACTACATAATCGTATGGCTTGACCTCTTGCTCCTGTTGACGGATTTCTTCGGTAATAACTTCTGTAGAACGAGTGTCTGTCACACCTTTTCTATGTCTGTCCTCAAACCGATTATAGGTTCTATCTACAATCGTGCCCTCTTGTGCAGCCAATCCGTCTGCCTTGGAAATCTCAGTCCAAAGCTCCCGAATGTATTTGATAGCTGTAGCATTGTTGTACTGGAAATGGTTGATATTATCTATGATGTACTGTATCAGCTTTTCTTTATCATCAATGCCGTTTATGTATTCGATGATGGTTCCGGTATAAAGAACCTCACGGTTGGGAATGGCTTTTACCTTTTTTAGCACAGGAATACGGTCAATTATCTCTTGGGCTTCTAAGTATGAAAGCCCGTTCCTCATACAGAAGTAATAAACAGCCTCGGTTACGGTGTGGCAATCAAAACCACGTTCAAACTGAACACATCTAAAAAAATTGTTAGACTCATCAACGCCCAAGTTGAACGCAAAACAGATTTGAAAAGCCGTCTTACGAGCAATTTTCTTGTTCGGCACAAACCATTCCTTGAAATCACGAGGCGGTTTCATATTAGCTGTCTTGAACTTTTCACGAAGAAACTGTGCCTTTGCAGACACATCAGCTAAATCGCCTTTGTATCCATACTCTTCCATAAATGATGTTAACGCCTCATCAAACCCACGAAACAGAGTAGCTACTTCAACTAGATTTTCTTCATAGCCGTCATCGTCCATTGACAGCGTTTCAGCCTTGATATTGAGTAATTCTGTGTATTGAGTCATATTCTTATCATTCCTTTTCGTTTTTATTTAATAACTGGTATTCTGACAAGTAATTACTTTGCGTATCTTTTAGGTCTTGAATCTTTGTTTCAGATGTAAACTCTAAAATATCATTTGGTGTACAATCAAGAGCTTTACAAATACTTTCTACTTTATCAAGCGCCATATATTGTCCTTTTTTTATTTTCATCATTATATTTGCGGATATGTTAGCCTCACGCATAAGCTGTGCGTTGGAAATATCTCGTTCAATCATTAAATGTAAAAGTCTTTTATAACTGACTGCCATATCGCACCTCCACTTTTTTACATATTGTATCACGAAAATGTGATTATTTCAACAGAACTCAAATATACTTTTATTGTCTCATCAAATATGATATAATATTTTTTATAATTTAGGAACAATATTCTGTTTTAATGTCGTATAATAAATAGAGAGCATACTCTCTGGAAAGGAAGCAAAAAACATGCCAATATTATTAAAAAGAAAAAACGGCGAAATCACGCCGTTTCGCAATGCGGAATATATTTCTGCGTTCTACTTCATTCCCAAGAGCATTTTAGATAAGTGCGGAGAAGAAATAAACAGCATTCCAAGAAATCCAAGAAAATTGCTTCAAGATCGTCGTGCCATAGAAATAATAGAAAGTAATTTATTTAAGCTGGTAATCATTGATGCTTACGCCTTTATGGTGTGGCCTTTTATGGGGCTTGGCGCAAAAAGGGAAATTTATTCAGGATATGAGCCGTCTTGGAGATATGCGCACGCAGCTTCTATTTGGATTAAAGGAATGGAAGACGAGGGGGTTATCCCTAAGCCACAGAAAATATTAAAAAGCAGCAATGTAGACGAAGACCTCGGATATATATCCGAAGAAGAAATCTCAGAAACATTCACTTGGCTCGTTCCTAAAATAATGGCAAAACACAATATGAATGAGATCATTGCTGTGGCGGCAGAATATCGCTGCTTTGAAGATTTTGATTACCGAAAGAGCCGACAAAAAATTGATTTTTACCGCAAGTGGTATCACACCCGTGCAAAAATATCCGTTGAATCTCTTGATGAATTAAAAGAAAAATATGCAAAGAATACAGACGGCATAGAGTGGGACATTGCCGACGACAGTGTTAATGTTGAGAGTACCGTGTTAGAGCCGATTGCAGTCAGCAAATTTTTAGACACGCTTTCTGAAACAGACAGGAAAATACTCACAATGCGAATGGATGATGTGACACTCGAAAAAATCGCAGAAGAATTAGGCTTCAAAACGCACAGTGCTATTCACAAAAGAATCCGAAAGATTGGCTTGGCTTACGAAAAGTTCAGCGGTGAAGATTTAGGATTCAGCAATAAGAAAATTATCTAACAACACCTACTGATGTATAAATCGGTAGGTGTTCTTTTTATCCGCAAAAGCAGAAAGGAGGTCTTTTTGGTGCAGTACAATCTGATAAAATCACAACAAATCAAAATAAAGAACACCCTATGTATGCAATGCGGACACCAAAGCTGTTTGATGATAAGTAGTGGTGTCTGCCCTGTTTTTTCGGGAATCAAACAAGAAATCATTAATATCAAGGAGGACAATCACAAATGAGAAAAGATACGGCATCAGAGTGATGCCGCTTTTTATGCTCTGAAATGCCCTGTGGCATCATTTTGGCATCAAATCAAAATTAAGGAGGATTTATATTATGAGAGCTTATTCATCATTAAGACAACTTGAAGAAAAAGGTATTTGTGTTGATGAATACCTGACCAATGAGAGAGACGGCGTATTTAAGGCACGCCTTGACTGCAAGCGTTGGGGCAAGAAACGAAATATTCTTGCGTACTTCACATTTGAAGACGGCAGTAAGGTTATGGCCTCCGCTTGGCAGAACACCGGGTATCTCGGTATCCCTGAGATTGAAGAAGGAGCAAGGCTAACGCTGACTTTTGAAAGAGCAAAAAACGGCATTTCCTATTTGAGAAAGATTGAGAGAAACGACAGACAGTAATGCGTGTCGCATACTGTAACAAGCAGGGAACTTGTACGGCAAGTTCCAACTCAAAATCGGCTGTTTAGCCGATTTTCTCTTTAGGGACTGCCGTCCCTAACACCCTAATTAGAGAAAGAAGGAATGTATACGAACATAAATCCAAAAGAAAAATGTGCTCGAATTGATATTCGGGTAAAGGCAAAGGATAAGGAAAAAATAAAGCGGATTGCTGAGAAATGTAATTTATCCATCAGCGAATATGTTGTGCAAAGGGCATTGGGGTATGAACCGATAACGGTTCTTCCCGATGTCTTTTTGGATTTCTATAACAAATTGTGCGAGCTGTCTAACACGTCAGGATTTACGCCCGAAACCGAAAACAAACTGCTTTCACTGATTGATGAAATTCATTCGGAGCTTTTATTGCCAAAAAAAGAAACCGTAAAACAAATTAAGAACAGAATTGAGGTGAGCAATGAGTGGCGACAACAGGGTTCTGGCCTGTCAAAAACAGGCTGAAAGAAGTAATAGAATATGCTCGTAACCCTGACAAAACCATCGACAAAAAATTCTTGGATGAAGATTTATATGCGGCACTCCGTTATGTTGAGAATGACAAAAAGACGGATCAAACGATGTATGTTTCGGGTATCAACTTTCCGAAGCAAAAAGCATACGAATATATGATGGCTACTAAGCGTCGTTACGGCAAGCTCGGCGGGAATGTTGCCTATCACGGTTATCAGAGTTTTATTAGTGGCGAGGTTACACCTGAAGAAGCACATCAAATCGGACTGGAAACTGCAAGGCGTATGTGGGGCAAGGATTACGAGATAGTCGTCACCACCCATCTGAACACAGATAATCTTCACAATCATATTGTGGTTAATTCTGTATCTTTTCGCACCGGTCGTAAGTTTGAAAACCATATTTCAGACCACTACAAGCTGAGAGAGATTTCCGATGCAGTTTGCTTGGAACGAGGAAAAAGCGTATTACCGCCGAGTAAATTCACAGTTAATCGAAAGAAAGACTATTGGATTCACAAAAGCGGCGGTTTAACTCACCGGGATATTTTAAAACGGGATATTAATGAAGCAATTTCAAATACAACCAACTGGAAAGCCTTTGATTTATACCTGAAAAATCTCGGCTACTCTTACGCCCGAAACAACGATTACCGTCATCCCTCCATTATTGCTCCCGGTTGGAAACGCTCTGTCCGTCTTGATTCTTTGGGTGAGCAATACACGCAGGAGAAAATACGGCAGAGGCTGATTGATAATCAGAAAAATATTACTCTTTACGCAATTCGCATTCCCAAACGATATGCACCGCTGTTACAGCTTGAATACGAATTTAACAAAGCGCAGCGTATGGACGGGATGCAGCTTGCGTTTGCATTGATTATTGAGCTTTGGAAGCTGATTACAGGCAATAATGTAGAACCGTCATCCCCAAAGCCTCTATCTCCGGCACTACGTCAGGAAGTCAGAAAATTAGATCAAACCTTAAAGGAATACAAGCTTCTTTGTGAGAATCAAATTGATTCCGCACAGGAGCTTGTTTCATTTATCGAGAAAAAATCCGCAGATATTTCTGCGTTGGAATCGGAACGGCAGAAAATTTATAACCGTATCCGCCGTCCGAAATCCGAAGAAGAAAAGGAACAGAACAAAGCGGCGGCAGGAAAAATCTCTGCAAAGTTAAAACCTTTGCGTGAAGATCTCAAAACCGCAAGATCCATCACCGAGCGGTATCCACATATCTTGAGATTGCTTGAAACAGAGCGTGCTATGGAAATACAAGTAAAAACCAAAAACAGAGAAAGGAATTATGAACGATGAAAAACACACCGAAAAATATTGCAATAGAAAAACTTTTCCCCTTTGAGGGACATCCCTTTAAGGTTCAGGACAACGAAGAAATGAACGCTTTGATCGAAAGTATTCAGGAGCAAGGTATTTTGTCTCCGTTAATTGTCCGGCCAAAAGAAAACACCGCAGATGAATATGAAATTGTATCGGGACACAGACGGTTCCGTGCAGCAGTAAAGGCAGGGATAAAAGAAGTCCCTGCCTTAATTGTTCCCCTTGATCGTGACGCCGCTGCCATTGCAGTGGTAGACAGCAATCTGCACCGAGAACATATTTTACCATCGGAGAAAGCCTTCGCTTACAAGCTGAAAGCCGAAGCATTACGACATCAAGGGAAACGCTCTGACTTAACTTCGGAGCAAGTTGCACCGAAGTTGGCAACTGAAATTATTGCTGAGAGTGATAACACAAGCAAAGACACAGTTAAACGCTATATCCGTCTCACTAACCTTATCACGCCTATTTTGGATATGGTTGATGAGAAAAGAATTGCTTTCACTCCTGCTGTCGAGCTATCCTATCTGCTCCCCGAAGAACAGGGAATGCTGCTGTCGGAAATGGAATACAGCGATTGTACGCCTAATTTATCTCAGGCACAGCGTTTAAAGGCTCTCAGTATACAGGGATTGTTCACGAAAGAACAGTTATCCGCCATTATAAGCGAAGAAAAAGCCAATCAGATAGAGCGTGTGAAAATTCCTGCTGAGCGTATCCGCAAATACTTCCCGAAAGACTATACCACAGCACAGATTGAAGAAACCATTGTAAAGCTCTGCGAAGCGTACCACCGAAAGCGGTTGCGTGACAGAGATTCCAGATAGGAGGTGCGCCTATGTCAGATACCGTAAAAGTTAATCGTAACGAGGTTGAATTGTCGGAAGAACTTTTAACCTCGTTTGCAAAATTTCTTGTTCCTGAAATACGCAAATTTTATCAGAGCGAGGAAGGCAAGGCGTACTATGAGAAGTGGCTGAAAAAGCACTCTGAGTACGCCGCCTAAATTCTCAAAGAAAGCAATCGATAATCCTATCGGCTGCTTTCCGTACATATGACTTTCATAATCCAAGAAAGTATAATGTAGAAAGAAACAATGGAGGTATAAAAAATGAATGTTGTAATATATGCTCGGTTTTCGAGCCACAGCCAAACAGAACAATCTATCGAGGGACAGCTAAAGGTCTGTTATGAATATGCAAAAAATAACGATTATATCGTAGTCGGTGAATATATTGACCGAGCACAGACGGGTAAAAATGATAATCGTGCGGAATTTCAGAAAATGCTTTCCGACAGCGACAAACATACCTTTGAGGGTGTGCTTGTTTATCAGCTTGACCGTTTTGCCCGAAACCGTTATGACAGCGCAATTAACAAATCAAAGCTGAAGAAAAACGGAGTGCGGGTTATTTCCGCCAAAGAGAATATTGCCGATGATCCGTCGGGTATTTTGGTAGAGGGCGTTTTGGAAAGTATGGCTGAATATTATTCCGCAGAGCTTTCACAGAAAATTCACCGTGGTATGGAAATCAACGCTGAAAAGTGTCTATCAAACGGCAGTAATCCGGGGCTTGGATTTAAGGTGGATTCCAATCGCCGTTTCTATATCGATAATGATGAAGCTGCAATTGTCCGTGAAATTTATGAGCGCTATGCCGCCGGCGAAACGAAAGCGGAAATCATTAGGGACTTACAGAGAAGAAAAATCAAGACCTCTCTCGGTAAAGAGTTCAGCAGTAACAGTTTGAGCCGCTTGTTATCTAATAAACGATATATCGGCGTTTACCTTTACAAAGACCAAGAAACACCGGGAGGTATGCCACGGATTTTAGATGATGACTTGTTTTATCGGGTACAAGCACTTATGAATAAGAATAAATCTGCACCCGCCCGTACACACGGCGAGGGCGAATATCTGCTGACTACCAAGCTATTTTGCGGATACTGTAAGGAAATGATGGTTGGATACGGCGGAACGGGAAAATTAGGGCGGCAATATCATTATTACAACTGTAAAAACGCCCGTAAAAAGAAATGCAAAAAGAAGATTGTCAGCAAACAGCTTATTGAAAACAGAGTGGTTGCTGAATGCTTGAAATTGCTTACCGATGAAAATATCGCTTTTATTGCAAAGATGGTTGCAGAAGAATGTAATAAAAGCCCCGATAATATATCTGTCAAAGAGTTGAGAAAAGCAATTAAAGAAGCTGATACAGCGATTGAAAATCTCTGGCGGGGAATCGAACTCGGACAATCGGTTGAAATGCTGACAGAGCGTATCAATCAACGCAAAGCAGAAAAGGCAGAGCTTGAAGAACAGCTTGCCATAGAGCAAAACAAAAAGATTTGCTTAACCGAGCCGCAGATTCACGCTTTTCTTGACTATGTCTGCGATATGCCTGCGGACGATGTAAACAAGCGCAGAGCCATTATCAATATCTTTGTTCATTCGATTTATCTGTATGATGATAACTTTACCTTGATTATCAACGCAAGCAAGAAGCCTTTGAGCATTGATAACATCCCGCTGGACGATATAGAAGTAGCGTTCAGCGGGGATACATATCATTCTGACGAGTGTTCATCTATGAAAACATCCGCTCCACCAAATAAGAACCGTGATTTTGATACAATGGGTATCGGGGTCACGGTTCTTAATTTTTATCTGTTTTACGGGCTTTTTCAGCTTTTCTAACATTCGACCAAAGATAAATCCCTGACTCGATAGTTCATAAGGCAGAGATTTTGGTATTTATACGGCTTTCAGTCTCAAAGCGATCGTTAAAAGATGAGTAATCGTTATTTTTGTGTGGTAATCGTTAAATGATTTATTTAAGTCGCAAATAGCCACAAAAAAACGAAATTTGTCAAGGAAAAGCACTTATAATGTCGCTCAAAAAGATGTATCAGAAATATAAAGTTCGGGTGGAATTTGTAAAAAAGTAACTTATATCATATCTTGATGAATTTGTCAAGAGTAAAATGCGAATTTTGCGAAGAAAAGATTGAAAAAGAGATAAATGAGTGCTATAATTATTTAGTATATTTCAAAAATCGATTCTTGACACAGGGCGAATGTTTCAATAGCAGGAGGAAACTTTATGACACGACACAAAACATCCAGCCGTTTGCTGGCCATGCTTCTATCACTGATATTGGTGATCGGCGTACTGCCCACAATGGTGTTTGCCGACGGCTATGTGGCATATATCGGCAATGCCGGGTACACCACTTTGGAGGATGCGGTATCTAATGCTGCACCAGGAGCCACCATTTTGCTGACGGCGGATGATAGCACTGAGCAGCAGATCGAGATCAGTGAAAACCTGTCCATCGAGTTGGACGGGCATAGTCTGCCCAGCACGGCGTTTAAGATCACTGCGGGAACAGTTACTATCGGTGACCGCAAGGGTACGGGTATCATCAATGGAGAGCATGCGGCCGGTTTTGTAGCAACTGAAAACAGTCGCTGTTCCAGCAGCATTTATGTTACCGGCACCGCAAATGTGACTTTGAATAATTTGAGGGTTGAGCAATGTGCTGAAGATGATCTGGAAAAGGCAATCTTTCTGGGCGGGAGCGCATCTCTTACCATTAACGGCGGCAGCTATACCGGGCCAAAAGACGCTGGCGTAGATGCGATTTTCTATTATAATAACAATACCTCTTCCAGTCTGACTATAAATGACGGTCATTTTGAGGCCAACTGCGCTCTTTCGGTCAATAAAACGCCCGGAACAGGCGGCGGAACTTTGGTCATTCGTAAGGCTACCTTCGTGGGTAACGGTACCGCCTTTTGGATTGAGCAGGAGTACGGCGGCGTAACTACGCAGGAAGACGCAGAGCGGTTCCTGGCAGACAGCAGCGGAAGCCATATTGTCGGCACCTTTGATAAGGCTAATATTGTCATCGGAAGCGGTCTTTTTGTCTCCGACGGATTCACCGGCCCGGAATACGGAAGTACCGATTCCGACAATCCTGCTGAACTCACGCCTGAAGACGGCGACAGCATTACGCTTCTCCCGCAGATTCTTGGCGGCGACGGCAGCGATTATACCTATACTTGGTTTAAGGATGGCGAGCCCATTTCCGGCGCTGCCGCCTCCAGCTATACTATTGAAAACTATCAATCTCCGGAAGACGATGGGCTTTATTCCGTCATTGTCTCTCAAGGAGATAATCGCATAACCCTATATTGGCAGGTAGGGGAGAAAACATCGGCACAGGATGCCGTTGCTTATCTGAATGAAAACGGCGATGAGCAGACGCTGACGGACGACTATACACCCGTGACTTCAGATGTGACCGCTTGGTCAGACGGCTGGTATGTGGTAGAGGGAGATGTGAGCATTGACAGCCGCGTGACTGTGACGGGCGATGTGAAGCTAATTTTGAAAGATGGCGCAAACCTTACTGTTAATGGTGGACTTCTGGTGCGAACTAATGATAGCTTTACCGTGTATGCGCAGTCCCAGGGGACTGGTGCATTGAACGCGATCAGTGGCAATGGCGCTGGAATCGGCGGCGGCGGTGAAGGTTCTCCGGGAGATGATTGCGGGACAATCAATATTCATGGAGGTATAATTAAGGCTACATGCTCTTTCAACGGTGCTGGTATCGGTGATGGTCTGTGGGGGAATGCTACAGGCAAGATTACTATTACAGGCGGTGTGGTGACTACATCCGGTACATCGCAGGAGGGTATTAGCGGTATCCTGAGTACAGGGGCAAACGGAAACGCCGTCATTTACACCGACGGTATCGATCCGGAAAACAGCAATAGCTGGAGCTGCATTTTGTTTAACAGTGATGACAATACCGGAACAGTCTATGGCACTTCTGTTACGGTGGATGAGAGTTTTGAGATCCCGGAAGGCTACCAACTCACGGTCGGCAGCGGCCAAACCTTAACAATACCGAGCGGCGTCAAACTGACAAACAAGGGTAGCATAGTAAACAACGGCAGGATAGAAAACAGCGGCGAAATCATCAATGACGGCGGGCAAATCACACAAAACCCCGTTACCGGAAACTCGCCGGTCACATATGTCCCCTATTTGGATGAAAATGGGGCAGAGCAGGTATTGTCTCAACAATATATTGAAATTAACGGCGAAAATCTTCCCGCCGTCTGGCAATCCGGCTGGTATGTCGTCGAAGGAGAAGTGAGCATCGACAGCCGCGTGACGGTATCGGGCGATGTAAAGCTGATCTTAAAGGACGGTGCGAACCTCACCGTAAACGGTGGTATTGATGTTTCCGAGGGCAACAGTTTTACCGTATATGCTCAGTCGACAGGTGACAGCATGGGTCAGCTTACTGCAGACGCATCGAATGTTGATTCTGTATCTGGCATCGGCGGTGAGTATGGCGACGGCGGAACGATTACCATCAACGGCGGAACGATTGAAGCAACGGGTGGTAGATATGGATCCGGCATTGGCGGCGGTAACAGAGGCGACGGCGGAACGATTACCATCAACGGCGGAACTGTTACTGCAACCGGCGGAACGTCTGGCGGCGCTGGCATTGGCGGCGGCTACTGGGGCTCCAGCGGAGCAATTACCCTCAGCGGCGGAATTATTACCGCAACCGGCGGTAAAAACGCATCCGGCATTGGCGGCGGCTACATGGTCTCCGGCGGCAATATTTCCACAGGTGAGAACGGCACAGCAGTAATTTTTGCTTCTTTCATTCCTACTTCCAACACTACCGGTTGGAAAGGCTTGATTTTCAACGTAAATAACGGCAAAATCTACGGGGATAGCTACACCGTAGAGGGAGCACTCACCATTCCTGACGGCAAAACGCTGACAGTAGAAGACGGAAAAACGCTCAATGGTGGTGCAAACATTACCAACAACGGTACCATTAAGGTCAACATGGGCGGAACCTATTCCGGCGATCAGCCCACAAATAACAAGGTCATCTATCAGATCGACTGGGACACCGACGGTGACGGAGATGTAGACGAAACCGAATATGTTGCCTACGGCGAAACCCCAAGCCACGAGGACGGCAGCAAGGCATCCACTACGGACACGGTCTACACCTTCACCGGCTGGGATCCTGAGATTGTGACGGTAACTGGTACGGCCACCTATACGGCCCGGTTCTCTTCCGACACACGGACCTATACCGTAACCGTTCCCACCGGTGAAGGATATACCATCCAGTATTCCGGTGGCACGGAATTGCCATACAACAGCAACTTCACATTCACCGTGGAGATTGGGCAGGGGTACTATAAGACCGCCGGCTTCGCAGTGCAGGTCAATGGCACGGCTTTGACCCCTGATAAGGACGGCAACTACACTGTGGAGGTACTGACGGATACACGGATCACCGTAGAGGGCGTTGCAAAGGAATCTGCACTTGCTGCGCCCACGGTGGATACTCACGGCTATGATGGCGCGTGGACCGCTGACAATGTGACCCTGACTCCCTCGGCGACTGCCGACAGTGGAATCGCCTACTATGAATACTCCAAAGACGATGGAAAAAGCTGGACGAGTCTTACGGGTAACAGTCTGACTATCTCAGAGAGCGATTTTGCCAAGGATTACATCTTCCGGGCAGTTTCCAATGCGGGCAACGTAAGTCCGGAGAGCGATCCGGTCACGGTACAAATCGATAAGGCGAAACCCGGTGTAACGTTCGACGGCAACATCACTGACTATCTCCAGGAGGACACGCTAAAGATTATCCCCATCATTGGACTTTCCGGTATCTCCCAGGTGGAGCTGAAGAAAGACAACGGCGAGTGGATAACGCTCAATCCATCCGCCGATAACCCGAACACCTACTTCTACACCGTTACAGAAAACGGTCTGTACACCGTTCGTGTTACCAGCGGCACAGGCGTTGTAGGCGATGAGAAAAGCATTACCTATGATAAAATCGACAGCACAGAGCCGGTGGTGACCATCGATTCCGGCAGCTATAGATCCGGAAACTGGACAAACGAAAATGTTACCCTGTCCGTGTCTAACACGGCAAGCAATTTGGGCACCGCCACATTCTGGTACAAGGTGGATAAGGGTGAGTGGCAGGCATACACTGACGACATCATTGTTTCTGAAGAAACTGACGGCACGGTATACACATTTAAGGCCATCAGTGCCAGCGGTGTTGAGAGTGCGGAAGCTTCCATTACCGTGAAACTGGATAAAACAGCTCCGGACGGAGATGTCGAAATTGCAGAG
>ERZ507073.1484-NODE-1484-length-14384-cov-3.962175_pt1 | contig 14384 bp, 13 predicted proteins | sample MGYA00512290_ERZ507073 | MGnify/ENA metagenome assembly ERZ507073 | reverse complement strand
CCGTAAGGTGTTTGCCAATGCAGTAGTGGGAGAAGCAAGAATCCCCCTGCTTTAGCTGTGGGGAGTGTCAATGAAGAGATCAAGGCGTTTGATGGATGGAAGAACTGAGAGGGAATCCGTTGGATTTACAGAAAAATGGTTTCATGGTATCATAGTTTCAGAAAGAAAAGGATACTGTGAAGCCATTTTTTTAAGAGGGAGAGAAGCTGAATGGGAAGTTATCTGAATCCGGGCGGTGGAATGTTTAAAGCCTGTCTGCGGTCAAAAATCTATGTGGATAAAAGCGGGCTGATCGCAAAAACAAATGAAGTACTGGGAACAGAGCAGCGTTTTGTCTGCGTGAGCAGACCGAGACGATTTGGAAAATCCATGGCTGCCAATATGCTGGCTGCATATTATGGCAGAGGGGAAGATAGTGCAGAACTGTTTTCTGCTCTCAGAATCCATACAGACAAAAGCTTCCGGGAACATCTGAATCAATATGATGTGATCCGGATCAATATGCAGGAATTTTTAAGCGCTGCACCGGATATGGATGAGATGCTGAAGCTTCTTCAGAAGCGTATTCTCAGAGAGCTGAAGATGCAGTATCCGGATTATATCGACAGTGATTATCTGGTCTTTGCCATGCAGGATGTTTTTGCATATACCAGACATCCTTTTGTCATTCTGATCGATGAATGGGATTGTATATTCCGTGAATTTAAACAGAATATGGAAGCACAGAAAAAATATCTGGATTTTCTGCGTGTATGGCTGAAAGATCAGGAATATGTGGCATTAGCTTATATGACCGGAATCCTTCCGGTAAAAAAATATGGTTCCCATTCTGCATTAAATATGTTTACGGAATATTCCATGATCAATCCAAGAGAAATGGCAGAGTTTTTTGGATTTACAGAAGAGGAAGTAAAGGAACTTTGCAGCCGGTATAAACGGAATTTTCAGGAGGCACAGGCATGGTATGATGGCTATGAGCTGGTTGCTATAGAAGAGGGAAGAAAGAAGACATATTCCATGTACAGCCCGAAATCTGTGGTGGATGCAATGCTCAGTGGGGTGTTTGATAATTACTGGAATCAGACAGAAACCTATGAAGCACTGAAAATTTATATCCGTATGAATTATGATGGCCTGAAAGATGCAGTGATAAGAATGCTGGCAGGCGATAAGGTGCAGATCAATACAGGGACTTTTTCCAACGATATGACAACGTTTCAGGGAAAGGATGATGTATTGACACTTCTGGTACATCTGGGCTACTTAAGCTATCATTGGCCGGACAAAACTGTGACGATTCCAAATAAAGAAGTGTCGCAGGAGTATATAAATGCCATCAGCACCATGGACTGGAAAGAAGTCATACAGTCGGTAGAGTCTTCCAGAAAACTCCTGGAAGCATTGTGGAATCTGGATGGGGAAGCAGTTGCAAAAGGAATTGATCAGGCACACAGAGAAATTTCGGTTCTTCAGTACAACGATGAAAATTCTTTGAGCTGCACCATTAATCTGGCATTTTATTTTGCCAGAGAGTACTATACAGTTATCCGGGAACTGCCAACCGGAAAAGGCTTTGCAGATATCTGCTTTATCCCAAGAAAGTTATACGCAGACAAACCGGCAGCAGTCATTGAACTGAAATGGGACAAAGATGCCCATGGAGCCATATCACAGATTAAAGAAAAGCAATATGTAGATGCACTGAAAGACTATCATGGAAATCTCCTGCTTGCAGGAATCAATTATGATAAAAAAATAAAGCAACATACCTGTGTGATCGAGAGGTATCATAAACAATAAAATAGATGCAAGTGCAGAAAAAGAGTCCCCTGAATACGGAATCCTATCCGTGTTCCGGGGATTTTTTACAGTGCAAAATTATATTATAAACATAAAGATTTATATAATGAACATGTATGGATAAAATATACGATGCTATTGTATAGACAGTAACTGCGATTACAGAAACAGAGCAAAATACAGAGAAAGAAGAATGCCTATGGAGAGCATAGAGGTTAAATAAAATGATTATAGCACTGGTAATATTGTCAGTTGGAATAAAAAGCTGTAAAATAGACTGTACGGTCATAAAAATTCTGTATTTTGTATTGAAAGGGAAAAAGCAGCACATGGGAAAATTAATCATTCTCAGAGGAAACTCAGGAAGTGGAAAAACAACCGTAGCGAAGGCATTACAGAAAAAGCTAGGACGTAATACAATGCTGATATCACAGGATGAGGTCAGAAGAAATATGCTGTGGGTTGATGATGGCATAGATACAAAGGCTTTGCCGCTTATGGCAGAACTTTTACGATACGGAAGGGAACACAGTGAATTTTCTATCCTGGAAGGGATCATGTATGATGAATGGTATCGTTCGTTGTTTGAACTGGCAAATGAATTATATGGTTCAAATGTATACGCATATTATTTTGATCTGTCGTTTGAAGAAACCGTGAGACGACATAATACAAGAAACAGAGAATTTGGTGAAAAAGATATGCGCAGATGGTGGAGAGAAAAAGATTTTTCTTCAGCTCTCAGGGAACAGGCTATTACCTGCGAAATGGATACAGACAGTATTGTTGAAAAAATATACTCGGATTTGAACGCAGATCGCAAAGCGATTGCGTTCATGAGCATATAAAGTAAATGTAATACAAATATATTCAGACTGGCAGCATGATTGCGATCACGCTGCCTTTTTTGCTGCTTTCCAGTACTTTTACCTGTCCGTTATGCTGTCGGACAATTTCACTGACAAGTGCAAGCCCCAGGCCGGCACCTCCCATAGCGCGGCTTCTTGATTTGTCCACACGGAAGAACGGGGTGAAGATTTTTTCCTGATATTCAGGAGGAATGCCGATTCCGGTATCAGAGACTTCAAGAAAGACGTAATTGACAGACGTGGATGTATCTGTTATTTCTTCGGAAGGATGGATATTTACGGTTACTTTTCCACCGGAGTGATTGTATTTGATCGCATTTTCCACAAGATTGTACACAGCGCGATACAGCAGCAGATAGCTTCCGGTAATGATGCAGTCTCCCTCCTGCTGGATCAGTTCAACTTCTTTCTGTTCCGCTACAGAAGCCAGGTCGCAGAAAACCTCATCCGTCAGTGCTGCCAGAGAGATCCTTTCGGAACGTTCAACAGTCTGTACACCGGTCATATCCAGGAGGATTTCAGCCAGATGGGAAAGTCGCCCGGTCTGTTCCTGGAGCATGGAAAAAATCTCCTGATAATCTTTTAAAGCAGGTGCTTCCCTGCGGGCAAAAACCTCCAGATTTGTCTGGATAACGGCAAGAGGAGTCCTCAGCTCATGGGCTGCATTGGCAGAAAACTGCTTCTGAGCAGTAAAGGCCTCATCCAGGCGTGCGAGCATTTTGTTAAATGAAACTGTCAGGCGGGAAATCTCGTCATTGGTAGCAGGAACTTCAAGAGCCTCTGAAAGGTTCTGGACCTCTATTTTGTTCACCTCCTGGCTGAGTCTGCGAAGGGGAAGTAATGCCTGACGGCTGATAAAATAAGTGCAGATGCTGCTGAGAAGGATGATGATCCCTGTTACCATGAGTCCTTTGGTGAGAAACAGTTTTTTTGTTAGCTGCAGCTGATCGGAAAGCTCCGGAAATAAGACGGAGGGATCCATATTAAAGGTGATGGGAGCAGAGTCTGTGTTATCGATCCGTATCATGTAATCTCCCAGATTCTCCATTCCGGCAACTGCAGACTGGCTGATAAAAAAATACATCAGAATGCAGGTGACTGTCATAAGCAGTGCGGTGATCAGTGTCAGACGCCATTGAAGAGATAGCTTTCCGGTTATTTTTTTCATTTTATATCCTCCGTTAAAATGTAACCCTGGCCGATCTTATTCTGTATTGGATCAAAGCCGAGAGCAGTGCGCAGCTTTTTTCGAAGAGAAGAAATGTGGACACGAATGGAATTGCTGAAACTGTTGACGCTTCCGTCCCAGATATGCTCGATCATTTCTTCCGGGCTTATGATACGGTTCTGATGAAGAAGGAAATATTCCAGAAGAGAACTTTCCTTTCGGGTCAGAGAAAGAGGAAGTTCATCGATACTGGCCTTTCTTGTACGGGTATCAAAGCTGATACGTCCGCATTGCAGACACACATCCTGCTGGATAAATTTCCTTCGTGTCAGACTTCGGATCCGTGCCTCCAGCTCTTCAAAATGAAAAGGCTTTGTGAGATAGTCATTGGCACCGAGATCAAGCCCTTCAACCTTGTCCTGGATCTGTCCTCTGGCAGAGAGGATCAAAACGGGAGTGGAAGTATCGGATTCCCGAAACTGGCGCAGGATTTCCAGACCATCAACGCCTGGAAGGTTCAGATCAAGAAGGATGAGATCATAATTTTCCACCAGACATAATTCCAGTCCTTCCTCCCCGTCAAAACATGTGTCCGCTTCATAGCCATCCATGCGAAGTCCCTCCGCAATAGACTGGCAGAGCTGCTTTTCATCTTCGATTATCAATATATGCATAGTAAATTCTCCTAAAAAACAGTTGATTTTGCTTTGTTATCTATCATATCATGTATAGCATAAAATTCCTGTAAATTTTTTTATTTCTTAACAGAGATTTTATACAGGGGATGATATAGTAAGGCTACAGAGAGCAAGATTTACATATAAAATATATGCTGGTTCCGGATATGGGCCGGTGATATCAGAAGGGAGAACATAAACAATGAAATTAAGAACACAGAAAATAACAGCACTTATGGCAGCAGCGGTATTAGGAATATCTGCATTTGGAAGCGTGCCGGTAACAGCGGCGGAAAGCACGGAAACAGCAGATCCCGGAGCGGCAATGATGGTGGATGGAGAGGCAGTTTCATCAGATCTGGTAGCAGGTACATTTAAGCCTTCCGACGTAACCTGCAAGGCACAGGATTCTTATGAATATCCGTTTCTGGGACTGAAGCTTTCACTTTCGAAGGAGCTGTTAAAGCAGATCAAGGACCAGAGCATTGCAATGCTTACCACGGAAGATTTTGAGAATCAGACCAATGCAGTGACATATGCCTACGTAAGCTGGAGTAAAATGACAGAGGAACAGAAAAATGCCGAAATACAGAAGATGGGAACAGGATATGACGACTGGGTGGCAGGTCTGGACAGAATCGGTACAATTGGCGTTTATGACGAAGCTTCACAGAAAAAGCTGGATGAGATCACCGGCTGTACAGAGCATAAAGAGCTTGGAAGCAGCAGTGACGGGAAATACAAATATTATCTGAGCACCAACAAAGATGCAGATGAAAAGCTGACAAAGGAGCTGGAAAAGATCAAAACCGATATTACGGAAATGACACCGTATCAGAATATTTCCGTGTTTGACCAGCCACAGGATACCAGCAGCAACCCGGAGGATGTAAAATCTGTAGGAAAATTTGAAACAACAGGAATAGATGGAAAAACATATACAGAAAAAGTGTTCAGTGACTATGACCTGACGTTGGTAAATGTTTTTACAACCTGGTGCTCACCATGTGTAAAAGAGATTCCGGAACTTCAGGAGCTCTATAAAGAAATGAAAGAGAAAGGCGTCGGAGTAGCAGGTGTAGTGCTTGATACTACAGATGAAAAGGGAAATCAGGACGAGGAGGCAGTAAAAAAAGCAGGCATTCTTCAGGAAAAAACAAAAGCAGAATATCCGTTCCTGATGCCGGATACTACTATGATGAACGGTCGTCTGCAGGGGATTTCCGCATTTCCTGAAACATTTTTTGTTGACAAAGATGGAAACATTGTAGGCGATACCTATACAGGAAGCCATACACTGGACGAATGGAAGGAAATCGTGGAAAAAGAGCTTAAAAACGTTTCAAAGTAAAAGATGATTATTATGGAGAGTGGAAAAATGATTCGGAAAATAACAGAATCCAGGTGGATTGGACCTGCTCTGGCAGTTTTTGGAATTTTACTGATGATACTGGGAATCTGCAGAGGTGAGGTATCTGTAGTTTTTACAAAAGCGATCAACATCTGTATGGAGTGTATTGGCATTGGATAATAAGAAGATGAAAATAAAGGAATGGCCGCGGCATGGGATCCAGGCATTGTGGGCGGCCCTTACAAACAGTCACATATCGGGCTTTGTGACTGGAAAGATCTATACCGGAAAAATGAAAAATGTCTGTGTTCCGGGGCTGAACTGTTATTCCTGCCCCGGAGCAAGAGGGGCCTGTCCCATTGGTTCCCTTCAGGCTGTGATCGGAAGCTGGAACTTCAAGATGGCATATTATGTAGCTGGATTTCTGATCTTTGTAGGAGCGTTGCTTGGAAGACTGGTGTGCGGATTTCTCTGCCCATTTGGACTGATCCAGGATCTGTTGAACAAGATTCCTTTTCCAAAGAAGATCCGGACATTTCGGGGAGACAAGCTTTTGAGAAAACTGAAATATGTGATCTTTCTTGTATTTGTGATCCTACTTCCCATGTTTGTAGTAGATATCATGGGCCAGGGAGCACCATATTTCTGCAAGCTGATCTGCCCGGCAGGAACGCTGGAGGGAGGTATCCCGCTGGTGCTGCTGAACAAATCCATGCGAAGTGCAGTAGGCTGGCTGTACATGTGGAAAAATACGATCCTGGTGATCACCATTATCTTATCAATTATGATATACCGGCCATTCTGTAAGTATATCTGTCCGCTGGGAGCTTTTTATTCGGTATTTAATAAAGTTTCCGTTTTTCGTTACAGAGTAGAGAAAGAAAAATGTGTTCACTGCGGAAAATGCAGAAATATCTGCCAGATGGAGGTTGATCCGACAGAGGATCCTAACAGTGCAGAGTGCATCCGATGTGGAAGGTGTAAAAAGATATGTCCGACACAGGCGATCCGGTGTGGGTTTGCAGGCAAACCCTGATACAGAAAAATACGAAAACGGTACAGCTTATAAAATATAAGGTGTACCGTTTTTTTGCAGAAAACTACTTTTCCATATTATCTATCAGTAACATATTCAGCTGTTCCCAGCGCTTCAGATCTTTTTTTGTAAAAAGCAGCTGGTGGCGGAACGCTTCGGTAAGCTCCTGTGGTTTTAAAGTGATCACACATTTGAATGCGCAGGGCATCAGATCCGCACTGGAAATCCCACACAAAAGTCCTGTTGTAAAATCTCGAAGCTCCAGAGGATTAAAAATGTACAGGAGATCTTCTTCCAGTGGGTTATACTGATTTACAAAGGAAAAACGGATCAGCATATCACTGTAAAGAACTTTTCCGGTGTAAAAAATCTCACTGCTGCCGGCAAAAAGGCTGTTATTCAAGTCTGATATAATTCTGTCTTCCGGTTTCCTTCACCAATCCCATCAGCATGAGCTGTCCCAGGATACCGGCTGTTTTTCCCGGTGAAAAACCGGTTTTTCTGATAATCTGATCCAGATTTTTTGGTCGTAAATCGAGACAACTATACACCAAATCCAAATCCGTTGCAAGTCCTATCTTGGTTTTCCCCGACAAATTTGTCATTTTTTTCACAGACAGTCCCCACTCATCCAGAAGTATTTCCGGAGAGTAGGCGATTCCCGCTCCATCATAAATCAGCTTATGACATCCACGGCTCAACGCATCATTTACTGCTCCCGGAATGGCATAGACCATTTTCCCCTGTTCCAGAGCACAGGACGCAGTGATCAGTGATCCGCTCTTTTCTTTTGCTTCCACTACAAGCACCAGGTCTGCAAGTCCGCTGATGATCCGGTTCCTTGCCGGAAAATGATAAGCCCTGCCTCTGGTCCCAGGTTCATACTCACTGATGATCCCTCCGTTCTTCTGCGGAATCCTCCGATAAATCCCACGGCTGGATGAAGGATAGCAGATATCCACACCATTTCCAAGTACCGCAAATGTAGGCGTTCCTCCTTCCAGTGCACCTTTATGGCCCTCCGCATCGATTCCTGCTGCCATACCGCTGATCACCTGTACCCCATGTTCGCTTAAGAATTTTCCGTAATTAAATGCCTGTATCCGTCCGTAAGGACTGCACAGCCTTGCTCCTACAATTGCAGCTGTAGGTTTGTCATCATCCGGAAATCTTCCAATATAATATAACTGTTTTGGCATACCGGAAAGTTCCCGAAGCCTTGCCGGATAAATGCTGCTGTTTTTTTCCACATAATGGATCTCTGTTTTCTGTATTTCTTCCATTATAAAGTACCTTCCTTTCTGCTGTTTTATGACCAGTATTTTTTATCATAAGCCCGATAGGCAAGAGCCTCCCCGATATGCTCCGGCAGGATCTTTTCTGCTTCTTCCATATCCGCAATAGTCCTGGCTACTTTTAAGATCTTATGATAAGCTCTTGTACTGAACCGAAACTGTTCATATGCCTGTTCCAGCAGTCTGTCCGCTTCTGCTGTCATAACACAGTATTTTTCCAGATTTCTTCCGTCAAGCTCTCCGTTAAAACAAAATTTCTCTTTTTGGTAACGTTTTCTCTGAATCTCCTGGACAGTTTTTACTCTTTCCCGTATTTTTGCGGAAGGCTCTCCTGGTGTCCGTTTCTTCATCTTCGAAAAACTCACCGACGGAACTTCTGTGCAGATATCTATGCGTTCCAGAAGTGGCTGGCTGATTTTCCCCAGATAATGCGTGATCTCTCCCGGAGTACAGCGGCATCGGTTCATATCCGGATAAAATCCGCAGGGGCAGGGATTCATTGCTGCTGCCAGCATAAAACTCGCAGGAAACGTATAGGTTCCTGCCGCTCTGGACAGATGGATTTCCTTATCTTCCAGGGGCTGACGCAGGATCTCCAGGCTCTTTCTTGAAAATTCCGGCATCTCATCCAGAAAGAGAACGCCTCTGTGTGCGAGGGTAATTTCTCCCGGTCCCGGAACCCTTCCGCCTCCTGCCAGTGCCTGTGGGGAACTGGTATGATGAGGGCTGCGAAAAGGCCTCTCCCTGATCAGAGGGTCACTTTCTGTAAGAAGTCCTGCCACACTGTACACTTTCGTGATCTCCAGGCTCTCTTCAAAAGTCAGTCTGGGCATGATCGTCGGCAGGCGTCTTGCCAGCATGGTTTTTCCGGAACCTGGAGGACCGATCAGCAAAATATTATGAAAACCGCTTACAGCGATCTCTGCTGCCCGCCTTGCTCCTTCCTGTCCGCATACATCCGCAAAATCAATCCTGTTTTCCGTTGGATTGTCTTGTATATCCATCTCTTTCTCTTCTGTGTATAGATATGCTTCCGGCTCTTTCAGACAGCGGATCATATCTCCCAGCGTTTTTACCCCAAACACCTGCATATCCCGTACCAGTTTTCCTTCCCGGATATTTTCTTCCGGAATAATGCAAAATCGTAACCCCAGTTCTCTTGCACGGATCACACGAGGCAGGATTCCGGAAACACCATGGATTTCTCCATTCAGGCTGATCTCTCCTACAACCAGAACTCTGCTCAGTAATTCCGGTTTCAGGATCCCGGCAGCCGCAAGCACTGCCGCAGCTACCGGAAGATCAAACCCGGCCCCTTCTTTCTTCATATCTGCCGGGGCAAAATTTACTGTTACCCGCTTTGGAGGCAGGCTGAGCCGGTTGTTTTTAAATGCAGTCCGAACTCTCTCCTGTGCCTCCCTTACCTGTGCAGACGGAAAACCAACCATGGTAAAAGAAGGCAAACCATCACTGACATCTGCCTCAACCTGGATTTCCCGCACTTCCATGCCAAAAATCGCCGCTGATAATACACTTGCGAACAAATTCGTCCTTTCTGCGAGAAAAATCCGAACCCGATCTTCAGATCTCTCGTCTTTTCAATTATTAATGGGAAAATTTCAGATAGACATTTTCTGAATAAAAGAAGATAATAAATTTAGTATAGTCCATTTTGCTCTCTTTTGCAAGAGTGCAATTCGTTCTGTTTTATACTTCCTATAGAAAGAAGAGGTGAGCACAATGAAATTTCAGCGTATTCAGGATTTACGTACAGACGCAGATCTCTCTCAGAGAGAATTAAGTGAAATCCTTCACATCAGTCAGCGTTCTTATTCCCATTATGAAACGGGATCCCGTAATATTCCTATCGAAATGCTTATCCGGCTGGCAAATTATTACGACACCAGTATCGACTATCTCGTCGGCCGTACGGACCGAAAAAAAATGATCAAATAAAGAAATCCCCGGAACTTGAAACAGTTCGGGAAATTCCTTTATCAGGATTCCCTTACTGTTACAGATCCGGGGATTCTTTATTTATTCAGTATAATATGTTTCTTCTTCGCCATAAGGGATTCCATATATACCTGTGTCATCCTGGGACGAAGTATCTTCACTTTCACTGTAATATGCATTCGCATCAGAAGCATTTTCAGCATCAGTACTGTTTACTTCTGTGGATGATCCGGAAGATGTCTCTGCATCTGATGTATCAGAAGCCGCTTCCGTTCCGGCATTTTCCTGTTCTGTCGATCCGGCATCTTCTGCCGGCGCCTCCCTTGTCATGATCGATTCTGTCTTCGGATAAGTCAGTGAACCATCTGCCCTTTTATAAGTTTTAACTTTTACATAAAATTCTCCACTCTTATCAAAAACAAATTCTCCCTTTGCTTTGTTTCCATCGGAATCTTTCAGATAAAACTGTGTGGCATTTCCGGACACTTCAGCAGTTACATCCGCTTCCACACTCAGCGAATGATTTTTTCCATTGATCCTTTTATACGTAAAAGAAACAGATTTCAGGCTGATATCATAAATATCGATCGTTGTCAGTCCATCTTCACTATACCAGGTTCCCTGATAATTCTCCGGTTCAAAAGCCGGAAGAATGGTTGGTACCGGTGTCAGCGACGGTGTCGGCGTAGCTGTGGGGACCGGCGTGGCTGTTGCTGCCGGTGTCGCTGTTATTTCCGGAATACTGTCCAATGCTGCCAGTGCTGCTTCTTTTCGCTGTTCTTTTTCAATTTTATTCTTGTGGGAGACAAACAGCATACCCCCGAATCCTGCCAGGATAAACAGAATGATCAGCAGGATCAGAGCTGTTTTCAGCCGCTTTTTTCTTCTTTTGTTTTTTCTCATCTGCATCACCTCTGTTTACTATAGCATACAGGAAACGCTTCTTGTATTTCTCAATTCTGCTTATTTTTTCTCTTTGATGATACCTTTTCTGTAAGCTTCCAGAAGCTGGATCAGCTCACTGATCCTCTCCTTCAGAGCAGCTCCTGTATCCGTATCTCCTACCAGTGTACGTTTGTTATTGTAATGAACTGCCACCCGGTTGGAAACAATATCCTGTTCCTTGGCTACTGCCTCTTCTGCGGAAGTAAAAGGCTCATGAGCAGACAGGATCAGTCCATAGGAGTTATAGACCAGTGTATAACCGGCAATTCCCGTAACTTTCTGATATGGTCTGGAAAAACCGCCGTCAATGACAAGAACTTTTCCATTGCATTTTACAGGGCTCTCTCCTTCGCTCTGGTGAACCGGCACATGACCGTTGATGATATGGCCTTTTTCCGGATCCAGCCCGAATTCACGGAGCAGATTGTCTACAACTTCCTCGTTTTCCAGAAGATGATAGTAAGCATTTTTTGTTTCTTTATGCGTTTCCTTATCTTTAATAAAATAACGCTCAAAAGTGGTCATCTTGTCTTTCCCAAATAAAGGAGAATTTGGGGCGGCCCAGATATACCACATGATGTCCCTGCCTTTACGCTTTTCATCCTCATTTACTGAGAAAAATGCCCGGCGAACATAAGTCTCCAGCACATCGTAGAGTTCTTTTCCCCTGTAGGTTTTTCCATAGATCTGGACTTCTTTCAGACTTCCATCTTCATTGAGCGGAATGCTTCCATGGAACAGAAGATTTCCGTTATAGGTTTTGTAAAGGCCTCCTTTGTCCAGGAGAAGCCGGACATGATTCTGCAGTTTCTCACAGTTACGGAAAGCGGAATCCAGACGATCCATCACATCTTTTTCTTCTGTGGTAAGTTCATATGGTTTTTTCCAGTCAATGGTAGGAAAATATGTATCCGTCAGCGGATATTCTTTTCCGCCCGGAAGTGTGATCGTTCCCTTTTTCGGATCGATCTTATGAAGCAGGCAACGGCTTTCCATATGGAACTCTTTGTGCCGGCGGATCAGCTGGCCTTCCAGTTTAAACTGGATGATGGCGATGGCCTTATGCATCTTCCGTCCAAGCTCTTCTTCCAGAATACTGTAGTTATTGGCATCTCCCTTCATCTCAAAAACAGTGCAGGGATCATCTTTATAAGCTTCCATTGCAAAGGTTGCCAGCGGCATGAGATTGATTCCATATCCATCCTCCAGGATATCCATATTTCGGTAGCGGATACTGTTTCGGATCACCGTTGCAATGCAGGCTTTCTGGCCTGTGGCAGCTCCCATCCAGACCACATCATGATTTCCCCACTGGATATCAAGAGAGTGGTATTTCATCAGACGATCCATGATAAAATGCGGGCCCGGACCTCGATCATAAATATCTCCCAGCACATGAAGATGATCCACGACCAGACGCTGGATCAGTTCTGCCAGGGCAATGATAAAATTCTCTGCCCTGCCGATCTCAATGATGGTGTTGACAATGGCATCGTAATATGCCTCTTTGTCCAGGACTTCCGCCTTCTCCGTGATCAGCTCCTCGATCACATAGGCATAGTCTGCCGGGAGAGCTTTACGGACTTTGGAACGGGTATATTTGGACGCCGTTGTCTTGCACACTTCGATCAGGCGATAAAGCGTGATCTTGTACCAGTTCTCCATGTCTTCTTCATGCTTCTTTACGACTTCCATCTTTTCTTTCGGATAATAGATCAGTGTGGCAAGAGAACGTTTATCACTGTTACTTAAGGTATGTCCGAACACGTCATCGATCTTTTTCCGCACAGCACCGGAACCATTTCGAAGAACATGGGAAAACGCATCATACTCTCCATGGATGTCCGACATGAAATGCTCGGTACCTTTCGGAAGGTTTAATATAGACTGCAGATTGATGATCTCTGTTGAGGCCTTTGCTATGGTAGGATACAGCTCTGCAAGTCGCTGCAGGTATCTTAATTCTTCTTTTTTCATATTATCTTGATATCCTCCTGGGAGTTCTCGCTGCCATATCTTCCATTAAGAGAAATGGCAGCATTTTTATTTATTGTAAGCCCTTCCGGCATCATATATCAACCCGTAAAATCAAACAGTGACATCTGATTGGACTGTGGGATATCTCCGAACAGATCCAGGTCATCCATCAGATCGATAACGGTCTTGCTGACTTTGGTGCGGTCGCGGAAATCATCCTTGGAAAGGAATTTTCCCTTCGCGGCTGCATCTACCACAGCCTCTGCCGCCTTATCTCCAAGCCCTTCTATGGTATCCAGCGCAGGCATCAGTTTATCTCCGATGATCTGGAACCGATGGGCCTTTGCCTTATAAAGATCAATGGGCACAAAATCAAAGCCTCTGGCGTACATCTCCTGTACGATCCTCATATCCTTCAGTGTATCCTGCTCCTTCTTTGATGCCTCATCGCCTTTTTTGCGGATCTCCGCCATATAATATTCCAGGCGTTCTTTTCCCATACACATCAGTTCATAGGAAAAAGATGTGGCACGGATGCTGAAAAATGCCGCATAATAAGCCAGCGGATGAAACACTTTATACCAGGCGATACGGTAAGCCATCATAACGTAAGCAGCCGCATGGGCCTTCGGGAACATGTACTTGATCAGCTTGCAGGACCAGATATACCAGTCCGGAACATCATGGTCTTTCATGGTCTGGATCCATTCGTCACGGAGACCTTTTCCTTTACGGACACTCTCCATGATGGTAAATGCCAGGCCGCTTTCCACCCCTTTTCCAATAAGGTAGATCATAATATCATCTCGCGTACAGATTGCTGTGGAAATGGTAGCTGTACCATTCTGGATCAATACCTGGGCATTTCCAAGCCATACATCCGTGCCGTGGGAAAGTCCAGCAATACGTACCAGGTCGGAAAAATATTTCGGCTTGGTATCAATTAACATCTGCATGGCAAAATCCGTACCAAACTCCGGGATTCCAAGACATCCCAGTTTACAGCCGCCGATATCCTCCGGACTGATCCCAAGTGCCTGGGTTCCCGCAAACAGGGACATGACATCCTTCTGATCCAGCGGAACCGTTCTCGCACTGATGCCGGTAAGATCCTCCAGCATACGGATCATGGTCGGATCATCGTGTCCCAGTATATCAAGCTTTAGAAGGTTTCCATCAATGGAATGGTAATCAAAATGTGTAGTGATGATATCGCTGTTTACATCATTGGCCGGATGCTGCACAGGCGTAAATTTCTCAATTTCCTCACCCATGGGCAGTCCAATGATACCTCCCGGATGCTGTCCGGT
>ERZ507073.1472-NODE-1472-length-14469-cov-9.035937_pt1 | contig 14469 bp, 11 predicted proteins | sample MGYA00512290_ERZ507073 | MGnify/ENA metagenome assembly ERZ507073 | reverse complement strand
CAATATGAAGTTGCGCGACTGCTATTCTTCACTTGACGAACTTTGTGAAGATATGAATGTGAACAAGGATGAATTAGTGAATCAGTTGAATGCCGCAGGCTTTGAATATAGTGCGGAACACAATAAGTTCTGGTAATCATCTCCTTGTTTACAGCTTATAAATAGAGTATTTCTACTAAAAACATAGTGACGCTATCCGGCAAAGATAGTGACGGTATGAGACAATGATGCCGTCACTATCCCAAGCATATAGCGTCACTATAATTTTCTACCTTCATCTAAACGTCATCAGGAATCATGTGTTTATTCCTATCGTATATACCGACAATGATTTCCGCCAGTTCTCCCTCTCTTGTTAATAAAAGCAAAATACCAAATCCCATATTTAACTTCGGCAATCTTCCGCGTTCTAACTAATAAAGTTCAGAAAAAGAATTGATGATAAACGAGAATAAAATTCGTGAAGCTTGTGCCTCGAATCGCGAACGGGGATTCAAGATGCTGATGGACTCTTTTCAGGTGCCGATATATGATTATATCCGTAGACTGGTTGTATCTCATGAAGATGCGGAAGATGTGCTTCAGGAAGTCTTTATCCGGGTATTCCGGCATATCGATCAGTTTCGCGAAGAAAGTTCATTGTCAACCTGGATTTACCGGATTGCAACGAATGAGAGTTTACGCTTGCTTAACGGACGTAAAGATGAAGGAGTTGTTTCCGCAGAAGATGTTCAGGAAGAGTTGATGGGCAAGTTGAAGGCTTCCGATTACATTGATTATGAAAATGAGTTGGCAGTAAAGTTTCAGGAAGCTATTTTAAGTCTGCCGGAAAAGCAACGGCTGGTATTCAACTTGCGTTATTACGATGAACTTGAATATGAAGAGATTGCCCGTGTACTGGATAGTAAAGTGGATACACTAAAAGTGAATTACCACTATGCGAAAGAGAAGATAAAGGAATATATATTAAACAGATAGAACGATGAAAAAGGATTTTGATTTTGATGATATTGGAAAACGGACACCTTACCGTACCCCCGATGGATTCTTCGAGGACGTGCAACGAAAGGTGATGGAACGTGCCGGAGTGAAGCAACAGCGGAAGTCTCATACGAAGCTGATTATTTCTACGGTGATTACCATAGCAGCCGTATGGGTCGGATTTCTGTTTGTTCCGTCTTTGCGACAGGCAGATGAGGTGACAACATCTTCTTCGAAAGTATTAGCCAATGGTACGGAACCGGTAGATAAATGGATTAAAGAACTATCAGATGAGGAGTTGGAAGAGCTCGTCAGCTTCTCTGAAAATGATATATTTTTGAATTAAGTAACTCAATTAATTATTTTAAACGTGAAGATTATGAAGACTAAATTTATTTATGTAATTATGGCCGTTCTCCTGATGGGAAGCCAGATGACTTTGTCTGCACAGAATACGGAGAACAAACAAAAAAAACAGCGTCCTACACCAGAACAAATGGTGCAGATGCAGACTAAACAAATAGTAAATACATTGATGTTGGATGATGCAACGGCAGCTAAGTTTACTCCGGTATACGAGAAGTATCTGAAAGAATTGCGTGAATGTCGTATGATGACTCATAAGGCGAGAACAGAGAAAACTAAAGCACAAGGCACAGACGCTAATGCTAAGAAAGAACGTCCGTCCATGACTGACGACGAGATTGCAACCATGTTGCGGAACCAGTTTACTCAAAGCCGTAAAATGCTGGATATTCGTGAAAAGTATTACAACGAATTCAGCAAGATACTTTCGCAGAAGCAGATTTTGAAGATTTATCAGCAGGAAAAGATGAATGCTAATAAATTCAGAAAGGAATTTGACCGCAGAAAAGGTCAGAAACCGGGACAGGGACACCACCAGGGACAAAGACCTCGTGCTCCGCGTCAAGGCCAGAAATAAAGATTAGGTTTATTTTATTATAGTTTTATTTTACTAAATCAACACAATTTGAACATAGGCAGCCATATTTATTCTTTTCAGTACCGTTTGATTACTTGTTATGTCTTGTTTCTGATTAGTTTGACTGTTTTTGCTCAGTCCGGCAAAGAGTGTTTTTCCGGTCGTGTGATTGATACTGAAACCAATCAGCCGGTACCGTTTGCTACGGTCCGGCTTTTGGCTTTACCGGATAGTACATTGTTGGGCGGCGGTGCTACGGATGCTATCGGTAAATTTCAACTTTCCGTTTCCGTTCCTACTGCGACTAAGGCGAAGTCTTTATTACTGCAAGTTTCATATATCGGATATAAGCCTGTTTTTCATCCCATTTCCATTTCCCGCAAAAGCACCTCCTATGAATTGGGAAATATCAATCTGACTCCGGAAAGTTATGCTTTGGATGAGGCTGTAGTAGTAGGTCAAGCACCGATGGCGGTGACGGAAGGAGATACAACAGTCTTCAATGCTTCCGCCTATCGTACTCCCGAAGGTTCGATGCTTGAAGAGTTGGTGAAACAGCTTCCGGGAAGCGAAATAGATGCGGACGGTAAGTTATTGATACATGGTAAGGAGGTAAAGAAGATTTTAGTGGACGGTAAAGAGTTTTTCTCTGATGACCCGAAAGCCGCCCTTAAAAACCTTCCCGTGGAGATGGTGGAGAAGTTGAAAGCCTATGAACGCCAATCAGATTTGGCGCGTCTCACTGGGATAGATGACGGAGAGGAAGAGATGATTCTGGATCTGTCTGTGAAAAAGGACATGAAATTGGGTTGGATGGAGAATTTCATGGGAGGATACGGGAGTAAAGACCGTTATGAATTAGCCAATACCTTGAACCGCTTTCGTGAAAACTCTCAATTAACGATTATCGGGAATCTGAATAATACCAATAATCAGGGATTCTCGGAATTGCAGAATGAATCTTCAAATGCTACAGGTAATATCCGTAATCGGATGGGGCTGACTACTTCCCGTTCATTGGGACTAAACGCGACTCATGACTGGAAGCGGGTTAAGTTACGTTCCAATCTTCAATACGTGGGTACAGACCGTTTGGAAGACAGCCGTACAACGGTCGACAATTTTCTTCGCGAGGATCGGTCAATCAATCTGGGCACGAACAATAGCCGGTTGCAGAATCATGAGCTGGTGGCCAATGCTTTTCTTGAATGGAAGATGGATTCTGTTACTACATTGATTTTCCGTCCTCAATATCGTTTTTCGGCCAATGACAGAGAGAATAGTGGCTTTCAGGAAGGGTGGGGGAATGATGTATTGTTGAATGAGAGAGAGTCCTCCGGCACCAACCATAATTCCCGGTATAACCTGACGATGATGTTACAACTTAGCCGGAAATTGAGTCGGTTGGGGAGAAATGTCGCTTTGAAAGTAGACTATGGTACTAATGCTTCATCTACCGACCGGAAGAGCCTTTCCACCACCCGGTACTTCAAAAATAATACGAAGAAGATTCAGAATCAGAAGATAGAGGATGATGTGGACGGGTATAATTACCGGGTGCAACTGGTATATGTAGAACCGTTGCCGTGGCGGCATTTCCTGCAACTCCGTTACAGCTATCAGTATAAAGTGAACAATTCGGATCGTTTTGTCTATGACTGGGATAAGGAACTGGAAGAGTTTGCTCCCGACTTTGATGAAGACTCCAGTAACCGTTTTGAAAATCAATACAGTAATCACTTGGTGAACCTTGCCATACGTACTTCACAGAAAAAGTATAATTATAATATTGGAGTTGATTTTGAACCACAAAAGTCTGTCAGCCATTCTTTGTTGAGCGACGCTCCCGAAGATCAGTTGGAAAGATCAGTCATGAATTTCTCACCCACAGTCAATTTCCGTTACAAGTTTTCAAAACGTACCCGTTTGCAAATTGTGTATAGAGGAAAAGGAAAACAGCCAAGCGTACGCGACCTCCAACCTGTGACCGACCGTACCAATCCTTTAAATATCCGTGTCGGTAACCCTTCGTTGAAGCCTTCATATACGAATACGTTTACATTGAATTTTAATTCCTACAATACCAAACATCAGCGAAATATGGTAGCTACCGCTTTGTTCGAGAATACCATTAATAATGTAACCAATCAGGTGACTTATGACAGCGAAACCGGTGTGCGAACGACGTCTCCGGTCAATATGAATGGTAATTGGCGCGCCATGGGGTCTTTTTCTCTCAATACCCCTTTTAAGAATCGTAGCTGGATATTTCGCACTTACTCCTATCTGCAATACCGGAATCAGAATGGCTATACAACTCTGAATAAAGAAGAACCGGTGAAAACCTCCGTACAGCATTTAACGGGACGTGAGCGTCTACGGCTTACTTATCGTACCCGTCAAATGGAACTTACGGGGCTTGTCGGCCTGATTTATAACAATTCTTATAATGATGTGCGGGAGAAACGTACTGAAACTTTTGATTATCAGGCAGGAACCCAACTGCAACTTTATCTGCCTTGGGGGATGGAACTATATAATGACCTGACTTATTCTCTCCGCACCGGTTATGGTTATGAAGGTTATGCCAAAGAGAATTTCATGTGGAACTGCCAACTGTCAAAAGCCTTTCTAAAAAAGAAACAGTTATTAATCCGTTTCAAGATCTATGATATTCTCCATCAGGATATTTCTTTGATACGCACAATTACCGCCACCGCCATTCGTGACACGGATTATAATGCACTGGGGTCTTACTTTATGGTACACGCTATACTTCGTCTGAATATGATGGGAAGATAATTAGAAATTAAATCTTCATGAGTTTGAAAACCACAGCTAGGTTTTGATTGTTGTATGTCCTACGTATAAAACAATGTAAGGCTGGCTGAATGTTTCGACTGATAAAAAAGATAAAAGATAATGGTCGTTGGCGCATTTTTAAACTGAAGTTGATTGATGCACGACTTTACTTTGTCAGTATCTTCGTAGGATTACTGACGGGGCTTGTTGCCGTGCCTTATCATTACCTGTTACAGTTCTTCTTTAATCTCCGCCATGATTTTTTTGATTCTCATCCCAAGTGGTATTGGTATATCCCTCTTTTCCTGTTGATGTGGGGAATACTTGTATTCGTATCCTGGCTGGTGAAGAAAATGCCGCTTATTACCGGCGGGGGGATTCCGCAAACACGTGGAGTTATTAATGGGAGGGTTGATTATAAGCATCCTTTTCTGGAATTGGTTGCGAAGTTTGTGGGTGGGATACTTGCATTAAGTACCGGATTGTCTTTGGGGCGTGAAGGACCTTCCGTACAGATAGGTTCGTATGTCGGATATTTGGTATCAAAATGGGGGAGGGTGCTTAGTGGCGAACGGAAACAATTATTGTCTGCCGGTGCAGGTGCCGGATTGGCGGCTGCTTTTGCTGCCCCATTAGCTTCCTCATTGTTGGTTATCGAATCTATCGAGCGGTTCGATGCACCTAAAACAGCCATTACCACGCTTTTGGCAGGAGTCGTGGCAGGCGGGGTTGCCAGTTGGATTTTTCCCATCAATCCTTATTTTCATATAGATGCCATTGTGCCTGGAATGACTTTTTGGGGGCAGGTGAAACTGTTTCTTTTGTTGGCGGCAGTAGTTTCTGTTTTTGGAAAATTCTTTTCTGTCACTACTCTTCAGATGAAACGTATTTATCCCGCTATTAAGCATCCTGAATACGTGAAGATGCTGTATTTGCTTTTTATTGCTTTTTTGATTTCTATGGCCGAGTTTAATCTGACGGGAGGAGGGGAACAGTTCTTGCTATCACAGGCCATGCATCCGGATACACATATTCTTTGGATTGTTGGCATGATGTTGTTGCATTTCGTTTTTAGTACCTTTTCTTTTTCTTCGGGTTTACCGGGAGGAAGTTTTATCCCTACACTGGTGACAGGAGGACTTTTGGGGCAAATAGTGGGATTGATTATGGTTCAACAGGGTGTGATTGCTTATGAGAATATCAGTTATATCATGTTGATTTGTATGTCGGCATTTCTTGTAGCAGTCATTCGTACACCTCTGACGGCTATTGTCTTAATAACCGAGATTACGGGACATTTGGAAGTCTTTTATCCTTCCATTGTTGTAGGTGGATTAACCTATTACTTTACGGAAATGCTTCAGATAAAACCGTTCAATGTAATTTTATATGATGATATGATTCATTCACCTGCCTTTAAGGAAGAGCCCCGTTATACATTGTCTGTAGAAGTAATGAGCGGGTCTTATTTAGATGGCAAGATTGTAGATGAACTTCGTTTACCGGAACGTTGCGTAATTATAAATGTGCATCGTGACCGTAAGAATTGGCCTCCCAAAGGACAGAAACTAATGCCTGGAGATCAGGTCCAAATAGAGATGGACTCACAGGATATAGAGAAATTGTATGAACCTTTAGTGAGTATGGCGAATATTTATTGAGTATAGGTGTTGGCAGTATAAATTCATAACAGTATAAAAAAGAATGAAACAGTGCAGAAATGAACGAAATTTTTTCCTACTATAAAGTTGAAAAAGGTTCTTCGTCAAATTTGGTGGTAATCTCTTTTTTATTTCGATGGTTTTCCTCTTCTTCTTTCTTAATCCTATAAAAAGTTGTAGATATGGCTTGTTGCATTGTAACTCTTAATGATGTGGTGTCTTTAAAGTTACTAAAAAGCAAACATATCTACAACTTTTTATAGGATTAAGAAAGAAGAAGAGGAAAACCATCGAAATAAAAAAGAGATTACCACCAAATTTGACGAAGAACCGTTTTTTCAACTTTATAGAGGAGGATTACGCATCAAAATTAGGGTCACAACCGTAAGTCATAAACTAAATTCCCTCTATGTCCTCCGTGTCCTCTGTGGTGAAAACATTATTCCATGCTCTTTAGCCATGCAATTTCTTCTTTCCATTTACTTTCATCCGGTGTTTCTAGTATCAACGGCATATTATCGAATCTGGAATCTTGCATCAATCTTTCAAAAAATGCTTTTCCGATCAATCCTTCACCAATACTATCGTGACGGTCTACATGGGTGCCCAGTGCTTTTTTTGAATCATTCAAGTGCATACCTCGAAGGTAATTGAATCCCACTTCCTTGTCAAACTCATCAAATACCTTATCGTATTCATTGACAATATCATAACCAGCCGTATAAGTATGGCAGGTGTCGAGGCAAACACCCACCCGGCTCTTGTCGTTTACCCGGTCGATGATATATTTCAGTTGCCAGAATTCGCTTCCTAGATTACTTCCTTGTCCGGCAGTGTTCTCAATAACGGCTGTTACGCCACTTGTTTTTTCTAAAGCGATATTAATACTTTCTGCGATGAGCGACAGGCAATCCTCTATTGAAATTTTGTTGAGAGAACTGCCGGGATGGAAATTTAAAAGTCTCAATCCAAGCTGTTCGCAACGTTGCATTTCATCCAGAAAAGCGGCACGGCTTTTTTGAAGTCCCTCTTCTTCCGGGTGTCCCAGGTTGATAAGATAACTGTCATGTGGCAGGATATATTCCGGCTGAAAACCGTATTTCTCGCAATTCTCTTTAAAGAGGCTGATACTTTCTTCTGTTAAAGGTTTGCTTACCCATTGGCGTTGATTCTTGGTGAATAACGCAAAAGCATTTGCTCCTATTTCATGCGCATTAACGGGGGCGAACTCTACGCCCCCGGACGCGCTTACATGTGCTCCGATATATTTCATGGTTACTTCTTTATTTAATTTTACTCTGCAAATATAACGTTTTTATAGGAGTATATGTTTCTTCATCTAAAGCGGGGAGAAATTAAATCTCAAAATCCGGTAAATAGTCTGTCAGGACTTTAGTAACCTGTTTGCCTTTTACCTGATCTGTGACTATCGTTGCACCTTCCTTTTTACCGGCATCATAGTTTAAAGAAACCTTTTCCGTTTTATTGCTTACATAGATGGCAGCTTTCCCTTTTTCTGTCAGGTTACAAGTAATAGTCCAGTCGCCTACCTGAATGGTATTACCTTTGCGAACTACCTGCATATCCGGGCGGTTCTTTCCATGCGTATCCATCACTGTCAGGAAACGGGCGGTTTTACACGGAACTGTTGTAGAAGAGAAATGCCAGTGATTAGGATATTTCAACGTTTTCCCTTGTGCGTTCGTCACATTTTTCCAGTTGGTTGGCGCACAGAAGAAAGTATCTACCATCGCTTGTTCCGTTTTTGCCGAACTGAAAAGATGGGCAACAGAAACACCTCCGGCTTTATTCTTACCAATAACTTTCACTTCATCCGTCAGTTCCTGTATTTCCATAGGCAGTTCTACGGTATGTAAAAGATAACTCCATGTTACGGCTTCTTTTCCTTCCAATTCATCATAAATCACAAAAACTCCGGTAGTTCCCAATTGGATGATATGACGACGGAACATATCCAATTTGTTTTCATCCCATCCTTTTTCGGGCGTATATTGTGTACCGGATAATTCGCCACGTTTCAACCATAGAGGAGAGGTCACTTTACCATAAGCATTGGAAGCGTCTCCTACCATGTAAGCGATTTTCTCTCCTTCATACCACCGTGGAATCCAGCCATATCCTTCCGTCCCGATCTTCTGCGTCATTCCATTCACCAAAATACTGTTGTGCGCACGAGTATTACGGTAAGAATACATACAATGATCGTCTGTAAAACCAGTGCGATGTCCGCTACTGTAAAAAATGGCTTTACCTCCGTAGAATGTATTGAAAGCATTCTGGTTGGCTAGTGCATGGGAAGTGGAACCGTAGGAACTGGAACGGAACGACAGCATTGCATTCTTATCTATGTCTCCCAAAGAAGTATTCATCGTACCGATTCCCGTTTCATTGAATACTTTTGCCATCGGTAATTCTGCAAGAGTAGGACCCTCTTTGGGGAGCGCTTTCTTTGTTGTACAGCGATACCAGGTCAGGTCTCCGGATTTTCCGAGGAAAGTCTTTTCCATAATATCCGGTTCTTTCTGCAAAATAGTACGTACATAAGCGGCTGCCCATGGATTGTTACATTCGCGTGCCAAGGCATCTGCATACCCTACTCGTGTACCGTTTGGCTTCAGCTTACTTTCATGTGAGTTTCCTTGCCCGGCGGATTTCGAGAATGGAGGCTGTTGATAGATGACGTAAAACGCATTGTTGTTATACCACGGGTCAGCAAAGAAATCGAATCCGCTGATACGGGAATAAAAAGCAGGAACTTCAATCAATGTGCGGAGATTGACCTGAAAATAAGAATCGCCATTGTGCCAACCTCCATCCGTGTTGAGGCCCGGCAGACGGGATACCCATTCATTGTAGCAATAATCCACCCAAGTGGAAGCCATCGGCAGTTCGCCATACGTAGCAAATGCAGCCATATTCAGGATACGGAAAGTCATTTGCCAAACATGGTTATCAGCAATACGGTTTTCTAAGTGATTGACATATTCATGATAGAATTTCTTTCCATTTTCACGAATCGTTCTTAAGAGTAGTTTCTTTTCATCCGGAGTCAGCAGGTTGTACCATGCGTCATACGCGGAAGTACTCATAGACAGAATGGTGGAACGGTTGAAATCTCCCGCAAAGTACTTACTGTGTTTCCATGAAAGAATTTCGGAAAGACGCTTTATACCTTCTTTGTAGTATACCTCGTCTTTCGTTAGCAAGTAAGCACGTACCATGGCTTCGATATTCGCTTCTTCACGGTCTACAATCTTACGACTTTCCCGAATCAGAGCGGAACGATATTGAACGATGTTTGTCAGCTTGACAACCTGGGTCGTATCAATTTCTTCTTCCAAATGTTTCAGCGGGTGATTCAGACATTTATCGGCTTTCCGGATGTAAGCCTGTGCTTCCGGATTGTTTTTATTCCGTTCGATGATATTGTCCCAATCTTTGGCATCAAGCAAGATACGGGGATGCGTCTTGGGTAATTTGGCTAACACCTCTTGTAGAGAAGGCGGGTTGAATGTACGTATATGCCCGTCTATATAAAAATGAGAAACGGGCGACCATTCTTCTTTTCCATCCTTGTCAACGTAGGCATATTGCCAATACCATTTTCCTTTTTCAAACAGTTTGAATGGGTTGAAAAAGGCCCATTTCCTTTCAGCGGTTATCACTTCCGATTTGAATTCCGGGTCGCGTGCAATCCGGATGCGGTAAGTCACTTCCGGTTTGTAGTCTTCTTCTTCCACTCCGTCCAATACGGCACCCAAGTGAGGAAATTTGTCCGGCCACATGAAACGAGGAGGATTGACCGTGATATGCTGCCCGTCCAGTGGTGAAGGCGTTTCGCGTACCTCATGCATCAAAGTCTGTTGAGTCAGGCGCATGATTCCTTTTTGCGCATACCCGTTGGCGGATAGCAGAATGGTGAACAAGAGAAAAATAGATATTCGTTGTTTCATCATATAACTTTGCATTTTTTTATTCGTCGTTTGTTGTTCAGCGTTCAACGTTGTTTTTGAACAAGTCTTTCAGACGAACGGTCTTGTTATTAATCAGTGGGCATGCCCAAAAACCGATAAAGGTGATGTATCCTACGAAAACAAGGATAAATAGCATACCTGTGCGGAGGGATGTTGCATCTGCCAGCGTACTCACAATCATCGGACCACCGGCACCACCGACGATTGCCGAACATAAAATACCGGCGAATGAACCGTGATGCTGTGAAGCAGAGTTCAAAGCCAATGAGAATACGATGGAATACATCATGGAAATACTAAATCCGACAGCAGGGAAAGCGATCATAGCTACTTCCTTGCTTCCGAATAATGCCGATAATAATAGGATGATGGTCAGGATTCCGGAGATTTGCAGCAATCGCTTGCTGTCAATCAACTTGAGTAGAATCATACCTACGAGACAGCCGGCTGTCATCAATCCCCAGAAATAGCTCACGGCTTGCGCACCATCAGTTTGCGGATTGACTCCGTGGTATTGTTCCAGGAAGGTGCTCATAAAGATAGAAGTTCCCTGTTCCGTGCTTACGTAGCAGAAAATCCCCAGGAAAAACAACCATACATATTTCTGTTTGAACAAAGCCAGATATGAATCTTTGGACCCGCTTTTCTCATCTTCTTTCAATTCGATCTTGGGAAAGCGGGAGACACCAACGGCAATCAGCATGACTAACAACAGGATGGTAAATACCCAGTAAAGAGATACCCACGGCATTTCTCGTGGGGTGATATCGGCCAACAAGTCGATAAAGAAACCTTTCCCGGCTGTATAGGTTGCCGGGTCAAGTTCACGAATCAGATAAGTATATACCAGAGGACTTAGGAAAGAAGCGATGCCAAACATGAATTGTGCCAGTTCGGCTATAAATGCATAGTTTTCTTCTCCTCCTACAGTACGCTGGAGCGGATTCAATACAGTTTGCAACATGGCCATTCCTAATCCGATGATGAAAGAAGAAGCTAATAACATCGGATACGTATGCATACAGGCAAACAGGATGGTGCCGATGAACGGCATCAGGAAGCCACCGAATAATACCGGTTTTTCACCGAAACGGTCAATCAGTAATCCGGCAGGGATAGACATGATGGCGTATGCTAGGAAGAAAGAGGTCGGGATAAATCCCGCCATCGCCAGGTCACTTAGATTGAAGTTGTGGATAATATCCGGAATAAGTGGTCCCAGAATATTAGTAATAAACGAGATGGTGAACCAGAACGCCATAATCAGCGCCAACATTCCTAAATTCTTTCTCATAATTTAATCAGGTTTGGAGCAGATAATTGAGTAAATACAAGTGACGCAGCTCCAATACTTCCGGCCTTGTTTCCAAGAGCGGCAGCTATGATTTGAGTATTCACAGCACAGTCGGGGATGGCATAACTACGTGCTTTTTCGCTTACTTTCTGAATGTAAAAGTCTCCTGCTTCGGAGAGCCCTCCACCAATCACAATCTTTTGCGGACTGAAGATATTGATAAAGCCTGCAATTCCGTGTCCCAAAAAGTCACAGTGTTCTTCCAATGATATTTTTGCAATCGGATCTCCTTGTTTATAAAGGCGGACAATCAATTCTCCGTTAATTTCTTCATTCGGGTAGGAGATACCTGCGTCTATTATTCGTTGACTGAAGCGGCGTACCAAAGCAGAAGTGGAAGCATAGTGTTCCAGACAGCCGACGGAACCGCAAGCACACGGTTCGCCATTGGCAATGAGAGGCACGTGTCCCAGCTCCGTTCCCCGGTTGGCATAACCGTTGAACAATTTGCCGTCGATGACTACTGCACCGCCAATACCCGTTCCTACCGTCAAGAAAACAACATGAGTGGCTCCCTGACCGGCTCCGTACATTGTTTCTCCCAGTCCCATCAGATTAGCATCATTTCCCAATAAAGCCGGAAGTCCGGTTTCCGTTTCAATGCGGTCTGCCAAGTGAATGTTTTCCCAGCCGTTGATGTTTTCCGCACCTCCTAAAACAATACGGTTCGTACAATCCACAATGCCCGGTGTTCCGATTCCTATACCATCAATTTTGTAGCCTTTTTCCTGTGCAAAGGCTTTCACTTCATTGATAGCAGTAACCAACTGTCCGATGACAGCTTCTGCTGATACATCGGCTTTCGACGGTAACTTCCCTTGAAAGTAAAATACGCCTTCATTATCAATAAGGGCGTATTTTACTGAAGTTCCGCCAAGGTCAATTCCTATAGCGTATTCTTTCTCCATACCACGTTAATACTTAATACTTGATACTTAATACTTAATACTTAAAAACTACACTCTTTCCGCCCAAATCGGTGAACTCCAAGCCCATTGTCCGTCACGTTGGCGAACGCGTACATAGTAGTAATCCGTATCTCGCTGCGGCTCTTTATCTTCCATGTAATGTTCCAAAGTGAAACAGCTTTCCGGCATGGCACGATTGAAGAGAATAGCCTCGCTCAACCAACCGATCATGAAGTGTGAACGTGAACCTTCAAGCAACTCGCCCAACGTATGTTCAAACTTCTTGCCATTGAATTCGGCAATGACCTTACCGTCTTTTGGCATTTCCACATCAAGGATTACAGCTTGCATGGCTGCTGTAGTCGTATTCGGATTCTTGCTGCTGTACATATCCAGTTCGGTTTCCTTGTCGCCAACGGATACAATACGGTTGACATGTGTGTGGAATTCAGTTTCACCTTCTTGCGGAGAAGTGAATGCTGCGCCACGGAAACAAGGAGTTACACTATGAATCTGTCCTTTGTCTACCGACAGTTTGCCCTGCCAATGTACGTATTTCTCTTCACGATTCCAACCAAAATCAACTTTAACTTTGCAACGTACCGTATCACCTTCCGGAGCAACGGGAGTCAACGGACCGTTCATACGAGCTAAAATCTGCCCGTTCTTTACAATATCTACGTAGTCGATACAGCTTTCACCTGTGACATTCAGATAGATACGACGGCTGTTGCCACGAACTACATCTCCCATAAGAGCATCGTTGAGGCGGAAGTCGATAATAATCTTATCACCGGTTGCGGCACATACGTGACGGGTACGTAGAGCTTCCCAAATGGCATCGCGAGTCAGTGACGGAGCCAAGACACCGATGCGTCCGTCTCCATAGCTTCCCGGATAACCGGAATGTTGGTCGGTGGAGGCCATGATACCAAACTTATTGCCCAATTCAAGACCATATTGAATGGTTCCTTCCCATTGGCGTGGTCCCATATCATGCAAATAGGGGTAGTCTCCCTGATCGCTTTCTGCCAGACCGTGGCGGGAATACATTTCTACGAATGGAGTAATATCTCCTTCGGTAAAGCATTTCCAGTTGTAACCGCGATAGCCACCCTGATAACCCATGTGGTGCGGGGTAACGAATACCTTATGTCCTTTTGCTTTTTCTTTCCAGTCCTCGATTGAAGTACATTCTACAAGTGGTGCGTCCAAATCATAGTTCAACGCAACATGATCTCCATGTTCCATGCTATGAGCTTCGTATCCTACAAAAGTCAGGAATTCACCTTCCTTATTATACTCATTTGTCATTTTTACGTACTTCTCATAACCGCCTTCACGCAAACGCTTGAAAGCTCCCGTGTGGTAATCGATCACCCATTTCAGGCGGGGATCATCTGCTCCGGGAATATCCGGCCACATAGCATGAGGAGTAACACTAACAAAATCCAATTGTCCTTTCGCTGCTTCAAAAGCATCGCGCATGTCGCCGTGTCCGTATGTGATGTTACAGTGGTTGTGTAAGTCGCCCCAATACATTTTGAGGTTGCTGGCTGATGGCATAATTTTCTTAGCCTCTTTGCTTCCTGCTGCGCAAGAACCGAGCAAGCAGCCCGAAGCTGCCAGTCCGAGGAAAGACCAGCCTGTGTTTTTTAAAAACTTTCTTCTATCCATGATATAATTGTTTTTGGTTAATCTTTATTTATATAAATGGGAATTTATCGGTTAAATGAGAATTTATCGGTTCTTACAATTATATATTTATTGGGGGTGCCCTGAAAGGGCTTAATTATATAGCGTAGGGCAACGCCCTACGAAAAAA
>ERZ507073.1470-NODE-1470-length-14472-cov-3.559478_pt1 | contig 14472 bp, 12 predicted proteins | sample MGYA00512290_ERZ507073 | MGnify/ENA metagenome assembly ERZ507073 | reverse complement strand
GCCGAAGGCACGGCTCTGACGGGTCTCGGGAATCGTCTTGGGGCCCAGGCCGGTGGGATCCTTGATAAGGCCGTGATTCAGGTTGTACACCATCTCATAGGCCCGGCGGGCACGCTCGATGCGGACGGTGTCGCCGGTGTTGGCATAATACTCCGCATTGGCGATGGTATAAAAGTTCTCGGAGTGGCAGTAGCGGCGCTGGCGCAGAGGCTTGCCGTCACCGGTGACGGTGAAATAGAGCCGTCCGCCCGCCTCGTGATTGACGCAGTGCTCCTCCAGGAAGTCCAGGCAGCTGCGGCTGGCCTCCAGCCACTCGTCGCGCTTGCCGTAGTTGGTGCACAGGAAGGCAAAGATCCAGCCGCACCGGCCCTGCATCCATACGCTCTTATCGGTGGAGTAGATCTTGCCCTTGCGGTCGATGCAGGTATACACGCCGCCGTGCTCCTTATCCATGCCATACTTGAGCCAGAAGTCCACGCTGCGCTTCAGCTCGTCCTTCACCCACTGGTGGGTCGCCTGAAATTTCGCCTTATCCATGACAAAACCATCCTTTCGTCTGTGCGGGTGCAGATGCACCAGGCATTATATATAATGTATACAGACCCGCTGTTCACTCCGTTTTCTCCGGAGCTGGGCGCAGACGCTCTCTGCGCCGTTTTTCTGGGGGTATTGTACCATCTATGAAATCTTTTTTCAATGACCGAAGAGCATGAATCGGCCTTTCTTTGAAAATTTTCTCCATTTGTGAAAATTATTTTATTTTAGCTCTTGCTAAACAACGCCAATTTGCGTATTATGATAGCGCAAGCATCCATGCACCCGCTGAGATGTGTGGAAAATTATAGTTCATTTATCCCGCTGTGTTGAAACGAGGAGGTATTTCACAATGAATCGATATGGAATCGAGATCACCGTCAAGAATGCGCCCAAGCTGGACCCGGAGTTCATGCCCATCCTACAGTTCAACCGCGCCTTCCTGAAAACGGCCAAGAAGCCCGTGTCCATCGCTGTGGAGCGTGCCGACGGCCAGATGGCCACCTGCCACACCTTTATTCACGGCACCCCAGAGATGGCCGAGGCGGATCACTACTATGTGAACCGTCTGGTCAAGACCATCCTGTGGATGAAGGGCGGCTTCAAGGTATATGTAGCCGGCGACGAGGACACCTACAACTATCTGAAGCAGGCTTACTCCGCCGGCGGCGAGCAGGACTTCGACTTTGATTACATGGCCAATGTCTTTGAGCACCCCTTTGAGGTCGTGCTGGTGGACAAGGTGCCCGAGGCCAAGGACTCCCCCAAGAAGATGGGCGGCCATCTGGAGGGCTGCCGCATCGGTTTTGACGCAGGCGGCTCCGACCGCAAGGTCTCCGCTGTGGTGGACGGCGAGAGCGTCTATTCCGAGGAAGTCGTCTGGTTCCCCAAGGTGAATTCCGACCCCGACTATCACTATGAGGGCATCGTCGCCGCGCTGAAGTCCGCCGCCGAGCATATGCCCCGGGTGGACGCAGTGGGCGTCTCCTCCGCCGGTGTCTATATCAACAACCGCACCATGAACGCCTCCCTGTTCCTGCAGGTGCCCAAGGATCAGTTCGACGCCAAGGTCAAGGACATCTACATCCGCGCCATCACCGACACCTTCGGCGACGTGCCCTTCGAGGTCGTCAACGACGGCGACGTGTCCGCGCTGGCCGGCATGATGAGCCTGGGTGAACCCAACGTGCTGGGCATTGCCATGGGCACCAGCGAGGCCGTCGGCTATGTGGATCCCAACGGCTGCATCACCGGCTGGCTGAACGAACTGGCCTTCGTGCCTGTGGACTGCCATCCCGACGCCATGGAGGACGAGTGGAGCCATGACATCGGCTGCGGCGTCAAGTACTTCTCCCAGGACTCCGTCATCAAGCTGGCCCCCCGCGCCGGCATCGAGCTGGACGAGGCCCTCTCCCCCGCCGAAAAGCTGAAGGTCGTTCAGGCCCGCATGGCCGAGGATGATTCCGCCGCCGCAGATATCTACTCCTCCATCGGCACCTATCTGGGTCACACGCTGGCTTACTACTACGACCTCTACGCCTGCAAGCACGTTCTGCTGCTAGGCCGCGTCATGAGCGGCAAGGGCGGCGACATCGTTCTGGCCGAGGCCAAGCGCGTGCTCCGCGAGGAATATCCCGAGTTGGACGGCAAGATCCTGCCCACCCTGCCCGACGAGAAGTTCCGCCGCGTGGGTCAGTCCGCCGCCGCCGCCAGCCTGCCTGAGCTGAAGAAATAAGGGAGGCACACACCATGCGGATCAAAAATGCCCGTATTTTCCAGAACGGCTCCTTTGTCCCCGGCGGCATCGAGTTTGACGACAAGATCACCGCTGTGGGCGCCGGTCTGGCCACCGAGGATGCGCTGGACGCCGAAGGCTGCTATCTGATTCCCGGCCTCATCGACATCCATACCCACGCCGCCATGGGCGAGGACGCCAGCGACGGCAAGCCGGAGGGTATGCCCGTTCTGTCCCGCTACTACGCCGCCGGCGGCGTCACCTCCTGGTGTCCCACCACCATGACTCTGAAAGAGCCGGTGCTCACTCAGGCCATGCACACCATCCGCGACTTTGTCCGCCCCGCCGACGGCGCCAAGGTGGCGGGCGTCAATCTGGAGGGCCCCTTCCTCTGCTATGCCAAGCGGGGCGCTCAGGCCGCGGAAAACCTCCACGCCCCGGACGCCGCCATGTTCCATCGACTGGATGAGGCCAGCGGCGGCATTGTCCGTTTGGTCACCGTCGCCCCCGAGGAGCCCGGCGCGATGGAGTTCATCCGGGATGTGAGCCAAACCTGCACCGTGTCCATCGGCCACACCACCGCCGACTACGACACCGCCATGGCCGCCTATCAGGCCGGTGCCTCCCACGCCACCCACCTCTTCAACGGTATGCCCTCCCTGCTCCACCGGGAGCCGGGCGTCATTGCCGCCGCCTGCGACGCGGATGCCAGCGTGGAACTCATCACCGACGGTCTGCATATCCACCCCTCCGTCATCCGGCTGACCCACAAGCTGTTCGGCGAGAAGCTGGTGCTGATCTCCGACTCCCTGCGCTGTGCCGGTATGCCCGACGGCGACTACACCCTCGGCGGCCAGCCCATCACCATGAAGAACGGCCGCGCCACCCTGACCGGCACCGACACGCTGGCCGGCTCCTCCATCCATCTGATGGACGGTCTGCGCCGCAGCGTCTCCTTCGGCGTGCCGCTGGAGGCCGCCGTCTATGCCGCCACCGAAGCCCCGGCCAAAACCATCCGCCGCAGCGATATTGGCCGTCTGGCCGTGGGCTGCTGCGCCGATCTGGTGCTGCTGGACAGCCAGCTTAACCTGAAAGCCGTGTTCATCGACGGTCAGCGCATCTCCTGACCGATTCAGAAAGAAGGATATTAAAATGAGGATCATCTCCGCCCGTGACTACGACCATATGAGTCGTCAAGCCGCCAACATCATCTCTGCTCAGGTCATTCTGAAGCCCGACTGCGTACTGGGTCTGGCCACCGGTTCCAGTCCCATCGGCACCTACAAGCAGCTGATCGAATGGTACAAAAAGGGTGACATCGATTTCAGCCGCGTCAAGAGCGTCAACCTGGACGAGTATGTGGGGCTGGACTACTCCAGCGATCAGAGCTACATTTACTTTATGCGCAACAACTTCTTTGACCACATCAACATTGATCTGGCCAACACCAATGTGCCCTGCGGCGTGAATCCCAACGCCGAGGAAGAGTGCGGCCGCTATGACGAGATCATCCGCTCCCTGGGCGGCATCGATTTGCAGCTGCTGGGTCTCGGCCCCAACGGACACATCGGCTTCAACGAGCCTGACGACCACTTCACTAAGGGCACCCACAAGGTTGCCCTGACCGACGCCACCATTCAGGCCAACAAGCGCTTCTTTGAGAAGGAAGAAGATGTGCCCCGCTTCGCCTACACCATGGGCATCTGCGACATCATGCATGCCGAGCGCGTGGTCATGGTCGTCTCCGGCGAGAGCAAGGCCGAGATCGTGAGAGAGGCCTTCTTCGGCCCCGTCACCCCTCAGGTGCCCGCCTCCATTCTCCAGCTCCACAAGGACTTCACCCTCGTCGCCGACGAGGCCGCTCTGTCCAAAATCTAAGAAATTCCGCAAAAAATCGGGACTGCATTCAGCAGTCCCGATTTTTATGGACGAATTCACAACCCTATGGTAAAATAGTACTAACCCAATAGATTATGGAGGATCTCACCTATGCTTCAACCCGGAATCAAGGCCGAAAAGAGCCTGACCGTCACCGATGCCAACACCGCCAAAACCATGGGCAGCGGCACGCTGGACGTATTTGCCACCCCCGCCATGGTCGCCCTCATCGAGCAGACCGCCTACACCAGCATTGAAAGCGAACTGGAGCCCGGCTGGGGCAGTGTGGGCACATCGCTGAATATTCAGCACCTGTCCGCCACTCCGGTGGGTATGACCGTCACCGCCACCACCGAACTGGTCGAGGTAGACCGGCGCAGACTGGTGTTCCACGCTGAGGTCTATGACGAGAAGGGCCTGGTCGGCAAAGGGACCCACGAGCGCTTCCTGGTGGAGAACGAAAAATTCCAGGCCAAGGCCGACGCAAAAAATCAGTGACCCCCATAAAAAGAGGCTCGGAGTACCGAGCCTCTTCCTTATTGAATGACCGCCTTAGCCAGCCATTTCCGCCCCTTGTATCGGACGATGGACAGCACCAGCGAATAGGCCCAGCTGATGGGTACGCTGATCCACAGCGCCGTGTAGGACAGCGGTGTGAAGAAGGCCAGTGTGTAAGCAAAAATACAACGGATAGCCAGACCGGACAGGGAGTTGAACATGGTAAAGTTCACGTCACCGGTCCCCTGAAGGACGGCATTGGTAATTATATAGGCGCAGAAGAGCAGGTAACAGGGCGCACAGAAGCGGATATACCCGCTCCCCACCGTCAAGCCGAAGCCACTGACGCCGAACAGGCTCACCAGCTCCGGGGCAAACAGAACGCACACCATTCCCAGCACAGCGCAGCAGGCAAGGCCGATGACCAGTGTATTCCGAAGCCCCTTGGACACCCTGTCCTCCCGCCTTGCGCCGATATTCTGCCCAGCAAAGGTAGCCATACCCGCGTTCAAGCCGAACACAGGGATGAGGACGATATTCTCCAGCCGGATGGCCGCGGTATAACCGGAGGTCATGCCGAAGGTGTTGACCAGCCGCTGGACGGCCAGCTGTCCCAGCGATACCACGCACTGCTGGAGGGCGACCGGAATGCCCAGCTTCAGCGCCAGCGCCCCCATCTCCCGGTCAAGGCGCAGCTCCGAAAGGGACAGCCGGAGGAACTCATACTTCCGGTGCATATACACCAGACTGAGCACACAGGCCAGCGCCTGAGAGAGAACGGTGGCCAGCGCCGCACCGGCCACACCCATGCGGAAGCAGAGGATAAATACCAGATCCAGGATGATATTTGTGACCGACGACGCCAACAGAAAGTACAGACTGGCCTTGGAATCGCCCACGGAGCGGAGAATGGCCGCCGCCGCATTGTAGAGGAACTGGAACAGCAGGCCCAGGCAGTAAATATGGAAGTAGGTCACCGCGTCCGCCAGCAGCGCCGCGTCCAGATTGAGCATAACGGAGAAGATAAATCCAGCGGCGGCATAGGCGACGGCGGTAAAAACCAGGCCCAGCGCGCCGTTCAGGATGAGCGCGGTGGAGACCGCCCGCTTGATGTTTTCCGTTTGCTTCGCCCCGAACATCTGTGATATGATAATGGAGCATCCGGTGGACATACCGGTGGCCACAGCGATGAACAGCGCTGTCACCGGCGTACTGGTGCCCACGGACGCCAGTGCATTCTCACCGACGAAATTGCCGACAATGATGGTATCCACCATATTGTAAAGCTGCTGGAGCAGGATGCTCAGCATGATCGGGATCGTGAACAGTACGATCTGTCTGCGAATGGGGCCGGTGGTCATATTATTCTCCACGGCGCATTCCTCCCTCGTTTTTCAGTTTTAGTACAATCGTACTAAAACACTACCATAGAACTTTTTCTCTGTCAAGGTGATGCCGAATGAAATCCAACATCAAGGACGAGATCCTGCAAACCGCAAAACTGCTTTTCAACCAGCAGGGCTACGAGGCCGTGTCCATGCGGGACATCGCCCGCGCCGTGGGCATCAGCGTGGGCAACCTGACCTATCACTTCCCCCGCAAGGCGGATATTCTGCTCGCCCTGCTGAGCCTGAGCCGCAATCCGGGGCTCTACACCATCGAGGTGCACACCCTCTCCGACATGGATACGCTCATCCGAAACCTTCTGCTCTCCGTGGTGGATTACTCCTTTTATTTTCGGAACGTCGGCCATTTTATGGCCGACGACGAATTGAAGCAGAACGAGTTCCTCAACTCCGACATCATCAGGCAGAATTTTTTACAGGGACTGAAGCAGCTGGTCAAAGAGGGGTACTTTAAGCCTGAGTTCACGCCTGCGCTGGCTCAGACAATGGGCTACTTCATGCTGCTCAGCCATTACAGCTGGGCTCAGTACACCATTCTTTCCGGAACGGATCAGTCCGACGCGCTTGACCGCTTTGTCGGCGAACACTGGGCGGTTTTAGCCCCCTACTTCAGCGAAAAAGGAACCGCAGAATTTCATATGCTGGCAAAATAAAAATGCGGGAGAACCAGTTGGTTTCTCCCGCATTTTTCTCGCCTTTAAATCAGCAGTCCGTATTTGTCCACCAGCGGCGCCAGCTGTTCCTCGGTCAGCGTCCCCTCATAAAGCGCCCTGCCCTGATAGACCCGCAGAGCCGACTCCAGCAGCTCTGCATCATCGCAGGCCAGGCACAGCGGCTTGGAGATCATATACTGAATGTCTGCCAGTGCATCCACATCGCCCCAGTCTGCGATACGCACCGCGGCCATCGGGAATTCGTCCTCCATCGCATCCGACAGTGCACTCTCAAAATCGCCCTCGGCGGAGATGACCGCCCCGTGGGCTGCATCCACCGGCAGGTACTTCGGCTCCTTCTCGGTAGAGGCGGGCAGAAGGTCGGTGAACTCCGGTGCAGGCCGATGGAACGGTTTTCCCGCCAGCACCTGCTTCAGCGCGGCAATATGCCCCTCGTCGGTGCCGCAGCAGCCGCCGAAAATGCTCACACCCACCGCCAGCATCTCATCTACAAAGGAGACAAACTCCTCCGGCGGACAGTTGTAAATCGCCTGTCCATCCACGATCTCCGGCATACCGGCATTTGGCTTGGCAATCAGCGGTACCCGGGCATATCGGTGCAGACGCTTGAGCTGAACGAGCATCTGATCCGGGCCGGTGGAGCAGTTCAGGCCGAAGGCGCTGACCCCCATCCCCTGCAAAACCGTCAGCGCCGCCGTGACATCGGTGCCGGACAGGCTGCGGCCGCTCTCATCACAGGTGAAGGTGACGAAAATCGGCTTGTCGCTGACGCTTCGGATGGCCAGCACCGCCGCCCGGGCGTCGGACAGCGTCATCATGGTCTCCACCACATAGAGATCCACCCCGGCCTGCTCCAGACCGGCGGCCTGCTCTGTATAAATATCCACAAGTTCTTCAAACGTGGCTGTGCCCAGCGGGGCGAGGAACAGTCCGGTAGGGGCCATGTCCCCGGCAATCCACACCCGGCCGCCCACCGCCTCCTTGGAGATGGCGGTCAGCTTTCGGTTATACTCGACAGTCTGGTTAAAAATATGCCGCTCCTCCAGCTTCTGGCGGTTTGCGCCGAAGGTGGGGGCGTAAATCACCTGACTACCCGCATCTGCGTAACGCCGCTGGACGTCCTGAATGGCCTCCGGATGGGCGAGCACCCACTGCTCGGTGCTGATGTCGCCCTCAAAGCCGCGCTTTTGCAGCTGCGTTCCGGTGGCGCCGTCCAAAATCAAGGGAAAACGGATCTCCATACTATATCCTCCATACTTTAGTTCTCAAAACGGCATGTGCGCCGCGAATGCGTTATTAAAATCAGGATTGCCTGACAAGGTGATGCTCTGGCAGCTCCGGGTGAGCGCACCGATCTCCGCCCACCTTCGCCCGTCCAGTGCCAGCATGGAGGCCCCGGCCAGTGCGGAATTGCCCAGACTGTGCAGCCTTCCGGCGCAGGCCTCCGGGAGCATCCCAATGCACACCGCGCTCTTTGGGTCAAGGTAGTTTCCGAAACCTCCGGCCAGATAGATGCCGTCCAGCTTGTCAGCCGCAATGCCCCGCCGCTCCAGCAGCACCTGAATGCCTGCGGCCACTGCCGCTTTGGCCAGCTGCAGCGCCCGCACATCCTCGGCGGTCAGCGCTATCTCGGGCGTCAGGTGGAACACGCCGTTTCCGTGTGCGTCCCGCTCCAGCCAGCGCCGCATTTCCGCGGGCGCCTCCTCCGGGGGCAGCAGCCGCCCGCCGGGGGTAATGACCTCCCGCTCCAGCAGCACCGCCGCCAGATCCAGCAGCCCGGAGCCGCACAGGCCCTTGGGGGCTCCGCCGCCCACCACATCCCAGAGGAATCCGCTCTGCCAGCGCACATGGCTGACCGCCCCGTCGATACCCGGCATCCCGCAGGAGATACCCGCACCCTCAAAGGCCGGGCCGGAGGCCACCGCACAGCAGAGAAAACCATCCTTTCCCCCCAGCGCCATCTCGCCGTTGGTACCAATGTCCAGGAACAGATGGTTCCCGCTCTTTTCCATCAAGCCGGAGGCCAGCAGTCCGGCGGTGATATCGCCGCCCACATAGCCCGCCACGCAGGGGGCAAAGCGCACCGGCACGCCGCGCAGCGGCTTCCCCGCCGACTCCGCGAAGAGGGTCTCCGGTTCAAAGGGTACGGCAGCGATCCCCGCCACCGTGCGGCCGTCAAAGAGGTGCTGCATGACGGTGTTGCCCGCCAGCGTGATCTCCCGCAGTTCCGACCAGTCCCGCTCCGCCCGGTGCAGCGCATCGGTGAGCAGCTGCTGCACCTGAGCGCGGATGCGCCGGGACAGCTCCTCCGCGCCGTCCGCCCGCTCCAGCGTGTACTGGATGCGGCTGATGACATCCGCCCCATAGGAGGCCTGGGCATTCCAGGCGCTGACCGTGCTCAGCAAGGTACCGACTTCCAGATCATAGAGCCGGATCACTACCGTGGTAGTGCCCAGATCCACCGCCGCACCGCAGCCCGTCCGCCCCGGCTGAAGCCGGAGATTCTGAGCGGACGCGTCCGTCAGGATCACGCCCCCGGCCTGCTCCGGCAGCTCCACGGTGTCGCCGTCCTGCGCAATGACCTTGCAGGCCAGCCGCGGCACACCGTTCACCGGCACGCGGCACTTCCCGCACCGCCCCCGCCCGCCGCAGGATGCCGGGAGGGAATAACCCGCCCTCCGCAGGGCGGAGAGCAGGTTTTCCCCTGTCTCCACCGGAAGCAGGCAGATTTTGCCGTTCAGGACCACACGAATGCTTGACACGGGCATATCCTCCAAAATATAATAAAGCGTGTATAATTATGTATATTTTACGCAAGTACAGTTTACTTTGTCAAGGGGCTTTCACGCATGAACGATCTGGACGCGCTGGCGCGGGAAAACGGCTTCTCCCACTGGGGTGAACTCAATATGGACGCGCTGGTGCCGCTGGAAGCGGTGCGGGAGATGTGCGCGGCGGACCGCTGCGGCTGCTATGGCCGGAACTGGGCCTGTCCGCCGGGCTGCGGAAGTCTGAACCACATCTCAGAGCGGCTGCTGCGTTATCACAGCGGATTGCTGGTGCAGACCACCGGCGCTCTGCGGGACGACTTCGACATCGAGACCATGGACGCCATTTCCGGGACTCACCGGGTTCACTTTCTGAATTTAGCCCGCCAGGCACGCCTGCTCGTCCCGGACTGTCTGCCCCTGTCAGCGGGGCCGTGTCTTGTGTGCAGGAAGTGCACCTACCCCAACCGCCCGTGCCGCTTCCCCACAAAAGCGATTTCCTCCATGGAGGCCTACGGCCTGCTGGTCAGTGATATCTGCATCCGTTCCGGCCTGCAATACAATTACGGCCCCAAGACCCTGACTTACACATCCTGCATTCTCTTCACATAAGGAGTGATATACATGTCCACCCCCAAGGAAATCTTTCTGGAGACGATCAAGCCCAACGGCCAGCCGGAACGCCTGCTGCGCCAGTATGAGCCCTTCTATATGTGCCTCGGCGACCCCGTCATGTGCTATCTGGACGGCCCCGACCATACCCCCGGCAAGACCAGTGTCAACCCCTGGGGCATCACCATCAGCTTTCCGGAGAACGCCCCCGGCTCCATGCCGGTGCACGGCCCCGGCCTGACGGTCTGTCCCGACATCACCCGCTGGAAGGAGACCGTCCACGCCCCCGATCTGGCCGCCCACTGCTCCGAGGGCTGGGAGGAGTTCCGCGCCCAGTGTGTGGCCGAGAACAACGACCGGCAGATGCTGACCGGCTTCATGGCCACCGGCATTTTTGAGCAGTGCCACTTCCTGATGGGCTTTGAAAACACTCTGACCGCCCTCTATGAGCACCCGGACGAGATGCACGAACTCATTGAGTACATCACCGAATACCGGATGCAGTATGCCAAACTGGTGGTGGAAAATCTGCGCCCCGAGGTCATGTTCACTCACGACGACTGGGGCACCAAGGACGCGCTGTTCATGAAGCCGGAGATGTGGCGGGAGTTTTTCAAGGAACCCTACCGGCGCTTCTACAACTACTTCCGCTCGCAGGGCATCATTACCGTCCACCACGCCGATTCCTACCTCGTCCCCATTGTAGACGACATGGTGGAGATCGGCATTCAGGTCTGGCAGGGCGTTCTGCCGGAGAACGACATTCCCGCTCTCCAGCGGCGTCTGAACGGAAAGCTCACCCTGATGGGCGGTCTGGGCGCGGCCATTGATCGCGCCGACTCCACTCCGGAAGAGATCCTCGCCTACACGAAGGACACCCTCCGCCGCTGCGGCCCCGGGGGGCACTACATTCCCTCCATCACCTACGGTATGTTCGGCACCGTATTTCCCCATGTGGATCAGTACCTCAATGAGGGCATCGACGCGTATAACGCCGATCTCCATATGCCCGATATGCACCTGCCCCCCATCCCCCGCCGGAGCAGCGCCAGTGCCCCAGCTCCCGCCGTCTCCACTGTCGCGGAGGAAACGCAGCCGCTCACGCTGCTGGAACGAATCGCCAAAGCATTGGAGCGCGGCCAGCAGAAAAAGCTGCTCCAGCTCTGCCAGCAGGCGCTGGACGAGGGCCACGATTCCCAGGAGATCCTCTCCGCCGGTCTGGTGCAAGGCATGACGGAGCTGGGCGAGGCATTCTCCGCCAACCGGGTGTTCGTACCGGAAATGCTCATCGCCGCCCGCTGCATGACCGCCGCCACTGCCCTGCTCAAGCCCTATATGACCGGTGAAGCCAGCGAGATTGTGGGCCGCGCCTGCATTGGCACGGTGCAGGGCGATATGCACGACATCGGCAAAAATCTGGTCAAGATCATGATGGAGGGCAGCGGCATTGAGGTCTACGATCTGGGCACCGACGTGACACCGGAGCAGTTTGTAACTGCCGCCCAGGAGCACCACTGCGGCATCATCGCCTGCTCCTCCCTGCTCACCACCACCATGCAGAATATGCGCGGCGTGGTGGAGCTGACCAAGGAGCGCGGCATCCGGGATAAGGTAAAGATCATGGTGGGCGGCGCTCCCATCAGCCAAAGCTTCTGCGACGAGATCGGCGCCGACGTCTACACGGAGGACGCGGCGTCCGCCGCGCGGGTCGCTGTCTCTCTGCTGCGCGCGCAGACTTGCACGCCCTGACCGCAATACGCACAATTCCATCGACAAAGCAGTCCCCGCTCTTTGTGCTCCGTCCCACTGCGCCGGATAAACCGCCCGTTTCAGGCCGGGAAAATGAAATTGCAAAACCGTCAAAATTGACATACAATAGGGCGGAATGTATATTGAACCGTTCCATGTCGGAGCCAACCCCGTTTGCGGAACGATAATCCACAAGAAGCAGGCACATCTATGGACAAGCATCAGATCTTAAAGCAATATTTCGGCCACAAAACCTTCCGGGAAGGGCAGGAGCAGCTCATCGACAGTCTGCTCTCCGGGCGGGACGCGCTGGGCATCATGCCCACCGGCGGCGGCAAGTCCATGTGCTATCAGGTACCCGCACTGATGCTGCCCGGAGTGACGCTGGTGGTGTCCCCTCTCATCTCGCTGATGAAGGATCAGGTCATGGCTCTGAAACACGCGGGCATCCCGGCGGCCTATATCAACTCCTCCCTGACCCCGGCGCAGCTCAGCACCGTCTATCAGCGCCTGCGCGCGGGGGCCTACAAACTCGTCTATGTCGCCCCGGAGCGGCTGGAGGCGGACGGCTTCGTCTCCGCCGCCCAGAGTCTGGACCTCTCCCTGCTGGCGGTGGACGAGGCCCACTGCATCTCCCAGTGGGGGCAGGATTTCCGGCCCAGCTACCGCAAGATCCCGGACTTTCTGGCAAAGCTCCCGCGCCGTCCCGTGATCGGCGCCTTCACCGCCACCGCCACTGAGGCGGTGCGCAGGGATATCTCCGCCCAGCTGGGTCTCCGGACGCCCTGCACCGTCGTCACCGGCTTCGACCGACCCAATCTCTACTTTGAGGTGCAGTCCATGACCGCCGCAGAAAAGCCCGCTGCCCTCCGGGCGCTGCTGGCCGAGCGGCGGGGCAAATGCGGCATTGTCTACTGCTCCACCCGTTCCCGGGTGGAACGGGTGTGCAGCGACCTGACGCTGCACGGCTACAATGCCGCCCGCTACCACGCAGGACTCAGCGACGAGGAGCGGGCCCAGAGTCAGGACGACTTCCAGTTTGACCGGGTGCAAATCATGGTGGCCACCAACGCCTTCGGCATGGGCATCGACAAGTCCAATGTCAGCTTCGTGATCCACTACAATATGCCGAAATGTCTGGAGGCCTATTATCAGGAGGCCGGGCGGGCAGGCCGGGACGGCGAACGGGCGGACTGCATCCTGCTCTTCTCCGGTGGAGATATCAACACAGCCAAATTCTTCATCGACAACAGCAATGACAATGAGGAGCTGACCCCTGAGGAGCGGGTCAGACTGCGCCGTGAGGATCTGAAACGGCTGGACGCCATGGTGGACTATTGTAAAACAAAGGATTGTCTGCGCACCGCCATTCTGGACTACTTCGGCCAGAGCCACTCCGGCCAGTGCGGCAACTGTTCCAACTGCCTGACCACCTACCGCCAGCGGGATGTCACCCGAGAGGCCCAGATGGTCCTCTCCTGCGTCAGGCGGATGGAAAACGCCCTCGGCGTTCCCAGCGGCATGGAGCTGCTGGCCGACGTACTCTACGGAAGCGACCGGGCCGAGATCACCAATGCCGGGCTGGAACGGCTGTCCACCTACGGCCTGATGCGGGGCCAGTCCATGGCCCGGATCATGGCGCTCATCGACTTTCTCCGCACAGACAAGCTGCTCTGTGCAGACGCGGACGATCCCGGCGCGCTCACCCTGACCAGTCGGGCGGAGGATGTGCTCTTCCACGGGGAGCGGGTGCTCATGCCCATTGAGGCCGCACCCGGCGAGAAGAAGGCCCGGCGGCAGAAGGAGACGCTTGAGGGCGAGGATGCCAAGCTGCTGACCGCCCTCAAGGAGGTGCGCACCCGGCTGGCCAAACGGGAGGGCGTGCCGCCCTATGTTATTTTCTCCAACGCGACCCTGACCGATATGGCGCTGCGCCGCCCCCAGAGCTTGGGCGAACTGCTGGACGTCAGCGGCGTTGGCGAACAGAAGCAGCGCCGCTATGGCAAGGCGTTTCTGGCGGCCATTGCAGAGTTTTGCGAAGCATAATCAAAAGGTACCTATTATTTAAGCGATGCGTTCCAGTTCGGAACGCATCGCTTTTTATAAATTTTTCACATTTCGCTTGACAAGTTCGGTCTACTATTGTAGACTTCAATTAGAGATTTACAGTTGTAGACCTATTGCAGTGCAGAGAGGAGGCTGTTATGTCCAACTACATTTTGGCAGACGGTGAATACCGCCTGCTCTCCCTGATCTGGGACCATGCGCCCATCCCCTCCGGCCAGCTGGTTCGGCTGTGTGAAGAGGAATTCGGCTGGAAAAAGTCCACCACCTACACGCAGGTGCGCCGGCTGGCGGACAAGGGGCTGCTCCAGAACGAACAAGCCGTGGTGACGCCGCTGGTAACGCGGGATCAGGTTCAGCGGGAGGAGAGCGACCGCTTCGTCTCCCGCACCTTCGGAGGCTCCCTGCCCGGCTTTGTGGCCGCATTTCTGAAGGGGCGTACCCTGAGCGAATCGGAGGCAGAGGAACTAAAAACACTCATCGACCAACACAGGGGGTGACGGTATGGAACTGCTGAAAAGCAATTTTTCCGGCGTACTGACCATGAGCCTGAA
>ERZ507073.1463-NODE-1463-length-14521-cov-4.810314_pt1 | contig 14521 bp, 18 predicted proteins | sample MGYA00512290_ERZ507073 | MGnify/ENA metagenome assembly ERZ507073 | reverse complement strand
CAGCAGCTTTCGGGTCAGCTCCAGGCCGTATTTCCCCAGAAATCGCCGGGTCTGCGCCATGGTCTGAGGCATGGGACTGTCGTGCATCCCCACCAGCGTCTCCACCTGAAGCCGGGTGTCATTGTCACACCTCAGCCGCAGGAGGGCCGCATGGGCCAGCTCCTTACTGCGCCGGTTATGGCCGTAAAAATGGGAAATGCCCGTCTCATCCCGGGTCTTGCAGTCCGGCTTTCCCGTATCGTGGAGCAGGGCAGACAGCCGCAGCACCACGTCCGGCCGCACAGCAGCCACCGTACGGGCTGTATGATGCCAACCGTCGGAGTCATGATGCGGGTTGTTCTGGTCAAAGTCAAACAGCGGCTCTACCTCGGGCAGGATCACCGCAAATACATCCCGGAATTCCAGCATCAACCGGGCGCAGCCCGGGCTGACAAGGAGTTCCTTCAATTCAGCAAAAACACGCTCCGCCGCGATCTGGTGCAGATCCTCACGGCAGCGATGAATGGCTTCCGCTGTGGCGGGTTCGATTTGAAAGTCAAACCTGCCCGCAAAGCGCAGCGCCCGCAGAATGCGAAGGGCATCCTCAGAGAACCGTTCTTCCGGCTCCCCTACCGCCCGGATCAAACCGTTTTTCAGATCCTCACGCCCGTCATACAGGTCAACAAGGCCAAATTTGGAGTGATATGCCATCGCGTTGATGGTAAAATCCCGCCGGGCGAGATCACTGGCCAGATCCCGCACGAAGCGCACGGAATCCGGACGGCGGTGGTCTGTGTAAGCCCCTTCTGTGCGGAAGGTCGTGATCTCAAACCCCTCGCCGCCGGACATTACCATGATCGTCCCATGGCGGATGCCTGTCTCGTGGATACGGAAATCCGCCAGCACGGACTCCAATTCCTCCGGCAGAGCGCTGGTGCAGATATCCCAGTCGTGGGGCTGTATGCCCATCAGCAGATCGCGGACACAGCCGCCCACAAACCACGCCTCATAGCCCGCACGGTTCAACCGGTTAATGAGTTCCAGCCCCGCCTGCGGCAGACTGCTGTGGTCGATCCTGCACTCCATGCGCTCACCTCCGTTTGCTTCTAATATAAATTATTATAGCAAATTTTCCGGCTCAGGCAAGCGCAATCTTACCAGTTATCCTTTTCCTCTGCGTAAAGCTCCGGCAGGATCGCGGCCAGGTTAGTAAACTCCTTGATGTTATGGCCAAAAAGCGCACGGGGCACCATCTCCGGCACGGACGCGCCATCCGGCACCAGTTTGACGATCTCACCCTGTTCATTCAGGCCGTAACCCATCCAGAAGTGAGATTTGAACCAGATACCGCCCTCGGCAGCCACAGCCTTATGAGTCATAACGGCGGGAGAACCTCTGACACCCACCGCACACACCATGGTGGAGCAGGTCGGAGTGCCGATCTTGCTCATGTCATAGCCCAAATCGGCGGGCTTTTTAAAGGTCAGCTTCAGCGGATCAGGGCCAAGGCCGATATCCTCCAGAATATCGTGGGTGACGCCCCAGGTCTTCTCATGGTTGGGCACTGCCGGATCCAGCACATAGGCGGCATTCATCGCCCTGGCATAATAGTGATCCTCCGGATCCCAGATCTTATAGCGCAGGTCAGGACCCACGCTGTGCCATCCGAACCACCAGTCGATCATCTCCGGCGTCACACCGGGCATGAAGGTGGCGTTGGCAACAAAGCCGGTGCCATTGGGCGCCACGGTAAAGCCCACAGCAAGCCTGATGTCCTTGTCATCCAGAAAGTCGTTGCGCCGTTCGATAGGCGTCGCCAGTGCCGGATCCGCCATGGGTGCCTGCCAAATATCCAGCTTCTCCTGAGGGATAGCGGCCATTTCCCGGAAATAATACTTCGCATAGGGGAGCTTTTTCTCGTCTTCAGTAATGGGAACCATATGGAAACCTCCTATTGTTGTTTTTCTTATTTTAGCATACAGCGAGCTGAAATGGCGCACCTTATTTCAACAATATAACAACATTCTGTTTACTTCATACAACCGTGAGTGTTTGACCTTACGATACACAATTTTATAAAAAGAAAAAACAGGTTCTGCAAACGCAGAACCTGTTTTAAAATGGTACGCCCGAAGGGACTCGAATTCAAGGGAACTTCTAAATAGCCCTAAATAGTTCAAAATAGTTAGTTTTTTATGACATTTTCTTTAAAATACAAGCAATAAAAGTTAAAGCTAATTAACGTTTTAAGGGGTATGGAGTGGGGTATGGGGTACAAAACGGGGTATGAAATGCGGGCTGCTGCTCCCCTCCTTGGCTCGCTCACCCTCCCCCGCCGGTGCCCTCGGTCAGACCGTGGGCAGTGCCCACCACACCGCGCCGATGACCTCGGTCAGACCGTGGGCATCTACCACACGGAGCGGGCGGAGCGCTGGCGGCTGCATTCGCCACGGGGTAAGCCAGACTGACCACATCGGCGGCGCGGGTGATGGAGTGAATTAAACTCACCTCATCCCGCGGCCAGGCATACAGGCCCACGGCGGCGGATATCAGAGGGCAAACTGGCCGCAATAGGGGCAAATACCGGACAGACTCACCCGCTCCAACCTGCTTTTTCTTCTGTTTTATCCTATAAATAGCCCATTTTCAGGGCACTTTCTGGCACCCCTCGCGTGCGCGCGATAAGATGAATCTTTCTGCAAAAAACGCCCAAACCACCACCCCCTCCCGCCTTTTCGGCCTACGGGGGTAAATCGGCGCTGGACGGCGCAGGAGCGCCGCAGGAGGGTACCGGGGGAGCCTCACCCACCCCATCAGCGGGCAAGCATTGGCCGCTATTATGTCGGTTTATTACAACACACTGCGCAGAAATGCCCGACACTCTGGCCACGCTGGACGTGGACACCCTGCCCCGCGTAGGCGGTGGAGATCAGCGGAGCGGGACACTGCACCCGCTCCTTTCCTATTTCCGTGCTAGGATATACTAGGATTTTCTAGCGCTCCGGCCTGTTCCGCGTCTCTCCACGCCTTCCGCACACGGCCCCACAGCTTAAACGTCCATGTGTCTGTCAGCTCCAATTTCTCCGCCGTCTGTTTCCATGTCAGACCATCGAGGAAACGCAGACGCAAAGCGGCACGGGTCAGAGCATCCGGTACGGCGTCGATGATCCGGCCCACTTCAAGGCGCTGGGCGGCCAGCTCATCAAGCCGCCGGGCGTATTCGGCCCCCAGTTCGGCCAGCTTCAGGGCGTGGCGCTCCATGCGGCGGCCGTCACCGGCCCCGCCGGGTACCAGACTGTAAAAGGCGGTCACGGACTCCGCACGGGCGCGGCATTCCTCCAGCTCTTCCCCCAGCCTGTCAAGCTCCCGCATGGCGTCCTGATAGGCTTGCAGCTTATCCTCATTCATCATTGCGTCCCGCTCCCCTCAATGGTACAATAGTTCTAGTTTTCTCCCTTGGAGCGGGACAGCTCCGCCGGGTCTGGTGCGTACTGGCACCGGCCCGGCTTTTCTCTTTTTCGGCGGGGTTTACCTCTCCTGCCAATCCGGGGCGGCCTTTTCATGCCTGCCCGCCGTCCTTCTCATCCGTCCAGCTCCGCGCAGGCCGGGAGACAATGGGCCGGTTTGCGAACCGCATGGCCCGGGCATAAGGTGGCAAGCTGCGGACGATCCCGCCCCGGCTGATGGCCTTGGTGCACTTCTTCTTTTTCTTCATGGTGTAGATCTCCTTTCACTGTTTAACTGGTTCACTTGACCCCTTTACCGTCAGAGAGACAGAAAGTGAGCCAGTGAAAATTTTTCTTAGAGCCGCAAGGGGTCTGTCATTTGACCAGGTGGTCAAGTGAAAACCGTTCATTCGTTTCACTTGACCAGGTGGTCAAGTGAAAAAAACTCTTATATATCAATGGATTGAGCTTTCACTAGACCACTTTCAGATCTCTGACGGGGAGGAAAACGGAACTGGGGTAGCCGCGGGCAGCTCCAGCAGTTCGCCAAGGTTCTCTAACTTGATGTGCCAGATCTTTGAATTGTCGCGTGCACTGCCAGTCTGAAAGTATGAGATCCGCCCCTCGCTCTTAAGCTCCTTCTTGGCCCGCCTGATGGTCGTATCCTTGAAACCGAACTGTTTGGCCTGTTCCTCCAGCTCGCTTGTCGGCATTCCGCCGCCAGCTTCCGCAAGGATCTGAAGCAGAAACTCCTTGCAGTCCTCCCGCTGCGGGCCCGCCTTGGCCGTGGCGGCCTCCTGGATAAAGTCCCGGTCACGCTTCCATGTCGTGCCCTCCCGGACGATCTGGCCGCGCTGATCTATGGAGAAAAGCACGGTCTCCTGAAGATCCGCATAGTTGTTCTTCTCGTTGGACAGGTAGCGAATGCCCTGATCTTCCGTGTATCCGGCCATGATAACGGAGCGGGAAATGTCCCACAGATCCGCACTGTCGGCCACGCGGTCACGCCCAAAGGCGCCCTTGCGCTTATTGGTATGGCAGACCACAAGGAAGGTCGTTCCGGCATCCTCGCCCAGCGTGATGAGCTGCGCCATGCAGTCCCGCATAGCGTTTCGGCTGCCCATGTTGATCTCCGGCGGGACAAAGCCCTGCACCGGATCGAACACGCAGGCAGTCGGCTTAAAGTGTTTGCAGAACAGCTCCATTTCAGACGTGCCGAACTTGAAGCTGCGGAGCAGGCCGGTCTTGTCTGCCGCCATGTCCATCGCAATGATATTATTCATATCTGCCCCGGCCTCTCTCAGCTTCTTGGCCAGCTTCTTCCTCACGCTGTCCTCTGTGGTGCAGAAGGCCACCTTCTGGGGCTTGCGGGTGTGATCCGGCGGGTCAAGAATGCAGGGCTTCCCGGCGCTCAGGGCGGCCACAATGTTGATCCACAGCGTGGTCTTGCCAATGCCGCCGTCTGCCGCGATCAGCGTGATCTGTGATTCCGGTATCCATCCGGGAATCAGCCATGTTGCCTCTTCTTCCTGGAACTCGCAAACGGGGTGGAACAGGTGAAGCAGGTCGGCGGGCTCTGGCGGCTCCTCCGGCGGTTCCGGGCGGCCTTCCAGCGGATCCTCTCCCCGCTCCTTGATGCGCCGCACTGCCTCCGCCTGATCTGCGATGGAGATTCCGGCATGGTCCCGCTCCCGCTCTATATCCTCCAGCGAAAAGCCGGCTTCCAGCAGGTAGGCCAATGGATCCGAAATAAGCAGCTTGTCCTTATCCTCCGTAGCGTTCACCTCCATCTATTGCACGCACAATCAGCCGGGCGCACCACGTCACCACACAGAACCAGACAAACCCCAGCAGCAGCGCCGCCAGCACTTCCCCGGCCAACAGGCCCAGCGTCACAGCCCAGCTCATACGCTCACCGCCTCCCGCTGCTCTTTGCCCTGAAGCTCTTCCAACCGCTTGAACACCGTCTCACGGGCGGCCTCATCGAGCTGCGCCCACAGCGCCATAAACCGGCGCACGTTCTCAGGGTCATTCATGCGCTCCCGCTCCTTCCTCGTTCTCTGCCTGTGCAATCTGGGCGATCATGTAGGCCAGCACAAAGGCGGCCTGTTCCTCTGTCATGCCCATAACAATGGAGGTCAGCTTCTCCCGGGTGGTCATGGCTGCACCCCCTGCTGCTCTTTAAGTGCGGTGTTCAGCACGTCGGCCAGCTTACAGCGTGCGCTATCCAGCTGCATCAAGCCCAGAGAGAACGCGGGGAGATAATACTCCGCCCGGGTTTCTTTGCCACCCATTGCGGCACAGACCGCTTCAAGCGTGCGGTCGGCCCGCTCCAGATCGTCGCACAGGTCAGCCGCTTCTATTAACGCCCTCACGGCCTCCGCGTCCATAACAAGCGCTTTCACAGGCTCACCCCCTCCCGCTCCGTCTGGGCCTGTTCGGTCTGGGCATCCACCCACCGGCGCAGGCCGTCCACGTTGACCAGCATCCGCCCGCCGACCTTGAAGGCGGGGAAGTCGGCCCTATGTATGAGCTTGTAGAAGATGGAGCGGGACACGCCCAGCAACAAACAGGCATCTTCCACCCCCACGCAGACCGGCGGCAACTCCGCCAGCGTGACCCGTTCCGCTGTCTGGTTCTCTTTTTCCATGGTTAGGCCTCCTTTTCTTTTGTACATGAATATTTTTCATGTTTGGGGCAAAAAGAAATCTGTCCCAGAGCAACGCCGTAAAATTCCGCTACGGCCTGAACCTTGCTCACGGCAACAGAGGAAATATCTTTTTCCCATGCGTTATAGGTCGTTGTGGACACCCCAAGGCATTCCGCCGCTTGCTTCTGGGTAATATTCCGCCGCGCTCGCAGTTCCTTAAGGGTATACTTCACACTTTCGGGCATAGTGAAGCGCCTCCTTTCGCCTACATTCTACTTGAAGAAAATTCATGTGTCAAGCGCGAACTTGAATTTTTTTCGTTATTTTGCCGTTTTTATTACAGCGCACTTGAATTTTCTTCTTTCTTCCTATACAATGATGTTGAAAGCAGGTGATTGAATGGTACTCGCTGAAAATATTCGCTTTCTTCGCCGCAAACAAGGTCTTTCCCAAGATGCATTGGCCGAAAAGCTGGGCTATAAGTCATATACCACAATTCAAAAATGGGAATCCGGCGTTTCTGAACCACCGCTGAAAAAGGCACATGAAATTGCTGATTTTTTTCATGTCGATATAGACGAACTGACCAAGCGCCCGCTGTGGGAGGATACACAGGAAAATAACAGTTCCGCCCCCATCCCGCCCGGCTTTGAACCACTCCCTGAAATGGTGCGGGTGCCGCTGATCGGCTCCATTGCGTGCGGTACGCCGATTCTGGCAGAGGGCAATATAGAAAGCTATGTGGGCATCCCGGCGGCGTGGCGGGCGGATTTCGCCCTTACCTGCCACGGGGACAGCATGGCCCCCAAAATCTGCGACGGTGATATTGTGTGCATCAGGAAGCAGGCCACGGTGGAGCCGGGAGAGATTGCCGCCGTCCGTATCGGGGAAGAGGCCACGCTGAAGCATTTCTACCAGACAGGGGAGGTTGTCCAGCTGGTGGCCGAAAATGCCGCCGTGTGCCCGCCGATGGTGTACCAGGGCGAACAGCTGCGGGAAATCTGCATAGAGGGAAAGGCCGTCGGCTTCTGCCGGGGACTGGGGAAATAAACTCCCCTCTCAGCTGGCCTGTGGGCGGCGCTCTGACTCCGGGCGCCCATCAGAGCGCGGGCAGCTGCTCCCGCTCCACCACGGGCAAAAGAAAAAGCCCGATCATCCGACCGGGCTTGCATATCAAATGCATATATACACCGCACAGCGTTCTACACACAGCATAAAACAGTATGAGACACTTTTTTGCGGTTGACATTCAGTTTTGAAGCGGTTATACTTGAGATGAACAAGGGCGCTATCCGGCAACGGTCTGCCCCCGTGTATAGTCACAAGAAGTAACCGCCACGTGCAGAGGGGCGGTTACTTCTTTTTGTTATTAGCCTGAATGATGAGGCCGATAATACCAACGATCAAAATTCCAATCTGAATCAGGTCGGAGTAAGTAACCATCGGACAGCCCCCCTTTCCGTAGAGCAGGGGGCACCCAAAGAAGTTGCCCCCGAAAGAAGGAGGGCAGACCGCCGCCGTTTTTGGATAGCGCCACGGCAAGCATACCACACCCGGCGGGAATTGACAAGATTCCCGCTCCGGCAAATTACCAGCAAGTTAAAGCCCGCCCTTCTGTGCGGCAACACGGTGGAGCGGGACAAAGGAAAACCGCGCAAGGGCGGCAACCCTCACGCGGTCGAATGCAGGGAACCAGACAGCATATCCACAGATCAGCAAATCGTGAATTACGGCACCACTGCGCCCTTTATTGTACCACAGCGGGACGCAGAGGTGCAAGAAGGGAGTTCTATTCTATGCCAAGAAAATCGAATACCAGAGCCGCCCAGGGCGCGGGCACGATCAGACAGCGGCCAGATGGTCGATGGGAGGGGCGCTGCACCGTGGGCCGTGACCCCGGCACCGGAAAGCAGGTCCAGCGCTCCGTCTACGGCCGCACGCAGAAGGAGGTGCGCCAGAAGCTGGCACAGCTCACCGTGAGTGTGGACAACGGCCTTTATAAGGCCCCCTGTGCCCTTTTTGTCGGCCAGTGGTTTGAGATATGGGAGCGGGAGTATCTGGGCGACGTGAAGCAATCTACGGCGGAAAGCTATCACTATGACATACAGGCGAACATTCTTCCCGCTCTGGGGGCCGTCAAGCTGGAGGCACTCACTGCCCCGATCATCCAGCATTTCTATAACAGCCTCTCCAAGGAGCGGGAGGGTGGAAAGCGGCCCATGGCCCCCGCCACTGTCCGGCACCTGCACAACATCCTGCACCGGGCTTTAAAACAGGCTGTCGCCGTTGGCTATCTCCGATCTAATCCGGCGGACGCCTGCACCCTGCCCCGCATCGTCAAGCGGGAGATCACCCCGATGGACGCCCAGCAGATCAGGGCCTTTCTGGCCGCCATTCAGGGCCACCAGTTTGAAACGCTGTTCAAGGCTGCACTGTTTACCGGTATGAGACAGGGGGAGCTGCTGGGCCTTATGTGGGACAGCGTGGACTTTCAAGCCGGTGTTATCGTGGTGCGCCGCCAGCTCTGCCGGGAGCAGAGGCCCGGCGGGGTGCAGTACCTTTCCACACCGAAAAGCAACAACTCCCGCACGATCTGTCCCGCTCCATCCGTCATGCACTTGCTCAAGGCCCACAAAGCCGAACAGGCCCGCCAGCGCCTTGCAATGGGGAGCCGGTGGGAGGATCAGGGCCTTGTTTTTCCCGATGAGCTGGGCGGCTTTCTGTCAGAAAAGCGGGTCTATGAGCGGTTCAAAGCCGTGGTGAAGGAAATGGGCCTGCCCGCACTCCGTTTCCACGATCTGCGCCACAGCTACGCCGTCGCCGCGATTCAGGCCGGGGATGACATCAAAACCATTCAAGGCAATCTTGGCCACTACTCCGCCGCCTTCACGCTGGATGTATACGGCCATGTGACCGACAGCATGAGACAGGCCAGCTCCGACCGCATGGAACGCTTCATAGAATCGGTCACGAACCTGTAAAGGGTACTCTAAAGGGTACTCCGCCCCGCTCCGGGCCGTGTCAGACCTCCGAACCCCTTGGAAATACACGCTTTCACGGGGTCAATCTTACCTAACCTTACAAAACTGTTAGGTTTCCCCGGCCAGATGTAAGCCAAAGCTAAGGCAGCGCGCCGGGGAAACTGCTATGATAGGGACTGTAAAGAAACAGAACCGTCTGAGGAGGTCATTACAATGTCACTGCTGGAAGTCACCAGTTTGCAAAAGATCTACACCACCCGTCTGGGCGGCAGCCGGGTGCAGGCCCTTAAAAGCGTCAGCTTCAGCGTGGAGCAGGGGGAATTCGTCGCCATCATGGGCGAGTCCGGCTCCGGCAAGACCACGCTCCTGAACATTCTGGCCGCGCTGGATCAACCCACCGGCGGTCAGGTAAAGCTGGACGGCCGGGATCTGGCCGCCGTCCGGGAGAAGGAGCTGGCCGCGTTCCGCCGGGAGAATCTGGGCTTCGTCTTTCAGGACTTCAACCTGCTGGACACCTTCTCCCTGCGGGACAACATCCTGCTGCCGCTGGTGCTGGCGGGCAAGCCTTACAGCGAGATGGAGCGCCGCCTGACCCCGCTGGCCCGGAAGCTGGGCATTGAAAAGCTGCTGGAGAAGTACCCCTACGAGGTCTCCGGCGGCCAGAAGCAGCGCGCCGCCGCGGCCCGGGCGCTCATCACGGATCCCCGGCTCATTCTGGCCGACGAGCCCACCGGCGCGCTGGACAGCAAGTCCACCGACGAGCTGCTGCGGCTCTTCGAGGCCGTCAACCGGGAGGGGCAGACCATCGTCATGGTCACCCACTCCGTCAAAGCGGCCAGCCACGCCGGCCGGGTGCTGTTCATCAAGGACGGCGAGGTGTTCCACCAGCTCTACCGGGGCAGCGCCACCGACGAGGCGCTCTATCAGAAGATCAGCGACACGCTGACCGTGCTGGCAACGGGCGGTGAGCAGGAATGAAAAGCCTCTACCTGCGTCTGGCGGCGGGCAACATCAAAAATAACCGCCGCTTTTACCTGCCCTTTCTGCTGACCGCCGTCATGACGGTGGCCTGCTTCTTCATCCTCTGCTCCGCCGGCCTGAGCCAGACCCTGCCCGGCGGCCAGACGGTCATTCTGGTCATGCGCTTCGGCGTGATCGTGGTGGCCATTTTCAGCGTCATCTTTCTCTACTACACCAACAGCTTCCTCATCAAGCGGCGCAAAAAGGAGCTGGGGCTTTACAACATCCTCGGCATGGAGAAGCGCCACATCGCCAAGGTCATGCTGTGGGAGACGCTGTTCAGCGCCCTCATCGCCATCGGCGGCGGCCTGATCGCGGGCATCCTGCTGGATCGGCTCATGTTCCTGCTGCTTTTAAACCTCATCCACTTTGACGTCGGCATGGCCTACGCGCTCCAGCCCGCCGTCATTGCCATCACCGCGGCGCTCTTCGGCGGCATTTTCGTGCTCCTGCTGCTGTCCAACCTGGCGCAGGTCGTCATCGCCAAGCCCATCGAGCTGCTCCGGGGCGGCAATGTGGGCGAAAAGGAGCCCAGGACCCGCTGGCTGCTGGTGGTCATCGGCGTGCTCACGCTGGGCGTCGGCTACTATATCGCCCTGACCACCACCCAGATCGCAATGGCGGTGGGCGTGTTTTTCATCGCCGTCGTTCTGGTCATTATCGGCACCTACTGCCTGTTTCTGGCCGGGAGCATCGCCGTGCTGAAGCTGCTGAAAAACCGTAAAAACTACTATTACAAGGCCAACCACTTCATCAGCGTGTCCGGTATGCTCTACCGTATGAAGCAGAACGCCGTGGGCCTTGCCAACATCTGCATTCTCTCCACCATGGTGCTGGTGACGGTGGCCTGCACCGTCAGCCTGTACGCCGGGCTGAACGACATCATTGAGTCGAGCTACCCCCACGACATCACCGCCAGCTTCTTCGCCCCCACGGAGCAGTGCCGCGCCGAGATCGAGGACGTGATCGCCGAGACCGAGCAGGAGACCGGCATTTCTGTGGGAAACTACATCCTTTATTCCGCCCTGACCGGCAACTGGCTGATGGACGGCAGCGAGGTGGTCGCGCCGTCCGCCGGGGGAGAGCAGAACGTGGATCTCAACTACGGCTACTTCTGCATGATGACAGCGGCGGACTGGGAGGTGCTGACCGGCCGGCACTATGAGCTCAGCGGCCATGAGGTGGCGCTGGGGGAAGTGTCCGGCGCTCTGCCCGACCGGTTCACCATCATGGGAGAGGAGTTCTCCGTCAAGGACCGCTTTACGGACGCGCCGGCGGACGGCCCGCTGTCCACCTATGTGTCCGACAATCTCTTCTATGTCATCGTGCCGGACAGCGATATGCTGATCCACCTCAGTCAGGTCTACAACGATGATAACGCTTCGGACAGCCCGGACACCCTGCCCACCATGCGGCTCAGTCTGGACATCGGCGGCACGAAGGAGCAGAACAAGACCTTTACCGACGGCATTGTGTCCCGGCTCACCGCCCTGTCGGGAGAGTCCTCCTCCTTCGACGGTCTGAGCTACAACACAAAGTCCGGCAATCTGGAGATGATTTACTCCCTCTACGGCGGTTTCCTGTTCCTCGGTATCCTGCTGGGCATCCTGTTCCTGATGGCCACGGTGCTCATCATCTACTACAAGCAGATCATCGAGGGCTACGACGACCGGGCCCGGTTCGAGATCCTTCAGAAGGTGGGCATGGACAAGAAACTCATTGCCGCCTCGGTGCGCAGTCAGATCCTGACCATGTTCCTGCTCCCCCTCGGCGCGGCCGCCCTCCATCTGGCGGTGGCCTTCCCGCTGCTCACCCGGGTGCTCAAGGCCATGATGCTGAACAACACCCCGCTGTTTTTCACCTGTACCCTGGCCACCTTCGGAGCCTTTGCGGTGGTGTATCTCGTTGTCTACGCCTTCACCTCCCGGGTGTATTACCGCATCGTCAGCAGCCGGGAGAGCCGCTGATCCGCCCATTCACCGGAAGAAAAAGCAATCGCGCCTGTCATGGGCGCGGTTGCTTTTTTCTGTCAGGCCGCTATAATAAAGCTCATAAATCCACAGGAAATGAGCGATTTTATGTCTGAACGCACTTCTCCGCTGTCCAAAACGCCGCTGTTGTTCCTCTGCGCGCTGATCGCCTGCGGCCTCTGGGGCAGCGCCATCCCCTTTATCAAGCTGAGCTACGCCCGGTTCCGCATAGACACCGGGAATCCCGGCTCACTGCTGCTCTTTGCCGGGGTGCGCTTCATGCTCGCGGGTGCCATGGTGCTGGCCGTTTACAGCGCGAAGGAGCGCCGCGCCCCGCTTCCTGCGGCGGGGGACTGGCCCCGCATCGCCCTTATCAGCCTTTTCCAGACCGCAATGCAGTATTTCTGCTACTACCTCGCCCTGCGCTATACCTCCGGTGTGACTGCCTCCATTCTGGTGGGAACCAACACGTTTTTCTCCATTTTGATCGCCGCGCTGATCTTCCGCATGGAGCCGCTGACCGCCCGCAAGCTGGCGGGGTGCGCGGTGGGCTTTGCCGGTGTGGTGATCAGCCAGCTGGGCGGTGGTGTGCAGTTGGCCTTCTCCCTGCGGGGCGAGGGCATGATCCTGCTCAGCGCAGTGGCCGCCGCCTGCTCCGCCGTGCTCATACGGCGCTTCACCCCCGGCCGCTCCCCCATCCTGTTCAGCGGCTGGCAGTTTTTCCTAGGCGGCGCGGCGCTGACCGCCCTCGGCCTTGCCATGGGCGGCCGCTGGGGGACGGTCTCTCCCGCCTCGACGGCCATGCTGATCTATCTGGCGCTGGTGTCCGCCGTGGCCTATACGCTCTGGGCCGCCCTGCTCAAGCACAATCCGGTGTCCCGGGTCACGGTGTTCGGCTTTCTGACCCCGGTGTTCGGCGTGCTGTTCTCCGCCCTCTTTCTGCAAGAGAGCGGCTCGCTCGACCTGCGGGCGCTGGTGGCGCTGGTGCTGGTGTGCGCGGGCATCTATGTGGTCAACCGCGCGCCGGAAAACAGTGAGTAAAAAGCGGATGTTCACGAATTTTTCAGGACATTTTTCCGTATTCGTGCTATGATAACAGAAGAAACCATTCAGAAGGAGGGGTCTCTATGAAAAAGACTGTGCGCACCATTGCCATCATCGCCGGAGTGATCTCCGGTCTGGCCGCCATCATTGCCCCTGTTGTTGTGCTGATCCGCCATCTGCATGGCCGGCACAGCGCCTGATTGAAGCGAACGAACGTAAGTAAGGAGGAGTTTCCCATGTCCACCCCCGCCATTCTGGTCACGCTGCGGGGCGAGAGCGATCGAAGGGTCGCCACGCTGACCATCTCCAATCCGGAAAATCTGAACGCGCTGACCACCGAGATGCAGCTTCAGTTTATCGACGCCATCACCACGCTGGAGGCTGACGACTCCGTCCGCGGCATTATCATCCGGGGGGCGGGCGAAAAAGCCTTCTCCGCCGGAGGCTCCATGGACTCCCTGTCCGAGATCCAGACCCCGGAGGACGGTGAGGCCATGTACCGCCGGGGCGTCAAGCTGCGGGACACCATCCTCAACATGAAAAAGCCCACCATCGCCGCCGTCAGCGGCTGGTGCATCGGCGGCGGGTTTGAGATCGCACTGTCCTGCGACCTGATCTATGCCTCCGATGACGCCCGCTTCGGCATGACCGAGGTGGACATCGGCCTGGTGCCCGGCTGGGGCGGCGCCATCCGGCTCCCCCGGCGCACCAATCTGATCCGCGCCAAGGAGATGCTGCTGCTGGGCACCCGGCTCCGGGCGGACGAGGCCATGCGGCAGGGCATCATCAACCGGGTGTTTCCCAAGGGCGAACTGTTTGACGAGGTGGACAAGATCATGGATGTCATCGTCCGCAAGCCGCCGCTGGCCGTGCAGGGCATCAAGGAGATCATCAGTCTCGGCGCGCTGGACACCGGCTTTGAGGACGCCCGGGAGATCGAGCACCGGCTCAGCATCCGTCTGATGGGCAGCCACGACTTCCGCGAGGCCGTGGACGCCTTCCGCAATAAGCGGGAGCCGCATTTTATCGGAAAATAAAGCGAGCATCAGAGGAGTTTTGCCACGCAAAACTCCTCTGAGCCTTCTGTTCTCCCGCGCCCGAGGGCGGAGGATCCGGGCTTTTGCCCCAATTTTAATCTGTTTTAAAGGACACGCGGGCGGCGGGCGTGGTAAACTAAACTATCGAATCGAGAGGGGGTGCGCCCATGGTCGTAACGGAGGAAAACGTCCGGCGGCTGAGCCGGTATGCGGGTATCTCCGAGGAGGAGGCCCGGGCGGCGCTGGACGCCGCCGGGGGCGACGCGCTGGAGGCGCTGGCTCTGCTGGAGCGGCAGGGACGCATCCGCCTGGACACCGCCGCAGGCCGCGCCCGGTCGGACCCCAATGCCCCGGATCCCCGCGCTGCTCACCCGTCCGCCCCGTCGGAACCGGA
>ERZ507073.1438-NODE-1438-length-14754-cov-4.483502_pt1 | contig 14754 bp, 10 predicted proteins | sample MGYA00512290_ERZ507073 | MGnify/ENA metagenome assembly ERZ507073 | reverse complement strand
CCCATAATCACCATAGGATGCAGGCGAATGATACGGCGTTTGAAGAAAGTGCCCACGGTCATCCGGTTCCAACGGTCATCATAAGCATAACCGATAACAAAACCGGAAAGCATGAAAAAGAAATCCACTGCCAGATAGCCATGATTGATAATTTGAGTAAGATGACTGCCGCCTGCATGTGCTTCAAAAAGATGGAAGATAATAACCATGACAGCCGCCACGCCACGAAGTCCGTCAAGAATCTCATAATGCGGTTTCGAGGCAAGATAAGTAGTCTGTGTATTCATTTTGGTATAAGATATTTATTTATTCGCGTGCAAAGATAAGAGTTTTTTCCAATAAGGGAACTGATAGATATCATATAAACTCTATCAATTAATTGACAAGTATAACAGTTGTCTTTATCATTAGATACATATCACTACTTGCACCTTTTTTTCCGCACAAAAAACAGCTTTTATTATCCATAATAAAAGGGCTACACCTTTTCCTTCTCATGGTGTAGCCTTAAACACAAAAGGGTGTAGCTATCCAAGGCAAATGGTGTAGCCCTTCTTCAAAAAAGAGAGCCAAATAGGATAATAATAAAGAAAAATCAGTTAACTACTTTTCTTATAACTTTTTACCGCCCACAGATTGAAGACCAATGCAAAGACCAACACGGCTCCCAGTTGCGGAAGCAGTTCGGCAAATCCGCCACCACGGAGATAGATGGTACGCATCACCTCTACAAAATAGCGTAGCGGATTGATGCGCGTAATCCATTGCGCCCACTCAGGCATACTGTGGATAGGGGTGAAAAGACCACTCATCAGAATAAGGATAAGCATGAAGAACCACATGACAAACATGGCCTGCTGCAACGTGGTCGAATGATTGGATATGACCAGCCCGAACCCCGACACCACCGGTAGAAAAAACAGCGCCATGCCGTAGATAGTGAGGAAATGTCCCGCCGGCAGAATGCCGTAAAGTACCCATGCCAGAACGAAACAGATGGTCAGCACCACAAAACCTATCAGCCAGTAAGGTATCAGCTTGGCGGCAATGAAAGTGAACTTGCCGACGGGGGTGACATTTATCTGCTCGATGGTGCCCGCCTCCTTCTCGCCCACCACATTGAGGGCAGGGAGAAAACCGCAAATCAGCGTCAGCAGCATCACCATTAGGGCAGGAATCATGAAAAGCTTGTAGTTCAGCGTGGGGTTGTAAAGATTCTGCGTAGTGATGTCCACCCGGGGAAGCGGCTTCCCGGCAAGCCCTTGCGAAGACGACTCCGAACCCAGTTCACGGGTATAGTCACTGATGATGGAAGACAAGTAGGATCCTCCCAGACTGCCCTTCGTGCCGTTCACGGCATTGGCCGCCACCAGCAGGCGGGGCGCCTCTCCCTTCACCCAATCCTTTTCGAAATCACGGGGAATCTCCAGCACGACATCTGCCGAACCTGCTTCAATGGCCAGCAAAGCCTCATCGTATGTATCGGGAAGCGCTGTCAGGCAGAAATAAGTGGATGCACCGATTTTATCTACCAGACGGCGAGACAAGACGCTGTGGTCATTGTCCACTATATTCAGATTGATGTTCTTTATCTCCAGATTGGCGGCCCAGGGCATCAGTATCATAATCATGCACGGGAAAATGAAAATCAGCTTGGGCAGGAAGGAGTTGCGGAACAACTGCTTGAATTCCTTTTCAATGAGAAACTTTATCATAAGACGATATTTTAAAGATTTTAGACATAAGAACAAAAGAACAGATTTCCCGTATCCTTTTGTCCTTATGTTCTTCTGCCTGAATAATTAATATAAAATTCATATCCGCTCTTTACTCAAGCCGATGCTTGAATTTCTTGAAACTCACCGTTATCAGCAATACCGCCATCGTGGCAAGTATGCCGACCTCCATCAGCACAAGCGAAACATCCACTCCCTCAATCATCAGCTTACGCACCGCCTGGATATACCAGCGTGCAGGAAGCACAGCTGAAATGGCCTGCAGGATAACGGGCATACTCTCAATGGGGAATATCATGCCCGAAAGCAACATGGTGGGCATCATCAGCATCAGTCCGGACACCAGCATGGCGGCAACCTGCGTCCGGGTGACCGTGGAAATCAGCAGCCCCAGCGCCAGGGAGACAAAGATGAATAGCAGCGACACCACCACCAGCCAGAACAAGCTGCCCGCCACGGGAACATCGAGCACATAGACCGAAAGCAGAAGAATGGTGGTCAAGTTGACAAACGACAGCACAAAATAGGGCACCGCCTTTGCCAGAATGATGAAAAGCGGTTTGACGGGAGAAACCAGCAGGACCTCCATCGTCCCCGTCTCCTTCTCGCGCACAATGGAGATGGAGGTCATCATGGCGCAAATCAGCATCAGAATAAGCCCCATGACACCCGGCACGAAGTTGTAGGCACTCTTCATCTGCGGATTGTACAGCAGCTTGAGCTGGGGTACGATGGCAGCGGCATGCACTCCCGGCGGAAGCATCTCCTGCCCGGCAGAGGAAATGATGTTTGCGGCATAGCCTGCCTGCATAGTCGCCATATTGGGGTCTGTGGCGTCGGAGACAAGCTGCACGCGCGCCTCGCCGGTATAAAGCTTGTCCGAGAAACGCTCGCTGAAAACAAGCGCCATGTCAATCTCCCCTCTTCCGAAAGAAGCCTCCATATCGGCGGGAGAATGCAGGCGGCAGATGACGGTGAAGTATTCGCTTGCATCCATGCGGTCGATGATACGGCGGGTAACTACGTCATTCGACGGGTCGAGCACCGCCACACGCACGTTCTTCACCTCGGTGGTGATGGCAAAACCGAAAAGGATTATCTGCACGATGGGCATGCCCAGCAGAATCAGCATCGTGCGCCGGTCGCGGAAGATATGGAAGAACTCTTTTCGGATGAAAGATATGAATTGTTTCATTGTCTATATTTATATTTAGGCTCGGATAATGCGGATTTCACGGATTTTCAGTCGGCGGTTCGCACGGCTTGGCGAGCCAGTTGTTGGAATACATCGTCCATTGTAGTGGCATTGAACTGCCGTTTCAGCTCCCCGGGAGTGTCGAGTGCACGGATGACGCCATCTACCATGATGGAGATGCGGTCGCAATACTCTGCCTCGTCCATAAAGTGGGTGGTGACAAAGACGGTGATGCCCTCGTCGGCAGCCTGGTAAATCAGCTCCCAGAACTGGCGGCGCGTGGCAGGGTCCACCCCACCCGTAGGCTCATCCAGAAAGACAATCTTGGGACGGTGGAAGATGGAGACGGAGAAGGCCAGCTTCTGCTTCCAGCCCAGCGGAAGGCTTTTCACCAGTGTATCCCGTTCCTTTTCCAGCCCGAGGCGGAGGAGCAGCTCATCCGTCTTGGGGGCAATCTCCGCTTCGGGGATGCCGTAGATACCGGCAAAGAGGCGGATATTCTCCCACACCTTGAGGTCTTCGTAAAGGGAAAATTTCTGGCTCATGTAGCCGATGTTCTTCTTCACTTCTTCGGGTTGGGAAGCCACATCGAAACCTGCCACACATGCCTTGCCGCCGGTGGGGCGGCTAAGTCCCGTAAGCATGCGCATGGCGGTGGTCTTGCCTGCCCCGTTGGCTCCCAGGAAACCGAAAATCTCGCCCCGATGGACTTGGAAGGAGATGTGGTCTACAGCGGTGAAATTACCGAACCGCTTGGTCAACCCTTCCACTTCAATCACCTTGTTTTCGTGGTTTTCCACCCGTTCGTGCTGCAAGCCCGGAGGGCAGAGGATGCCCGCAAAGCGTGTCAGGATACGGTCGGGGGTATCGATGCCTTTTATCTCTCCTTCGTTGATGAAGGCGATGCGGTCGCATTGGCGCGCTTCGTCGATGATGGGGGTGGAAGCAATGATGGTGATACCCTGCTCCTTCAGTCGGCGAAGCATTCCCCAGAATTCCTTGCGGGACACGGGGTCGACGCCCGTAGTGGGTTCGTCCAGAAAGAGGACATCCGGTTTATGGATAAGGGCACAGCTAAGGGCGAGTTTCTGCTTCATGCCGCCGGACAACGCTCCGGCGCGGCGCTTGCGGAAAGGTTCTATCTGCCGGTAAATGTCGCGCACCAAATCATAATTCTCCTCGATGGTGGTGTGGAAGACGGTGGCGAAGAAATTGAGATTCTCCTCCACCGTCAAGTCCGGATAGAGGGAGAAGCGTCCGGGCATATACCCCACCCGCCTGCGGATGGCTTTGTAGTCCTTCACCACATCCAGACCGCAGACCGAGGCCGAGCCTCCGTCGGCAAGCAGCAAAGTGGTGAGGATGCGGAAAAGCGATGTCTTGCCCGCACCGTCCGGCCCGATGATGCCGAAAAGCTCACCGGGAGCCACTGACAGAGAGACACCCCGCAGGGCTTCCACGCTGCCGTAACGTTTGGAGATATTAGTTAAAGTTACAGCCTCCATACATTCCTATTTTCAGCATCCCGTCATTCTTCACGGCAATCTTTACGGCATAGACCAGATTGGCACGCTCGTCTTTCGTCAGGATAGTTTTTGGAGTGAATTCGGACGTATCGGAAATCCAGGTAACGATGCCGGGGTATTCTTTCCGCACTTCCTTTCCATAATCCGCATAAACCTTCACTTGCTGTCCCAGCTTGATTTCGGCAAGCTGCTCGGAGGTGATGTAGGCACGGAGGTAAATCTGCTCCATATCCGCCACTTTGAAAAGAGGGGTGCCGGGAGCAGCCAGTTCTCCGGCTTCGGCATATTGGGCAAGGACGGTTCCCGTCAGCGGAGAGGTGATGTGGCATTTGCGCAGCTGGTCTTCTATCTGCGCCACCTGGATGCCGACAGAGGAGCTTTGCCACGTCAGGCTGCGGTCACTGTTGCGCAGGGTGGAGTTCTGTGCGTCGAGCTGCTTGCGGAGGACTTCGAGAAGGGACTCGGCATCATCGAGCTGCTTCTGGTTGGCGGCACCCACACGGAGCAGATTGGACACACGGTCGCGTTCGCGTCGAGCCTGCACAATCTGTTCCTGAGTGGCGGCTACTTGTTTCAGGATATCAGGCCGCTGGCCTTCCACGGACTTGACACTGGCCTCCAACTGGAGTTTCTTCAGATAGAGTTGGACGGTATCTATAATGCCTACTTCCTGCCCGTCTTTCAGTGTCGTGCCTTCCTCGATGTCGAAACTCAGCAGTTTTCCAGACGCCTCGGCAGAAACGATGACTTCGGTAGCCTCGAACGTTCCCGTCGCATCATATTTCGGAGTACCGCCGGTACAGGCGGCAAGGAGAAATAAAAAAGGAAATAATTTCAATGATTTCATACTATTTCAAGTTATAAATTACGGATTATAGTCATTAATTGTTCAGCGTATATTTCAGCTGCCAGATGTTCATCAGCAACTGCACCTCATGCAATGCCTTGGTCTGTCGTGCCATACTTTCATTGGTAATCTCCCGCAGCATATCGGTCACGGTCATTGTCCCGTTCTGCACCTTGGCCTCGGCTGCACGGCGGATATTCCCACGCAGACGGATAATCTCGTCATCATCCGCCATCTGGCGGCGCATGGATACAATGCCCGCATCCTGCTGCGTAGCCTGCAGGCGAATGTTGAAAAGGAACACATCCCGGCCGGTCTCTATCTGTTGGCGGGTATTGTCTATCCTGCGGCGGTCGTTCTTCAACGTATACAGACTGCCGAAATTCCAGGACATGCGCACCCCCGCCATGTAATAGGCGTTGAATTCATCTTTCAGCATATTCAATCCCGGATTGCCGTATGCCCCTTGTACAAAAAGGCCGAAACGCGGCATCAACCGGGTGTTCAAGGCTGCCTCCTGCTGGTGGAGTTGCTTTCCCTGCGCATCGTACCAACGAAGTTCGGGGCGGTTGTTCATCTGCCGGTCTATGTTTTCTTCGGCAGCCGGTTTCAATAAAACCGTTTCGGAAGAGAGATCCTTGCCCGTAAAGGCAGCAAGCATGCTGAGGTATGCACGGCGGGTGGTCTCCAATTCCACACGGTGCTGCCTGGTGTTCAGTTGCTCTACGCTGACTGCATCCAGGTCGCTCAGGGTGGCGATGCCATTGGCTATATAGTCGGCTACCTGCTTGTGGGTTCTTCCTAAATCTTCTTGCAAGAGGCTGTTCTGTTTCAGCTGTTCGTCCAACAGCAGGATGCCGAAAAAGAGCTGGTTCACCCGGTCAGTCAAGGCATACATGTCTACATGCTGTTTTTCCAGTTCCACTTCCGAGGCGGCACGCGTCAATCGTTTTCTGGAACGTATATCCCCACCATCCCAGAGGGTCTGCTGCACTTCGAGCATCACCTGGTACTGGTCTTTCGAAGCAGTCTTGATGTCGAGATTAGGGATTTCGACCGGTAGCCGGGTGATGTCACTCTGGTACGTGGCCTTGCCGGATAGGGAAAACTGGGGCAAGTAACCTTTTCCGGCATTGGAGAGGTCGTACCCGCGTGCCTTTTCTATCAGTCCGTATTGCCTGACCAACGGATAATTGTCTTGCGCCCGGCGCTGGCACTCTTCCAACGTGAGCTGGGCATGTGCCAGCATGGCGGCAAGAGAAAGGGTAAAAAAGAAAACGGTTCGTTTCATATCCATTCTGTTTCTTGTTTATTCTACATGGTTTTGTTCTATACACATGCAAAGATAAAGGCATAACCCTATAACCTTACAATCCATTTGTGCGCAAAGATGTTCTAATAGTACGACATTTCGTAGAAAAAGACAAATAATAGGAACACTTTATTATCTTTGCGGTGGAAATATACATTATTCATAAAGGGAAAGATATGGAAAAGAACAAACCGATAAGCGTCGCATTCGAGGACATCCGCAACAATCCGGATTTTATAGAACATTCCGAATACAGATTTATAAACGACGATTTGGGAATGGTCATCAGTTTTCAAGCAATGGGATTCAGGCTATTCCGCACCCAGCAACCTTATCGTGCCAAAGAAGGAAGGATTGTACGCATCATGCAAGGTAAGGGCCGAATCTCCATCAATCTTATCGAATATGAAGCTACAGCCCACGATATTATTATCATCCCTGACAATTCGCTGATAGAAATATCGGAAGTCAGTCCCGACTACGAATTCCAAGTCATCATGCCCACTGCCAATTTTCTGCCCGTACTACAGAATTCCATTCTTTCGGAAGCTTATACACGAAACGGAATCCGCCTTTCATGCAACAACGAGGAATGGGCACACATCAGCAGCTTCTTCTCTTTATTGTGGAATATACTACATTGTTTGCCCTACCGCCGCGGAGCTGTACAGCACTTGATTGTCTCACTTCTCTATAACCTTAAGTATATCCACGAGCACACATGCAAGTCAACTCCGTCACGCCTTTCACGCCAGGAAGAGCTATTCCGCCGCTTCATCGCTTTGGTGAACCAACACAGCAAGCACGAACGCAACGTCAACTTCTATGCCGACAAGCTATGCCTGACACCGCACTATCTGAGTTCGGTGATACGTGAAACAAGCGGGCAAACCGTGATGCAATGGATTAATCAAGCAGTTATCCTCGAAGCCAAAGTATTGCTGAAACACAGTAATCTACTGGTGTTTCAAATATCAGACGAACTGAACTTTCCCAATCCGTCGTTCTTCTCGAAGTTCTTCAAACGTATGACGGGGATGACACCGGCGGAATACCAGAAACAAACCTGACCTCAAAACAGCTGTCCTATACGGGAGCCTGACGGTCCGTCGCAAGAGTCCGCTTCCAATGCCAGCATCCCTTGTTTGGCTGCCAGTCCACCGGCATAGCCTATCAGCGTATGGTTGCTGCCCACCACACGATGGCAGGGGATGAGTATGGAGAGGGCATTTGCCCCATTGGCAGCCGCCACCGCACGTACGGCTTTCGGATTGCCCAGCTTTCGTGAAAGCTCGCCGTAGGACACTGTTTTTCCGTAAGGGATGTTCTGCAACTCCTGCCACACCGTCCGCTGGAATTCTGTTCCGACTGCAAGCAGTGGAACATCGAATATGGTCCGCTTACAGGCAAAATACTCATCCAACTGAATGATTGCCCTTGCAATCACTTCCGAAGTGCCTTCCTCATAATCGGCATGCAGTACCTGCCGTATGCGCTTATCAACGGTTACTCTACGTTTCTCGTTCAGCATCCAGTCGCATAGGCAGAGTTTATCGCCGAAAGAGCCGAGGAGCAACTCGCCATAAGGAGATTGATAGTATTGGGTCAAAATTGTTTCCATCGAACTTAGTTTTCAGCAAAGATAGCAAATTAAATTATCATTTGTACTCCGCCCACGACTTGATAGCCAAATCATCCGGCGTCATCGTGCAGAATGCATTGATGAACGCACTTGCCAGACGGGCATTCGTTATCAACGGAATATTGAGGTCGATGGCGGCACGGCGTATCTTGTAGCCGTTATCCAACTCGCCTGCGGTGAGGTTCTTCGGAATATTGACCACCATGTCTATCTCCTTGCGGTGCAGCATGTCGAGTGCCTGCGGCTGGCGTTCGGGTTCGCTGGGCCAGTAGACGCGCGTATTCTCCACACCGTTCTCCGTAAGGAAATTGCTGGAACCACCCGTGGCAAATATCTTATACCCCTTCTTCTGAAGCATACGCGCGGCAGAAAGCATGTCCACTTTCTGCTTCGGAGTACCGGTAGAAAGCAGGATATTTTTCTCTGGAATACGATATCCCACGGAGAGCATCGCCTTGAGAATGGCGCAGGAAGTATCGCTGCCGATGCAACCCACCTCGCCCGTACTTGCCATATCCACCCCCAGTACCGGGTCGGCCTTCTGCAGACGGTTGAAGGAGAACTGGCTCGCCTTGATGCCTACATAATCCAAATCGAACAGATTCTTGTCCGGCTTCTGTACCGGAATGCCGAGCATCACCTTCGTGGCAAGTTCAATAAGGTTTATCTTCAGCACCTTGCTGACAAACGGGAACGAACGGCTGGCACGGAGGTTGCACTCAATCACCTTGATGTCGTTCTCGCGTGCCAGATACTGGATATTGAACGGACCGGAGATGTTCAGCTCACGGGCAATCTCGCGGCTGATGCGCTTGATGCGGCGCACCGTCTCCACATACAACTTTTGTGGCGGGAACTGGATAGTGGCGTCACCGGAATGCACTCCGGCAAACTCGATATGCTCACTGATGGCATATGCGATAATCTCTCCATCTTGCGCCACAGCATCCATCTCCACCTCCTTGGCATGCTCAATGAACTGGCTCACCACTACGGGATGTTTCTTGCTGACATTCGCCGCCAGCTTCAGGAAGCGTTCCAGCTCCTCCCGGTTGGAACAGACGTTCATCGCAGCGCCGGACAATACGTAGGAAGGACGGACCAATACCGGGAAGCCCACCTTATCCACAAAGGCGTTGATGTCCTCCAGGGAGGTCAGCGCCCGCCATTCGGGCTGGTCTACACCAATGCGGTCGAGCATGGCGGAGAACTTGTCACGGTCTTCGGCATTGTCGATACTCTTGGCGCTTGTGCCGAGAATAGGTACCTTCTGCGCATCGAGGCGCAGGGCAAGGTTATTCGGTATCTGACCACCGGTAGAGACAATCACCCCGTGGGGATTCTCCAGTTCGAGAATATCCATCACACGCTCGAAGGTGAGCTCGTCGAAGTAAAGACGGTCGCACATGTCATAGTCCGTAGACACGGTTTCGGGATTGTAGTTTATCATGACACTGCGGTAGCCTTCCTGACGGATGGTGTTCAGGGCCTGCACGCCGCACCAGTCGAACTCTACGGAAGAACCGATGCGGTAGGCGCCGGAGCCCAATACGACGATGGACTTGCGGTCGCCGAGGTAACGGACATCATTTGCCGTACCGCTATACGTCAGGTAGAGATAGTTGGTCTGTGCGGGATATTCGGCGGCAAGGGTATCTATCTGCTTCACTACGGGCAGAATGCCTGCACTCTTGCGGAAATTGCGGACGGCAAGGATGGCTTCTTCGCCGTCCATTGCTTGTTCCAAGCCGAGGGCACGGGCTATCTGGAAATCAGAGAAGCCTTGTACCTTGGCTTTACGCAATAAGTCTACGGGAATCATTGGCAACTCTCCATCAGCCATAAAAGAGTGCAGTTCCCTGCTGGTATCCATGATGTTCATCAGCTTTTCCAGGAACCAACGGTCTATCTTGGTCAATTCGTGCACCTGGTCCACCGTATACCCGGCACGGAAGGCTTTGGAGATGACAAAGATACGTTTGTCGGTAGGTTCGCGCAGAGCCTTGTCCAAATCGGCAATCACCAGTTCCTTGTTCTCTACGAAGCCGTGCATGCCCTGGCCTATCATGCGAAGCCCCTTCTGGATGGCTTCCTCGAAAGTACGGCCGATAGCCATCACCTCGCCTACCGACTTCATGCTCGAACCCAGCTCTTTGTCCACCCCGTGGAACTTGCCCAAATCCCAACGCGGTATCTTGCAGACCACATAGTCCAGGGCGGGTTCGAAGAAAGCGCTTGTGGTCTTTGTCACAGAGTTGTTCAAGTCGAACAAGCCATAGCCCAAGCCGAGTTTTGCCGCTACAAACGCCAACGGATAACCCGTTGCTTTAGAGGCAAGTGCAGACGAACGGCTCAAGCGTGCATTTACCTCTATTACCCGGTAGTCCTCGCTCATCGGGTCGTAGGCATACTGCACGTTACACTCTCCCACAATGCCGATGTGACGGATAATGCGGATAGCAAGTTCACGCAATTTATGATAGTCCGTATTGCTCAACGTCTGTGACGGGGCAATAACGATGGACTCACCTGTATGGATGCCCAGGGGGTCGAAGTTCTCCATGTTGCAGACCGTGATGCAGTTGTCGAAGCGGTCGCGCACCACCTCGTATTCCACTTCCTTCCATCCCTTCAGCGATTTCTCCACCAGCACCTGCGGGGAGAAGGAGAAGGCTTTCTCCACCAGCACATTCAGCTCTTCTTCATTGTCGCAGAAGCCCGAACCCAGTCCGCCAAGCGCGTATGCGGCACGGACAATGACCGGGTATCCCAGTTCCCGGGCTGCGCGACGGGCATCCGCTGCATTCTCCACAGCTTCGCTCTTGATGGTCTTTACATCAATCTCATTCAGTTTCTGCACAAAGATTTCACGGTCCTCCGTGTCAATGATGGCCTGCACGGGAGTGCCGAGAACCGTCACGCCGTACTTCTCGAAAATCTTGTCTTTATAGAGGGAAACACCGCAGTTCAGTGCCGTCTGCCCACCAAAAGCAAGCATGATGCCGTCCGGGCGCTCCTTCTCTATCACCTTCTCCACGAAGTAAGGAGTGACGGGCAGGAAGTAAATCTGGTCGGCAACTCCTTCCGAGGTCTGTACCGTGGCAATGTTCGGATTGATGAGAACCGTGTAGATGCCTTCCTCCTTCAATGCCTTGAGCGCCTGCGAACCGGAGTAGTCAAATTCTCCTGCCTCACCGATTTTCAGTGCGCCGGAACCGAGCAGCAGGACTTTCTTTATATTGTTTTCTTTCATTTGCATATCTGTTTATTAAAAATGTAATAGTAGTAATAAAACCTTATCTTTCTCTTACCTTACACAATCAGTCACTAATTGAATGGCATTCAGTATAGGACTGAAAGGTATTCACTCTGGGACTGAATGACATTCAGTATGGGACTCATTATACCGTCTTTTACATACTGATTATCAAGAGATTATGAACGCAATCATTCTTGATAAAATTCTCTTACTAAAGCAACTTCACAAAGTCATCAAAAAGAAACTCCGTATCCGTCGGCCCGCTGGCAGCTTCGGGATGAAACTGTGCGGAGAACCAGGGATTGCATTTGTGGCGGATTCCTTCATTAGAACCATCGTTCATATTGATGAAAAGCGGTTCCCAGTCTTCTGTCAGCGTGTTGTTGTCTACGGCATACCCATGATTCTGTGAGGTGATGAAGCAACGTTCCGTACCCACCATACGCACCGGTTGGTTATGGCTGCGGTGACCGTATTTCAATTTGTATATCTTGGCGCCCCCAGCTTTGGAAAGCAACTGGTTTCCCATACAGATGCCGAAGATGGGCAGTTTCTCGTTCTGCATTGCCTTGCGGATATGCTGCACGGCAGCATCGCAGGTATCGGGGTCGCCAGGGCCGTTGGAGATGAACAACCCGTCGAACTCCATCCCAGTATAATCATAGTCCCAGGGAACGCGAATCACTTCCACGTCACGTTTCAGCAGGCAGCGGATGATGTTATGCTTGACGCCGCAATCCACAAGGAGCACTTTCTTCTTACCGGTTCCTTCGTTGTAACGGATAACCTCCTTGCAGCTAACTTTATCCACATAATTCACATCGGCATAAGAGGCCTCAGGCATTTCATCCGATTCATCATCAAAGGCGATACGTCCCATCATCACCCCATGCTCGCGAAGCACCTTTGTCAGTTCGCGGGTATCGATGCCCGTGATGCCCGGAATCTGTTCGCGTTTCAGCCAGTCACCGAGACTTTCCACCGCATTCCAATGGCTATAATTTTCGCTATAATCGCTTACAATAATGGCTTCGGCATGGATATGCTCGCTCTCCATAAAAGTGGCAAGCCCATTCGGTTCGAGAGTAAAAGGCGGCACACCGTAATTGCCCACCAACGGATAGGTGAGCGTCATCAGCTGTCCGGCATACGAAGGGTCGGTCAGGCTTTCGGGATAACCCGTCATGGCTGTGTTGAAGACCACCTCTCCCGCTACCGGTTTTTCAAAGCCGAACGACTTGCCGTGGAAGCGGCTCCCGTCGTCGAGGATTAGAGTTACATTTCTCATTGATTCAATTAAAATTGATAAACTTGTTCTATATAATCAATAAATGCCTTATTCAGCAGCTTCACACCGCCCGGCGTAGGATAATCGCCGCTGAAGTACCAGTCACCCGGATGCTTGGGGCAGGCTTCATGCAGCCCCTCGAGAGGCTGGTAGACAATCTGCACTTTGGCTTTCGTCCCTTTCGGAGTAAGAAGCTCCACCATCTTGGCAGAGATTTCCTCATCAGTGAAAGGAGCATAAATCTCCTTCACGTAATTCACCATCTGTTCTTTGGGCAGGCCTACCTGCTCCTTGGACTTGCGGTAGGCGGCGGCAATCACATCGCGCATCTCACGCTCCTTCAGCAGTTCCACAGCAGCCTTGAAGGCGATGAATTCGCTCATCTTAGCCATATCGATGCCGTAGTAGTCGGGATAGCGTACCTGCGGTGAAGAGCTTACAATGACTATCTTCTTTGGCTCCAGACGGTCAAGGATGCCGATGATGCTCTGCTTCAGGGTGGTTCCACGCACTATCGAGTCGTCGATGATGACCAGATTATCCACTCCCGGGACAAGGCTTCCGTAAGTGATGTCGTACACATGGGCGGCAAGGTCGTTCCGGCTGTTTCCTTCGGCTATGAAGGTACGCAGCTTGATGTCCTTGATTGCCACCTTCTCGCTCCGTATGCGCCGCGACAAGATATGCTCCAGTTCGTCGTGGCTGGGACTATGCCCCAAGGCGGCAATCTGCTGCACCTTCTCCTCGTTGAGGTAGTCGTCCAATCCTTGCAGCATTCCGTAAAAAGCAACTTCTGCCGTATTGGGGATGAAGGAAAAGACGGTATGGTCCACATCGTTGTCGATGGCTTTCAATATGTTGGGTACAAGTTTCTCACCCAGCAGTTTACGTTCCCGGTAAATGTCCACATCACTGCCCCGGCTGAAGTAGATGCGCTCGAAGGAACAAGGTTTCACCTCGCGCGGCTTGTTGATTTGCACGGTGCGCACCTTGCCGGCCTTGTTGATAAACATGGCTTGTCCGGGTTGCAGCTCCTTGATGGATTCGACAGGAACATTAAGGGCTGTCTGTATCACGGGACGTTCGCTGGCAAGCACCGCTATCTCATCGTCCTGATACCAGAATGCAGGGCGGATGCCCCACGGATCGCGGACGGCGAATGTCTCGCCGCTTCCGGTAAGTCCCACACCGAGCGGTGCCGCAAAGGACATGATCTGGTGCGGGGAGAAACCTTCGGAATAGCGGATATCCACATCCGCGCGGCGCATGGCCTTCTGGAAATAGCGCATCGTGTCGAGATGTCCGATGAACTTCATCGCTCCCTGCTTGGAAAACTTAATTCTGATCTTCATAACAGACACCTCCTCCGAATTTTGATGCGCCGCATCCTGAACAGTGTTCCCGACAATTCGGTGTCACCTCAGCATTCATTGCCCGTTCCCATTCCTTTCTGAGAAATTTTCGACTGACCCCGGTATCGATAAAATCCCATGGGAAAAGTTCGTTTTTATCTCTTGTACGAAGCGTATAAAACTCTTTTTCGATTCCCGTGTTCAAAAAAGCTTTCTCCCATAAATCATCTCGAAAACTTTCGGTCCATGAGTCAAATAAGCATCCGAGTCTGTAAGCTTCTTCAATCACTTTTCCGATTCTTCTGTCACCTCTTGCCATAATACCTTCCAAAACAGTTACATTTGCATCATGCCAATTATATTTTAAGCTTTTCCGATTTAACTGCGCTTTAAATTCATCATTGACAAGGTGAGCACGTCTCGTATATTCTTCAGCGGTACACATTGGCGCCCACTGAAACGGAGTAAACGGTTTCGGAACAAAAAATGAGGAACTTGCAGTAATCTGACATTTTCCGTTTCTTTGATCTTTCGGGATTTCATAATATTTGCGGGCAACCTTTTCACATAAATGGGCGATCACCTTCATATCTTCTT
>ERZ507073.1412-NODE-1412-length-15011-cov-4.109187_pt1 | contig 15011 bp, 9 predicted proteins | sample MGYA00512290_ERZ507073 | MGnify/ENA metagenome assembly ERZ507073 | reverse complement strand
TGCAGAAATGAGGATATTATGAGAAAATTTAGCGCAGTTGCACTCGGAGCTATGCTTATAATAGGAAGTGTTATTCCAGTATGTGCGCAGGAAACAAGACAGACAACAATAAACGTGTCGATCAATCCGACATATACAGTTACCATACCTGCAAGTACAACAATAGCAAGTGGTACAGCTGAAAGCAGTATAGGAAATGTTACACTTGACAATGCAAGGCTTGAACCTGATAAGAGCATATGGGTATCAGCAGATACAAGTGGAAAGTTAAAGAACAGCAAGGATTCATCTAAAACTATTTCATATAAGCTTATGAATGGTAACAGTGAATTCACATCAGCAAGTTATCTTGCAAGTGGTAACAGCACGCCATTGACAGTATCTATTAACAAGTCTGAGTGGGATAATGCATATGCAGGTTCATATTCTGATACAATAGTGTTTACAATATCTTATAAGTAAATCTATAAAGCAAGTTGAAGCATAATTTGTATGTGAAAAAACAGATAATAAAACAGCTGAATAAAAAAGCATAAAATATAAGAGTTGCCCGGATAACCACCGGACAACTCTTTTTGTTGTTAATTTGGTTGAACCCAAATACTGAATTAAATCAATGATAATCAATAATAGTTAATAATGATTTACTAATAAATATTATTATTATCTCTGAACTCTGGCACCAGCACCGCCAACGATACCTTCAACTTCCTTAAGAGAAGCCATAGTTGTATCACCAGGAGTTGTCATAGCTAATGCACCATGAGCAGCACCATAGTTAACAGCCTTTTCAGCATCCTCGAATGTCATAAGACCATATACAAGACCTGAAGCGAATGAATCTCCGCCACCAACTCTATCCATGATCTCAAGACCATCATACTGAGCAGCCTTGTAGATTTCACCATCAGCCCAGCAGATTGCTGACCAATCGTTAACTGTAGCTGTCTTAACCTGACGAAGAGTTGTAGCAACAGCCTTGAAGTTAGGGTATGTAGCAGCAGCTTCGTTGATCATCTTCTTGTAACCATCAAGGTTAAGAGTCTTAAGGTTCTCATCGTTACCTTCGATTTCGAAACCGAGGCAAGCTGTGAAGTCTTCTTCGTTACCAATCATAACGTCAACATACTTAGCAACTTCCTTGTTAACTTCCTGAGCCTTAGCTAAACCGCCGATAGCTTCCCACATAGATGGTCTGTAGTTAAGATCGTAAGATACGATTGTACCATACTTCTTAGCTGCCTTACAAGCTGCGATAACAGTTTCACAAGCCTGTTCAGAAAGAGCAGCATAGATACCGCCTGTATGTAACCAACGAACACCTAAACCACCATCGCTCTTGTTCTTGAAGATGTAATCAAAATCGAAATCTTCTGGAGTAGCCTGTGAAATAGCTGTGTTAGCTCTATCAGAGCAACCCTTGGCACCACGGATACCAAAACCTCTTTCTGTGAAGTTGAGACCATTTCTGCAAAGACGTCCGATACCATCTGTCTTCTTCCAGCAGATAAGTGATGTATCAACGCCACCCTGTTCGATGAAATCCTTCATAAGAAGACCTACTTCGTTATCAGCGAAAGCTGTAATAACAGCAGTTCTCATACCGAAACACTTGTGAAGACCACGGATAACGTTATATTCTCCGCCACCTTCCCATGCTCTAAAGCTTCTTGCTGTACGGATTCTTCCTTCACCTGGATCAAGACGAAGCATAACTTCACCTAATGATACAGCGTCAAATGTACACTCTTCAGCTGGTCTTAAATTTAATTTCATTTTTTTAGATACCTCCAAAATATTTTATTACTTATGTATTTTAGCATATAAATAAGATTTAATCCATAAGTTTAGTCAAAGTTTTAAGGAAAAATGCAATATTCTGTAGAATAAAATACAATAAAGAACAATAAAGATTATAATTCAGGCATACACCAGCTATCTGCCTGAGATTTATAATCATTTGACATTTCTACGTATTGGATTTTTTCATAATCATCTTCACATTGTTCTGAAAGCAGCTTATAACATTCGCTAAGAAGATAAAGAGGCTTTTTTCCACTGCTTGATATATCAAGAATACTTTTTGTTTCAAATGCAGCATTATAAAGCCATATGGCAGCCTCGTTGTAATCCTTGTGGGCAAAATAATAAAGACCGAGCGTGTAGCACATTTCAGATGAAGGATTATCTGCCACAGACTTCAAGGCGATTTTGAAGAATTTATCCTGTTCACCTGTGATATTGTATATGCGTGCAAGTATACAATTAATATCCTCCAAAGTGTTTTCACTTCTGTTTTCATAAGGAAATATATTTTCAAAAGCATTTTTAAATGATATGAAATCAGAAGCTTCTCCTGATATAAAAAGTTCCTTGCAAAGCATTGTGACAACGTAATCTTCTAAAACAATACCTTTGTCCAGTGCCTTAAAATATATGGAAAAATCCCTTTTGCTGTGATCGCTCGTTGGTTTGTGCATGATTTCAATATCGCTGTCGTATATTACAGGGTTTACACGAATGGTTTCATGTATAGGCGAAATCCAGTTGAATGTCCGTATTCGTCTGAAAAGCTTTGGACGCAATTCTTTGTGGACATTGTATACAGAATTGAAATCCGATTCGTTAACGTAGTACATCTGTACAATGTCAATTTCAGACAGAATAGCTTCTTTGAGGCTGCGTAGGGCAGTGTTATTATGAAAATCTAGCTCTTCATCTGCATCAACGCTTAATATATAGTCGCAGCTGGCTTTTGAAAAAGCAAAATTTCTTGCTGCAGCAAAATCATCACACCATGCAAAGTCATATACCTTATCAGTGTATTGTGCTGCGATTTCTTTAGTGTTGTCCGTTGAGCCGGTATCTACAATAATCAGCTCATCATAAATACCGGAATATGAGTCAAGACATCTTTTTAATATAGACTGTTCGTTTTTAACAATCATACACATACTTACAGAGATCATATTAATACTCCTTTTTATTCGGTGTTTAGCGTGTCTCAAGTAAAAACGTCTTTTTCTGAAGGCAGAAAAAGTCTTTTTATATTTTTGGCACTTATATCATTATATTGAAAAAATATATAAAAATAAAGAAAATCTGCTGAAATTTTGTTGGAATATGACGATATACTTGTTGATAATTTTTGGAAAATAATGTAGAATTAAATAAAACTATAATGTGTAAATAATTATGATATATTATATATTAATGAAATGAGGCATACATATGAGTGGTATTAAAAAATTTAGAAGGCTTAGGGTACAGTGGAAGATATTGTTATCAGTACTTGTAGTTTTAGGGGCATTCAGCGGATATATGGTATTTGCAAATGCTGATTCGAGCGTAACGGTTACAGTAAAAAGCTATAAGACCATTCTTAATCCAGGAGAGGATAGCAATGATGTTGTAGCAGATATGACAGGAAGAGATGAAAACAACATAGTTGGACAGGATTCGCCTGATAACTACAAGCCTACAGAGAGAAATCTTAAATGGACTGTATCAGATTCCAATGTAGTCAAGTTTATAGTAAGTGACAGTGCAGGAGTTAAACCAGCAGATACAGCTGATGGTGTTAAATCACCACTTATCCGTGCTTATAAAGCAGGTAAGGCAACATTGACTGCAACATATTATACGAAGATATATGGTCCTGATGGAAGCATTACATATCAGCAAGCTCTTGGAAGTGATTCGGTTGATGTGATAGTACCATTGAGTGTTAAATTTAAAGCAACACGTAACGGAGTAGAGCTTACAGATGAGCAGAAGAATGAATATCATGTGGGCGATATTATAGAGATTTCGTCTAACACATGTGAAACTAATAAGCTTTTTGTTGAAACAGATAATGATAAGACAGGCAATCTGTTAAAGGATGGCATTGTTGAAAAGGTTTCATCTGATGCATCAAAGGTAACACTTAAGATTGTCGGAGGCGGAAAAACTAATCTTACTGTAAGAACAGCAGATGGAGATGGTATTTCGCAGCTTACAGCAAAATATTCTATTGTTTCAAAGGTTGAATATACAGAAGGCAAAGCAAACGAACAGGGCAATTCAGTGCAGAAGCTTGCAGATGGCACAAAGTATTTTGTCTTATCAACTAAGGATTTTGAAGAGTTTACAGATGAGCAGATACCATCAAATGTAAAATATCCAGCTACTTCTGGTGTTACATATATTTCGGATAATACAGATATAATGACATATAAAAAAGATGGCAGCGTTAAAGGAATATATGCAGGTGTTGCAAAGGCTTACGCAGGTGTAGGTGCACTTGATATGAACGGAAACATGACATGGGCTAACCATGATGAGGTTAATGTTATCGTTCCATTTAAAAAGCTTGGTAAAGATGTGAGCAACATGAATGTTGGTGATACAATTCAGTTAAAAACAACAGCTAATCCAACTGAAATAACATGGTCAACAACAGATAACAGTGTTGTACAGGTAGATCAGACAACAGGACTTGTTACTGCTACAGGTGCAGGACATGCAACTATAATTGCACAAAGAGTAGAAGATGAGTTATCTACTGTATATAAGCAGAAAAACCAGATCACATATGATATTACAGTTATAGATGGTTTTGGAATCAGTCTTACATCAATGAGTGTTAACATAGGAGAAACAAAGACTCTTGAAGCACTTGTTACTAATTCACCAGATAAAAAAGATATTACATATACGGTTACTAACCAGCCAGATGCTGCCGGGGTAGTTCCTACAGACACACTTATTGAAGTTAAACAGTCTGATGATGGTAAGTCGTTTGATATAAAGGGCGTGGCACCAGGTATAGCACATGTTACCGTTTCACAGAATATTAATGGTGTTATAAAGAAGGCTACTTGTGTTGTATATATAACAACACCTGTTGGAGAGATTAGTATTAACCCATCAAGTGTACAGATAGACAGAGGTTCATCTGAAACTGTACAGGTTATATTTAATCCGGCAGGACCAACTAACAACAAGGTATTATGGTCTTCATCTAATCCAGATATAGCAACTGTTGAAGGTGATAGCTATACAGCTACCATAAATGGTATATCGGGTGGCTCTACAACTATCACAGTTATTTCAGAAGATGGGCTTAAGGTAGCAACCTGTGAAGTATATGTAAGAGAACCGGTTACTGGAATCCAGCTTAATGAAACAACAGTCAGGGCATCCATGGCACTCGGACAGTATCAGCTTGTAGCAACTATATTGCCATCAGGTGAAGGCGTTAACAGAAATGTCACATGGACATCTTCTGATACATCTGTTGCAACAGTAGATGATAATGGTCTTGTTAAGTTTGTAAAGCCAGGATATTGTACTATTGTATGTAAGACAACTGATGGTGCATTTATAGCAACCTGTAATTTTATTATTAATATACCAGTAGAAACTATAAAGCTTGATTATACTGATGAAATAATGAGTATAGGTGGAAGATTAAGAATAACTGCTGAGGTGTTACCAGTAACAGCATCAGATAGAACAGTTTTATGGGAATCTTCCAATACGAATGTATGTATAGTTGACTCTAATGGTCTTGTTGAGGCAGTTGGAACAGGAAGCTGTACTATTCTTTGTAAATCACTTGATGGTAACTTTACAGCGATGTGTAACATATATGTTAAACAGCCTGTAACTCAGGTGGTTCTTAATACAACAGATATAACAGTAAGACAGGGACAGGTATTCTGGCTGAATGCAACTTGTCTTCCTGAGAATGCAGATAACAAGATAGTTACATGGGAAAGCCGTGATGAGAAGGTATGTAAGGTTGAAAGTGATGGTAAGGTTACTGCAGTAGGAGCAGGTACAACATCTATTATCGCAACTAATGTAGATACCGGACTTACAGCATTCTGTGTTGTTACAGTAACACAGCCTGTAACAGGTATTAAGCTTAATTCTGATTATCAGCAGCTGTGGGTTGGAGCTAAATATGCAATTATTCCTACCGTTGAACCATATGATGCTGAGAATAAGAACGTAACTTATATGTCAAGTGACCCTGAGGTTGCATCGGTAGACGAGAACGGTGTTGTTACAGCTCTTAAGGGTGGTTCATGTGTTATAGAGGTCACTACAGAGGTCAATAAGCTTACAGCGGCATGTACTATAGATGTTAAAGAATATGTTTCAACTATTGAACTTAGTGAAACTGATAAGCTGATGAACATTGGTGCAACAGGAACGCTTATAGCTAAAGTTGGTTCAGATACAGCAACAAACAAAAATGTAACATGGTCATCATCAAATAATGATGTATGTTATGTTGACCAGGAAGGCAATATAAGTGCCAATGGCGTTGGAAGTGCAGTTATCACAGCTACAGCGGTTGATGGAAGTGGAGTAAGTGCTTCCTGCATAGTAAGGGTTATTAATCCTGTAACAGGTTTATATGTTGAACCAGATACAGTAAGACTTCTTATTGGTGATTCAGTAAGGGCGACAGCGGTGATTACACCTGATGAAGCTACGATTAAAGATGTAACATGGAAATCATCTAATGAATCTGTAGCAGTGGTAGATGAATCAGGAGAGATATTTGCAGTTGGCACTGGTAAGTGTAAGGTAACAGCTACATCACAGGATGGTAACAATATTACAGGAACATGCTGGGTATATGTAACACCAGTTGTTAATATATCATCACTCAGGATCAACTCTAAGGAAATATACATGTTAACAGGAAGAGCAAGACAGCTATCAGTTATAGTCAGACCAGTTGTTAATAATGATTCATATGAGTGGTATTCGACAGATACAGGAATTGTTCAGGTTGATCAGGATGGAGTCATAACTACAGTTGGACCTGGTACAGCAGACGTGTTTGTAATAAGTAATAACAGCGGTGTTGAGGCTTCTTGTACAGTCCATTCACTTGCAATGAGTACATCTAATATAAGAATTGAACAGTATGACAGATATAATCTTGATGTTATAGGTACAGAAGATAAAATCACATGGAGAAGCAGTAATCCAAGAGTGTGTACAGTATCTTCTTCTGGAGAAGTTATAGGTAGAAGAGCAGGTACAGCAACTGTTACAGCTACAGTTAATAATAAGACTTTAAGATGTGTGGTTACAGTTACTAATATAAGATAATAAATAAACAAAAAGCAGCAGCTATAATAAATATGGCTGTTGCTTTTTTGTATAGACAGCTGTTATATATAACTGATATAACTGATGTGTCTGGATAGCTTTATTACTAAGCAGTCATTAGATTGTATAAATATTTATACATAAAGATAAAGAAACAGCTGCCAACCAATAAGCTGACAGCTGTTTCTTTATTTTAATATGAGGGGGAGATAGAAAGAATTAACTTACTATCTGATTATTAGTATATTCAATATTTGTGTGCAAAGTATGTACAATTTATGAAAGAATAATAAAAATAATAAAAATAAAGAAAATAAAATAAAGGCTGCAAAACTTTGCAAGTTTAGTTTTTTAATTTATTGATTATTGAATATCAATATGTTAGAATTTATACGTTAAAATATAAAGGATGGGAATGTCTATATGGGAATTGATAATAAAGATGAATTGGATGATGAGTTAGTGAAATCATTGGAAAGACTTGTAGAAGAAGAAACCAGTGTCGCTAAAGCATTTGTTGATAATCAGAAAGAGTCATCTGCAGAAAACACAGCTGCAAAAGATTCACAAGATACAGACATTGAGATGGGTAAGACTAAGGTTATACCTAAAGTTACAACAGATATGCTCACGAAATCTGAAGATGATGTTCAGAAAACAGGTGTATATAACGTTGATGAAGTGAGAGATAATATTAGAAATATCCCGGTTAAGAATTCAGATTCTGGTGTTAATTTGGATGTTAATTCAGATGTTAGTTCTGATATTGATTCAGATTCAGATGTTGATTCAGATAAGCATGCTGATTCAGATAAACATGTGGCTGGTGGAACTGCCAGTGATGATAAAAAGAAGAAAATCATAATAGGAGTTTCATGCGGTATAGCGGCACTTCTGGTACTTATAGGTATTATTACCGGTGTAGTTATTCATAACAGAAGTAAAGAATCATATAAATATAATTATGAAAAAGGTATGGAAAGCTATAAGAATAATGATTATGATTCGGCTGTGAAGTATCTTTCAAAGGCAGCTAAGCTCAATGAAGGTAAGAAAAACACAGATCTTAAGTATACATTATATGAGTGCTATAAAAAAGAGAATAATACAGATAAGCAGATAGAAACACTTAAAGATATTCTGTCTTATGATGAGAATAATCAGAAGTCAATACAGGAGCTTGCATCTATATATGAACAAAAAAAGGATGGCAATGCACTTAATACACTGATAAAGTCGTATAAAAACAAAGAAGGTTATAAGTATCTTTCGGATTATGTTGTTGAGAATCCTAAACCATCGGTTGAAGCAGGAACTTATGATGATGAGGTTAAGCTGCAATTTACAGAAAGCTCTTCTTCAACAATATATTATACGCAGGATAAATCTGAGCCAACTGAAAAAAGTACAAAATATAATGGTGATACCATTGAGATTAAGAATGGAACAACCACTATCAAAGCAGTAGCTGTTAATTCAATAGGAGTATATAGTGATGTTGTTGAGCTTCAGTATGTTGTTGACTACAAGAAGCCATCAACACCAACGGTTAGTCCGGAATCTGGAACATATGCAGAGGGACAGCAGGTGACTATAAGCAATATCCCAGTTGGAAGTAAAGCATATTACACACTGGATGGCTCGACACCAACAGCAGGTTCGGAAGAGTATACAGAACCCTTTGATATTCCTGAAGGCAACAATGTAATAGCAGTCGTAATAATAGATTCACATAATCAGGCGAGTTCAGTAGTCAAAAAAAATTATGTGATAAATAAGGCAAAAACATTTTCTTATAATGAATGCCTTGAAATATTAAAAAACAGACTTATTGCGGATGGTGTACTTAAGTCAGATGGTAATACGACCAGTGATGGCAGAAAGGTAACTTTTGTATATCAGCCAAAAGCAACAGTTAATTCGGTTGAGATGTATATCGTAAGGTTTGATGTTAAAGATAAATCAAAGACATCTACTGAAGGGTATTATGGAATAGGAATCAAGAATGGAACATGTTACAAAGTAACTAATTCAAACGGCTCTTACAGTTCTTCTGAATATTAACATTTAAATAATGTAAAACGTAAGAGGACTAATAGCTATAAATATGTTTTGATGTGTGATCAGCACTTCAGATATAATATAACACTGAAAGGGGTATTATAATGTACAAGATTCTTAAGGCTGAAAAATTAGCAGAAAAGATTTTTCTTATGGATGTTGAAGCACCAAGAGTTGCTAAACACTGTGAACCTGGCCAGTTCATTATTGTTAAAATGGATGAAAAAGGGGAAAGAATTCCTCTTACAATCTGTGATTATGACAGAGAGGCTGGAACAATTACTATTGTATTCCAGATAGTTGGAGCATCAACAGAAAAAATGTCACATCTTAAGGCGGGAGATGCATTTAGTGATTTTGTAGGACCTTTAGGATGCCCTTCAGAATTAATCCATGAGGATATTGAAGAATTAAAGAAGCAGAAGATAGTATTCATAGCAGGTGGTGTTGGAACAGCTCCAGTTTATCCACAGGTTAAGTGGCTTCATGAGCATGGAGTCGATGCAGATGTTATTGTTGGTGCTAAGAATAAAGATCTTATTCTGCTTGAAGAAGAGATGAAGGCTGTTGCCGGAAATCTATATATAACAACAGATGATGGAAGCTATGTAAGAAAAGGTATGGGTACAGATGTACTTAAAGACCTTTATGCACAGGGTAAGAAGTATGATAAGTGTATAGCTATCGGACCATTGATTATGATGAAGTTTGTCTGTCTGTTAACTAAGGAACTGGGTATTCCTACAGTTGTAAGTATGAATCCTATTATGGTTGATGGAACTGGAATGTGTGGAGCATGCAGACTTCAGGTTGGTGATGAGATTAAGTTCGCTTGTGTTGATGGACCAGAGTTTGATGGACATCTTGTAGATTTTGATCAGGCTATGAAACGTCAGCAGACATATAAAACAGAAGAGGGCAGAGCTATGCTTGCTGCTCTTGAGGGTGAAACTCATCATGGTGGATGTGGAAACTGTAATTAATTGTTGGTATTCATTAAGAAGCATGGTTACTGTTTGCTTATATACTTGTGAACAGTGACGATTAATCGATGGAAAAGAGGTATAATAATGGATGTTATGAAAAAGGTTCCTGTAAGGGAACAGGCTCCAGATGTAAGAAATAAGAATTTTGATGAGGTTTGCCTCGGATATAATGCAGAAGAGGCACAGGAAGAGGCAACTCGTTGCCTTAATTGTAAGAATGCAAGATGTGTTCAGGGATGTCCTGTATCAATAAACATACCTGAGTTCATTCATAATGTAAAAGAAGGTAATTTTGCAGAAGCATATAAGGTTATTGGAAAGTCTTCAGCACTTCCAGCTGTATGTGGCCGTGTATGTCCACAGGAAACACAGTGTGAAGGACAGTGTGTAAGAGGTATTAAGGGTGAGGCTGTATCTATTGGAAAGCTTGAAAGATTTGTAGCTGACTGGGCTAGAGAAAACAATGTTGCACCGGAGATGCCAACAGAAAAGAAAGGCAAGAAGGTAGCTGTAATAGGTTCTGGTCCTTCAGGACTTACATGCGCAGGAGATCTTGCAAAGATGGGATATGAAGTAACTATATTTGAAGCACTTCATGAACCTGGCGGAGTATTAGTATATGGTATTCCTGAGTTCCGTCTTCCAAAGAAGACAGTAGTTGCATCAGAAGTTGAAAATGTTAAAAAGCTTGGTGTTAAGATAGAAACTAACGTAGTTATAGGTAAATCAATGACTATAGACCAGCTTCTTAACGAAGAAGGCTTCGATGCAGTATTTATTGGTTCAGGAGCAGGTCTTCCTAGATTTATGGGTATTCCAGGTGAAAATGCAAACGAAGTATTCTCAGCTAATGAGTATCTTACAAGAAGCAATCTTATGAAGGCATTCAGGGATGATTATGATACACCTATTGCAAAGTTTAAGAAAGTTGCAGTTGTAGGTGGCGGTAATGTTGCTATGGATGCTGCAAGAACAGCTTTAAGACTTGGAGCAGAGGTACATATTGTATACAGAAGAAGTGAGGAAGAACTTCCAGCAAGAGCTGAGGAAGTACATCATGCTAAAGAAGAAGGTATTATATTTGACCTTCTTACTAACCCAACAGAAGTTCTCACAGATGAGAAGGGCAATGTTACAGGAATTAAGTGCGTAAAGATGGAACTTGGTGAGCCAGATGCCTCAGGCAGAAGAAAGCCTGTTGAGATACCAGGTTCTGAGTTCGTTATGGAACTTGATGCAGTTATCATGTCACTTGGTACATCACCTAACCCACTTATTTCATCAACAACTAAGGGACTTGATATTAATAAGAGAAAGTGTATTGTTGCAGAAGAAGATAATGGACAGACATCAAAGGAAGCAGTATATGCTGGTGGAGATGCTGTTACAGGTGCAGCGACAGTTATTCTTGCTATGGGCGCTGGTAAAGCAGCTGCAAAGGGTATTGATGAATATCTTTCTAATAAGTAATAATATATTAAAACTTTAAACTGATTGTAAATAAAGTTAAGCGGGAACACATGTATAAGATATGTGTTCCCGCTTATTATTTACTCGTTAAATAAGTTGTCAATATATTTGTCTGCAATTGTATCTAAGAGATCATCGTTTGTATCAGGAAAGTTTTTACTGATAGCCTTTTTGATATAGTCGCTTCTGTTGAAATATTTCATTTCCTCAGGAATGTCGTCAAGATAAGAAGCCTCTATATCATCCTTGCTTACGTTATCATTAAGCCATGCTAAGATAGTATCAGTATCCCTGCTTTCAATAGCAGCCTTGCTCTTGATGTTTTTAGAATACTTTAAAGACCAGAAGCCAATAGCTATAAAGCCAATAAAAAGTAATCCCAGAACAATATTGATAAGTATGAAGTTGGAACTTCCCTTTACAACGAGTTTAAGAATACCAATATCGTTAAGTATAAGTATTATTATACCGGCTGCACCACATACGAAAAATGTAATGGCTGATGATAAGTTGTCTTTGTATTTGTCCTCAGTGCTTTCGTAAAGATTGGCAGAGTGCATAAGAAGTTCATTTCCTTCTGCTTCGTTGCTTCCAAGTTCGTTAATGCCTGTTACACTGTCATCAATACCCGCAGTCTCTTTTTTTAATTCAATCTCATCATCAGAATGAATGTTATGTTCACTCATAATGTCCTCCTTGTTTAGTTGTTTAGTAAAGTATAAAATGTTTTACTACATGTTTGATTTATTATAGAATATAAATGTGAAAAATTAAAGAACATAAATGAAATATGAAAAATATTTCAAAGCAAAATAATAAAGAGAAAACAAAGAATAAGGAAGGCTTAAGATGATGGATATGAATAAGGTTTTGATATTAACAGGTGGTTATGTAGATATCCAATGGGCAAAAGAATGGCTTGCAGATAAAAAATTCGACTATTGTATAGCGGCAGACAGAGGCCTTATGTATGCTGACAGACTGGGACTGGATATTGACTTTTTACTAGGTGATTATGATTCGGTCGATGAACGTGTGCTTGAAAGATATAAAAAAAAGGTTGATTTTGAAGTATATCCATGTGAAAAGGATTATACTGATACTCATCTTGCAATAATGACGGCTGTACAAAAGGAGGCTTCTGATATATATATACTTGGTGCGATAGGAACAAGGATGGATCATACAATGACTAATATCGGAAATATGAAAGCTGCACTGGACTCAGGAGTGAACTGCCACATAGTTGATAAATATAATTGTATATATCTTGTAAATAATGACACTGGCATGCACTTAATAAAGAAAAAGGAACAGTATGGAAAATATGTTTCTATTGTTCCGATGAGTGAAGAGGTTGTTATAACACTTGAAGGTTTTAAATATTGCCTTAACAAATACATTTTAAAGCAGGGACTTAGTATATGTCAGAGCAATGAGATTGAAAATGATGAGGCTTCTATAATAATCCATAAGGGGTTGGCTGCTATATTTGAAACGACAGATTAAAACTGTGCAAAATCAATGAAAAATCTAAAAAAAACATTAAAAATCACCAGGAATGATACAAATATTTACTTGAAATAAATGGTTGATTGTTATAAAATAAACAATAGTTGTTTGCACTAAGCAATATATATTAAAGAGGAGGTCTCGATAATGAGTAATACTACACAGGCTTTATCAAGAATCGAAGCTATTCTTGATGACAGCAGTTTTGTTGAAATCGGAGCCAGAGTTACAGCCAGAGCTACAGATTTTAACATGCAGGAAAAGAAAGCTCCATCTGATGGTGTAATAACAGGTTATGGAGTAGTTAATGGAAATCTTGTGTATGTATATAGCCAGGATGCTTCTGTTTTAGGCGGAACTATCGGCGAAATGCATGCTAAGAAGATTGCCAGCCTTTATGAGAAGGCAATGAAAATGGGAGCTCCTGTGGTAGGTCTGATTGACTGCGCAGGTTTAAGACTTCAGGAAGCAACAGATGCACTTAATGGTTTTGGTGAAATCTATAAGAATATGTCACTTGCTTCAGGAATTATTCCACAGATTACAGCTGTTTATGGCGAATGTGGTGGAGGTCTTGCCGTTCTTGCAGAACTTTCAGATTTCGTATTTGTTGAAGAAAAAAAGGCTAAGTTATTCGTTAACAGTCCTAATGCATTAGATGGCAATTATGAGTCAAAGCTTGATACATCAAGTGCTAAGTTTATGGCAGAAGCAGGTGTTGTTGATTTTGTTGGAGATGAAGAAACTATCGCTAACGGAGTAAGACAACTTGTATCTATGCTTCCATCTAATAATGCTGAGGGTACAGTATGTACTGATAATCAGGATGATCTTAACAGAGTATGCCAGGATATGGAAGCAGAAATAGCTGATCCTGCACTTGCACTTACAGATATTTCAGATGATGGTGTATTTGTTGAAACTAAGGCAGAATATGCTAAAGAGATGGTTACAGGATTCATTCTTGTTGATGGCGTTACAGTTGGTGCAGTAGCTAACAGAACAGCTCTTTATGATGAGAATGGTGAAAAGGCAGAAGAATTTGCACCAGTACTTACAACAGCAGGTGCTTATAAGGCAGCTGAGTTTGTTACATTCTGTAATGCATTTGAAATACCAGTTCTTACACTTACTAATGTTAAGGGCTTTGAAGCTACAGTTAAGTCAGAAAGAACAATAGCTAAAGCAGCAGCTAAGCTTGTATATGCATTTTCTAATGCAGATGTACCTAAGGTTAATATTATTACAGGTGAAGCTTATGGTAGTGCTTATGTAGCTATGAATTCAAAATCAATAGGTGCAGATATGGTATATGCATGGCCGGAAGCAGAGATCGGAATGATGGATGCAAACCAGGCAGCCAAGATCATGTATGCAGGCGATGACGCAGCAGCTCTTACTGAGAAAGCAGCTGAGTACAGAGAACTTCAGAACTCTGTTTCCTCTGCAGCAGCAAGAGGATATGTTGACACCATTATCAGCCCGGCTGATACAAGAAAATATGTGATCGGTGCATTTGAAATGCTGTTCACAAAAAGGGAAGAACGTCCGTCCAAGAAACACGGCACGGTCTAAGCGAGGTGGAGCATATGAAACAGATTTTTAAGAAAGTATCCTCCCTTTGCACAGTACTTCTCATGATGGCAGTTCTCACTCTTACCGGAGTATCCTCCGTATGGGCAGCTGATGAGGTAGATGACACGGTAAAGCAGACCCTGGTCACTACCGCTGAGGGACTTACCGATACCATCATTGCTCTCAGTGATGAAGATATTGAGAATTATACCAAGTCATCTGATGAGTTTACTGTTGGAGCAATGACTGCATGGGCAGGCTCCAAGGATGAAGTTGGGGCTTTAAAGG
>ERZ507073.1381-NODE-1381-length-15237-cov-8.668884_pt1 | contig 15237 bp, 11 predicted proteins | sample MGYA00512290_ERZ507073 | MGnify/ENA metagenome assembly ERZ507073 | reverse complement strand
TCGATTTTGTCACCCTGCTGGATGCAGTGGTGTCCGATGGCGTGTTCCCCAGCGCGGACGAGGCAAAGGTCTACCTGACCGGTCTGGCCGAGACGGTGCCCAGCATCTCCAATGTGAAGGCTTACGCCCAGATCGTGCAGGAAAAGTATCTGGTGCGCCAGCTGATGGGCGTTGCCAAGGACATTCTGCAGGACGCGGGCGATGAGCCGGACGCTGACCTGCTGCTGGAAAACGCCGAGCAGCGCATCTACGAGATCCGCTCCGGGCGGGATTCCAGCGCGTTGACCCCGCTTTCCTCCAGCATGGTGGAGACGCTGACCAACCTGCAGAAGATCAGCGGCCCGGATGCCGACAAGTACAAGGGCATCCCCACCGGCTTCCGTCTGCTGGATACTGTCCTGACCGGCCTGGGCCGCGGCGACCTCATCATTCTGGCCGCCCGCCCCGGTATGGGCAAGACCAGTTTTGCGCTGAACATTGCCACCCGCGTTGCCATGCAGCAAAAGGTGCCGGTGGCCATTTTCAGCCTGGAAATGACCAAGGAGCAGCTGACCAACCGCATCCTTTCGGCGGAAGCTGGCATCGACAGCCAGGCTTTCCGCACCGGTGCCCTCCGCAGTGAGGACTGGGAGTATCTGGCACTGGCAACGGAAAAGCTCCACGATGCCCCCATCTATATGGACGACACCTCAGGCATCACCATCACCGAGATGAAGGCGAAGATCCGCCGGGTCAATCAGGACCCCACCCGCCCCAATGTGGGCCTGATCGTTATCGACTACCTGCAGCTGATGACCACCGGCCAGCGCAGCGAGAACCGTGTGCAGGAGATCAGCTCCATCACCCGAAACCTGAAGATCATGGCTAAGGAAATGAATGTGCCCATCATCGCGCTTTCTCAGCTGTCCCGTGCGGTGGAGAAGCAGGGCAACAACTCTTCTCACCGGCCCCAGCTGTCTGACCTGCGTGACTCCGGTTCCATCGAGCAGGATGCCGACTGCGTCCTTTTCCTTTACCGTGATTCCTACTACGCCAGCCAGAACCCCGATGGGGCCGAGGTGGATGCCGATACCGCGGAGTGCATCGTGGCAAAGAACCGCCACGGCGAGACCAGCACGGTGCCGCTGGGCTGGGATGGCGCACACACCCGCTTTATGGATGTGGACTTCAAACGCTGATGAACGACGAAACATCAAAATTGATCGCAAAAGTAGAACGCTTTGCCCGGCAGGAGCAGCTGTTTGCGCCAGCGGAGCCGGGCCGGGCTCTGCACTTGTGCGCTGCCGTTTCGGGCGGAGCCGACAGCATGGCGCTGCTGCGGGTGCTGCTGGAACTGCGGGAAGCTTTTGGGTATCCCCTTACGGCCTGCCATGTCAACCATGGCCTGCGGGGTGAAACTGCGGACCGGGACGAAGCTTTTGTCCGGGCCGAGTGTGCCCGGCTGGGGGTGTCGCTGACAGTTTTCCGCCCGGCAGATGTGGGAATGGCTGTGCCGCCCCATGCCGGGGAGGACTGGGCCCGCAGACTCCGCTATGCCTGCTTTGCCCAACTGCTGGCAGGCGGGATAGACTGCATTGCAACGGCCCATACTGCTACTGACCAGGCCGAGACCCTGTTGTTCCGGCTGGCCCGGGGCACCGGGCTGCACGGGGCAGGGGGCATCCGGCCCAGGCGGCCCGGCTACTGCCGCCCGCTGTTGGGCCTGACCCGGGCCGAGACCGAAGCGCTCTGCGCCGCCTTCGGGCAGGGCTGGGTGACGGACGAGACGAATGAGTCCGATGCCTACGCCCGCAACCGCCTGCGCCATGGGGCCGTTCCGGCCCTGCGCAGCGTCAACGATGCGGCAGAGGAAAATCTGGCCCGCTTCTGTGAAAAGGCGGCCCGCGCGGATGCCTACTTTGCCGGGCAGGCAGAACAGCTGCTTTCTGGCGCACGTCTGGATGCAGCCCAGACTGTCCGCAAGGCCCCGGAAGCCAAGGCAGCATGGCGGCTGGAGCCGCTGCAGGGCGCTGACCCGCTCATTCTGGAAGCGGCGCTCCACAGCCTTGTTGCCCCGGTGCGGGATGCCGAGGAAAAGTACATCCGCCTGCTGGCAGAGCTGGTGGAGCAGGGGAGCGGGGCGGTGCAATTGACCGATACGGTCCGCTTCTGCGCAGGCAGCGGGATGCTCTGGCAGGAAAAGAGTCGGCCGGAAGCGGCTGCGGCCCCTGCGTTTTCGCTGCCGTTTGCCCCTGCCGATGGGGCAGAATTTGCTTTGCCCGGGGGCCAAACCCTGAAAACACGGCTTTTTGTAAGCGGTTTTCGAGAAAAAACACAGGGTGTTCATAAAAAAGACTTAAAAAATCGGGCGGATTATGCTAGAATAACCTTGTTATATTCTGCCCTTACGCTGCGCACCCGTCAACCGGGAGACCGGTTCCGGCCTGCGGGGCGGGGGCTGAGCAAGCCCCTGCGCAAATGGATGAATGAGGCAGGCATTCCTGCCGGAATACGAGAGGGCCTGCCGCTGCTGGCGGCGGGCAGTGAGATCCTGTGGGTCTGTGGGGAGGGCTTTGCCGAGGGGCTGGCCCCGGACGAGGAGACTGTACAGATCTTGCAGTTGGAATTGGAAAATGGAGGAACAACCCATGAGCATGAATGACGATATCAAGAACATCCTGGTCAGTGAGGAAGCACTGAAAGCCAAGGTTGCCGAGCTGGGTGCACAGATCAGCAGAGATTACGAGGGCAGAAACCTTGTCCTCGTCTCCATCCTCAAGGGTTCGGTGGTTTTCATGGCCGACCTGATGCGGGCTGTGACCATCCCCTGCAGCATTGATTTTATGGTCGTGTCCAGCTACGGCGGCAGCAATACCACCACCAGCGGTCTGGTCAAGATCATCAAGGATCTGGACGGCGACCTTTCCGGCAAGGACGTGCTGATCGTGGAGGACATTCTGGATACCGGTGTCACCCTTTCCAAGCTGGTGCCCATGCTCAAGATGCGCAACCCGAATTCCGTGAAGATCTGCACCATTCTGGACAAGCCCAGCCGCCGCAAGGCCGACATCCAGCCCGATTACGAGGGCTTCCAGGTGCCGGACGAGTTTGTGGTGGGCTATGGTCTGGACTACGATGAGAAATACCGCAATCTGCCCTATGTGGGTGTGCTGAAACCGGAAATCTACGCATAACAAAAACGAATTAGAACTGGAGTTGATCCCTTTTGCAACCGAAACGACCTCGCTTTAATCCCCTGATCCTGGCGCTGGCACTGGCCGGTGTCCTGATGATCTGGTCGGTGCTGGGCACCAGCGACAGCAGTACCGGCGGCTCCACCATGAGCTACTCGACTGTGGTGCACTACTTTGAGAACAATCAGGTCACAGCCTTTACGCTGGACCGCAACACCAGCATCATCACCCTGACGCTGAAGGAGGGCAAGCAGGAGCTGCCCGAAACCACAGGTGCCACCGCTGCCACACAGGCCTCCGGCGGTCTGCTGAGCAACATGTTCTCCTCCTCCGCCTCTTCCGTGGGGGCAACCAGAAACGATGACGGCACGGTGACGGTGCGCTACAAGCTGCCCTACGCCTATGTGTTCATCGAGAATGTCCAGCAGTATATCGATTCCTACGACGCAGCCAACCCGACTGCGCCCATGGAGTACGATTACACCACCCTGAAGGAGTCCATCCCCTGGATGGAGATCCTGTTCTACCTGGGAATGCTGGGCTGCACCGGCTTCCTGCTCTTCTCCATGATGCGCGGCGGCGCTGGCGGCGGCGGTATTATGAACGTGGGCAAGGCCAAGGTGAAGGACGAGCATGAGAACAAAAAGACCGCGACCTTTGCCGACGTTGCCGGTGAGGACGAGGAAAAGGAAGAGCTGAAGGAGGTCGTGGAGTTCCTCAAGAGCCCCGACAAGTTCAACACGCTGGGTGCCCGCATCCCCCACGGCGTTCTGCTGGTGGGCCCTCCGGGTACCGGTAAGACCCTGCTGGCCCGTGCCTGCGCCGGTGAGGCGGGGGTGCCCTTCTACTCCATTTCCGGTTCCGACTTCGTGGAAATGTATGTCGGTGTCGGCGCGTCCCGTGTGCGTGACCTGTTTGATAAGGCCAAAAAGACCATGCCCTGCATCATCTTCATCGATGAGATCGATGCCGTGGGCCGTCAGCGCGGCGCAGGTCTGGGCGGCGGCCACGACGAGCGGGAGCAGACCCTGAACCAGCTGCTGGTTGAGATGGACGGCTTTGAGGCCAACGATGGTGTCATCGTGATGGCAGCCACCAACCGTGCCGACATTCTGGATAAGGCACTGCTCCGTCCGGGCCGCTTTGACCGTCAGGTCTATGTGGGCCTGCCCGATGTCAAGGGCCGCGAGGAGATCCTCAAGGTCCACACCAAGAATAAGCCTCTGGCTCCCGATGTCTCCCTCAGGGTCATCGCACAGCGCACCGCAGGTTTTGCGGGTGCTGACCTGGAGAACCTGGTCAATGAGGCCGCTCTGCTGGCTGCCCGCCGCAGCCGCAAGGCTATCACCATGGAGGACATCGAGGAAGCTTCCATGAAGGTCATGGCAGGCCCTGAGAAGAAGAGCCGTGTTGTGACTGCCGAGGAAAAGAAGCTGACTGCCTACCATGAGGCGGGCCACGCCGTGGCAGGCTTCTATTGCAAGCACCACCCCCGCGTGCATGAGATCACCATCATTCCCCGCGGCCAGGCTGGCGGCTACACCATGTATCTGCCTGAAAAGGATCGCAGCTATGTGACCAAGGGTGAGATGTTCGAGGATATCGTTTCCAGCCTGGGCGGCCGTGTGGCCGAGCAGCTGATCCTGGAGGATATCTCCACCGGTGCCTCCAACGACCTGCAGCAGGCAACCAACATTGCCCGCCAGATGATCACCAAGTACGGCTTCTCCGAGCGCCTGGGCCCTGTGGTCTACGGCACCTCGCAGGAGGAGACCTTCCTGGGCCGTGATTTCACCCAGGGCAAGGGCTACAGCGAGAGCACCGCTGCCGAGATCGACGGCGAGATGCGGGATATCATCGATGAGGCTTACGAGACCTGCCGCCGCACCCTGACGGAGCACATCGACCAGCTCCATGCGCTGGCACAGGCTCTGATGGAACGCGAAAAGCTCAACGAGAAGGAGTTCAACACCGTGATGGCCGGCGACAAGCTGCCCCCGCGTGACGGTGACGAGCCTGCACAGGAACCCGCCGCACCGGCGGTCCCTGTGGAGACCGCAGAGCCTGCCGAGAGCGCAGAGCCCGCTGAACAGGCGGAGCAAGCCGTGCTGGGCGAGGAAATGCCCGACCCGGCGCAGGATGCCCCGCAGGAAAACGAATGATCGAAGGGAGCGAGTGTCGTGGAGGAAAATTTTAACCCGGTCGCACGCACCCGGGCCAACTATTATACCCCGGGCAGCCCGGTGCAGTTCGTCTGTGTGGAACTGCTCAAGGGCGAATTCAGCGGCGAAAACGCAGTCTGCCTGACCTTCAAGAACATCTCCAAGGTTACCCTGACTGCACTGGAGATCCACTTCAAGTGTAAGGGTGTGGACGGTATCATCCTGTGTGAGGATGCCTTTGAATACCGCGAGATCGAGGTCAAGCCCGGTGAGAGCTTTGGCATGGACGATGCCGTGTTCGTGACCCAGAAGGCCATCACCAGCGTGGATGTGGTCCTGAAGAACGTATACAGCGGCAAAAAGGTCGTGCATCTGGATGCCATCAAGCGCGTCCGCCTGCCGGCCCCGCGCCGCCTGAGTCCGGAGCTGGAAAAGGCACTGGAAAGCCGGATGAACCGCACCGGCCTCAAGTATATGCCGCAGGTGTTCGAGAACGGCTGGTACTGTGCCTGCGGTTCCTTCCACCCGAAGGAAGAGGACACGGTCTACTGCACCGAGTGCGGCTGTGACCGCATCCTGCTGCAGAACGCCCTGAACACCCTGCTGCAGCCCGGCCAGAAGGCCGCCCCTGCAGAGCAGGCCCCGGCGGCGGAGGCCACCCGCGTGGTGAGCGCCGCTCCGCAGGAAGAGCCGACCCGCATCGTGGCCAGCGCACCGGTGCAGGCAGAGCCCACCCGGGTTATCCCGACGGCCCGCCCGGCAGAGCCTGTCGGCGCTCCGACCAGCTTTGCACCGCCGGTGGAACACACCCCTGTTCCAGAAGCAGAGCCTACCCGGGTGCTGGATGCCGCCACCCGCGCGGCGTTCCCCGGCAGCGGTGCAGCGGCTGTGGATGACGAGGGCACCCGTGTGATGCCTGCTGCTGCCCGCCGTGCCGCCCCGGCCCGCCAGCCGGAACCCGAGGTGGAGCAGTACGATGAGGAGGACGATGCAGAAGAGAGCCGCGACGGCATTGCCGAGACCCTCGTCCGCTGGGTCCCGCCCATCACCGCCATCGTCTGCGCAGGCATTGCGCTGTGGGGCTTCGTCTATTATCAGTTTATGATGTAAATGAATGACGGAGGAGGCTGCGCTTCCTCCGTTTTTTGGTTGTACGAAGGAGAAACGTTATGCCTGACGAAGCACTGCAAACCGCTTTTGAGATCAAAACTACCTGCGATGAGATCAGCCGCAAGCTGCTGCGCTGGCACTGGGAGAACAAGCCCGGGGAGCACAGCCTGGGAGCCCTGCTGGATCACATCCGCACCCGTCAGCAGGAGAGTCCCGAATATTATGACCGTCTGCCCGATCTGGCGGGCCGAAACAGCTGGCAGCAGCTGGATACCACCCTGTGTATGCGGGTACTGCTGGACCCTGAAAAGGATGCTGCCCGTCCGCTGGATCTGCTGGGCAATACGGAGCACCCTGCTGCTGCCCGCCGGGCCTGCAACGCGGTGCGCACCGCCCGCAATGAAGCGGCCCATGCTTCTGACCGCACGGCGGCTGCGCAGGCGGCGATCCTCTTCAACGAGGCTGTGGAAGCACTGGAAGAAGGATATGCAGGCGCACCCCTGCGCACCAGTGAGCTGGGCCAGTATTACCGGCTGGCTGAGGATTATCTGAGCCGCTGCGGGGCCAAAAAGCCCATTGCGTCGGCGGCCCCGGAAGAGAAAGCCCCCCGCGCGGCAAAGTCCGGCCAGAACACTGCGGGCAGGAAAAAAGAGGGGACTTCCGGCAGTGCTTCCCGCCGCAGCAGCACAAAGCAGAACACGAGCGGCCGCAGCTCCGGCGGCAGATCCCAGAACCGGAAGCAGGGCAGCAGCCGGAACAGCCGTGCCCGGGCCAGGCAGAAGCAGAAACAGGCCAACCGCACCGTTCTGCTGGTGCTGCTGGCGATCCTGGCCGTGGGTCTGCTGATTCGCGGCTTTACCATGAACTGGCAGTGAAAGAGTGAGGGAACTATGAAGCAAAAACTGATTTTTCTGGATATTGACGGTACTTTGCTGCCGCCCGGTGAGATGACCGTTCCGGCCAGTGCCGTGGAGGCCATCCGGCAGGCCCGGGCCAACGGCCACAAGGTGTTTCTGTGCACCGGGCGCAACCTGCGCATGACGAAACCGCTGCTTGCCTACGGTTTCGATGGCTTTGTCTGCTCTGCAGGCGGCTATGTAGGCTGTGATGGGAAAATTCTCGTGGATCTTCCCATGGAGCCTGCGCAGGTCGAGGGCCTGCGGGAGGTGCTGGGGCGTGCCGGTGCCGAGTGCACACTGGAAGCCCGGGACGATACTTACGGCGGCATCAGGATGATCGAGCGGTTCGCCCATTTGTTCCCCCGCAAGCCGGGGCAGCTGAACAGCGAGGCCGAGCGCTGGCGCAAAACGATGGAGTATGGCATGACCATCCGGCCCATTGAGGAATACCACGGAGAGCCGGTTTACAAGGTGGTGTTCATCGCCCCCAACGAGGCCTGCCTTGCCGAGGCAAAGCAGCTGTATGAGGATCAGTTCATCTTCTGCGAGTCCCGGCTGGGGGATACCCCGTCAGCCATCGTCAACGGGGAACTCATCAACCGCAAGTTTAATAAGGGCACCGGCATCAAGGCCATCTGTGATGAGCTGGGGTGTTCGCTGGCCGATACCATCGGCTTTGGCGACAGCGACAATGACCTGCAGATGACCGATGTGGTAGGCATCAGCGTCTGCATGGCCAATGGCTCTGACAACCTGAAAAAGCTCTGCGACCGCATCTGCCCGGCTGTGACGGAGGACGGCGTGGCAAGGGAGCTCAAAACCCTGGGCCTGATCTGAGAGCAGCCTTCCACAAAAGAAGAGATGATAACAAAAATTCCCGCTCCATCGAGCGGGAATTTTTGTTAGAGAGGGTTATTTCTGATGGACTGCCTTGTGATATACCGCGTAGGCGATCACGGCAGAGAGGGCCTCTGTGATCCAGAAGGCGTGCCAGACACCGGTAGGGCCCATGCGGCCGCACAGCACCCACGCAATGGGCATGATGAAGATGATATAGCGGCAGAGGGAGATGACCAGCGAGGGCACGCCCTTGCCCAGACCCTCCAGTGCGCCGGAGGAGGTGGTAGACACTGCCGAGACGATGAATCCCAGGCAGATGACCCGCAGGGCGGTCTGGCCGATGGCGATGGTCTCGGGGTTAGAGGTGAACAGACCCATCAGCGGGCCTGCAATGGTCAGGCAGAGCAGGGTGCCAATGGCCATGATCCCGGCGCTCAGGCCCAGTGTCAGGTTGTAGAGCCTGGACACACGGCCATGCTCCCGGGCACCGTAGTTGTAGCCCACCAGCGGGCGCATTCCCTGCACGATGCCGTTGGCCGGCAGGTAAAGGAAGGTCTGGAGTTTGTAGTAGATGCCCAGCACCGTCACATAGCTCTGGGAGTAGACCGCCAGCAGGCCGTTCAGGAAGGTGACCAGCAGGCTGGGCAGGGCAAGATTCAGGATGGCCGGTACACCGATGGCATAGAGCTTGCCGTCAAGGGCGGCATCGAACCGCAGACAGCGGCGGGAGAAGCGGACGGCGATTTCGGTGGTGCAGTAGACATAGAGGTAGACCACAAGGGAAACGGCCTGCCCGATGCCGGTGGCAAGGGCCGCACCGGCAATGCCCAGGGCGGGCACCGGCCCAAGGCCGAAGATGAGGACGGGGTCGAGGGCGATGTTGGTCACGCAGCCGGTGATCAGCGCCACCATGGCAACGTTCATCCGGCCCACGGACTGGAAGATCTTCTCAAAGGCGAGGTCTGCCATGTTGACCAGCGAGAACAGGAACACGATGGTAGAGTAGGTCACGCCCATGTCCACCAGAGCGGGATCGGTAGTGAAGCGGCGCAGGAAGCCGGGCATGATGGCAATGCAGAGGACCATGCCCAGCACGCCGTGCAGCAGGGAAAACATCATGCCGTGGGTGGCGGCCCGGTTGGCGTTTTCGTGGTCGCCTGCGCCGAGGTAGAGCGCGATCTGGGCATTGATGCCGATGCCGAAGCCGATGGCCACTGCATTGACAAAGTTCTGGATGGGAAACACCAGCGAAAGCGCCGTCATGGCCTGCTCGCTGATCTGGGCCACAAAGAGGCTGTCCACGATGTTGTACAGGCTGTTCACCAGCATCGAGATGACGTTGGGCAGGGCCATGGAGAGCAGCAGCGGGAACACCGGTCTGGTTTTCATAAAAGTATCGTTCATTTTCATTGCTCCTGAGGGTCAGATTTGGATTTGAAGGCAAAGCAAAAGCCACACAATGGCTTTTGTACCATTGTGTGGCGAAAAGTTGCAGAATGCTGTAAAAATCCACACGATATTTTATTGGTTCAAAGATACCACATCACAGGGATACTTGTCAAGGACTTTTTAAAATAAAAGTATGACTTTTTACAGTGGGCCCTTGCCCTTGACAAGGGGCGCGGCGGCGGTAAAATAAGAACAGAACGCACAAAAGGAGGATCTGCCATGAAATGGATGATCGCGTCAGACCTGCACGGGTCGGCCTACTACTGCCGCAAAATGCTGGAGGCCTTTGAGCGGGAGGGAGCCGACCGGCTGTTCCTGTTGGGCGACCTGCTCTACCACGGCCCCCGCAACGACCTGCCCCGAGAGTACGCCCCCAAGGAGGTCATCCCCCTGCTGAACGGGAAAAAGGAGAAGCTGCTCTGCGTGCGGGGCAACTGTGATGCCGAGGTGGACCAGATGGTGCTGGAATTCCCCGTGCTGGCCGATTATGCGGTGCTTCCGGTGGGGCAGCGGCTCATTTATGCGACCCACGGGCATATCTATCATGTGAAAAATCTGCCGCCACTGGCCCCGGGAGATGTACTGCTGCACGGGCACACCCATGTTCCGGCCTGGACAGAGTTCGGGCAGGAAAATCTTTATCTGAACCCTGGTTCTGTGAGCATCCCCAAGGAGAACAGCCCCCACAGCTACATGACCCTGGAAGGAAACACGATGCAATGGAAAGAGCTGGAAAGCAGCGCTGTTTTCCATGAACTGACCCTTTGATAAAGTCCCCCGGCCGGTTTTGCGGGCAGCTTGAAATTTGCCCACCGGTATGGTATGATAAAACTGAAAACAGATCGGCAAAGTTCCGCAGAGCAGTGCTGTGCGGGGCAGAAGCCTTTTTGTTTCCACAATGAGTTAGCTAAAACTAACAAAATGACGAAAACAGCGGGCTGGACTTGTGCAGTTTGACAGGGGTGCCCGCAGATACAGTATGGAGGGGACAACAATGGTAGAAACGATCCTGAGGGTCGATGGCATGATGTGCGGTATGTGCGAAAGCCACATCAATGATGTGGTGCGCAAGACCGCCCGGGTGAACAAGGTGACTTCTTCCCACACCAAGGGCGAGACGGTCATCGTCTCGGAGCAGCCGGTGGATGTGGAGGCGCTGAAGGCTGCCATTGCCGAAACGGGCTACACCGTGACCGGCGTGCAGACCCGGCCCTATGAGAAAAAGGGCTTCTTCTCGTTCCTGAAAAAGTAACAGCCCGGTGTTTCCGGCCGGGCTGATCATGCAAAACAGGAGGTATCTCGTTATGAGGATCTTGGTGTACGGCGCAGGCGTTCAGGGCTGTCAGCTGGCCCACAGTCTGGCACAGAACAAGAAAAATGTGGTCACCCTGCTGGCCCGGGGCGAGTGGAAGGAGGTCATTGACCAGAAGGGCCTGACCATTCGCCACATGCTCCAGCGGAAAACAACGGTGGATCGGATGCAGACGACAGATGTGCTGGCCCCCGAGGATGTGTATGACCTTGTGTTTGTCACGGTGCAGGCCGGGCAGCTGGCCGATGTGCTGCCCATCCTCAAGGCGAACCGGAGCCAGTACTTCATCTTTGTGGGCAATGATCCCTATGCGCAGGAGATGCTGCAGGCCATGCAGCGCCCGGTGGATAAGATCGCCTTTGGCTTCCAGAACAATGCAGGCCGCCGGGAGCATGACCGGCTGGTCAGTGTGCACATGGGGATGGGAATGACCGTTGGCGGCGCAACCGCACCCCTGTCCGGCGCATTCCGTCTGCGGCTGCAGGCTGCCTTTGAAGGCACCCACTACAAGCTGACCTATTACAGCGATATGGACGAGTGGCTCAAGAGCCACATCGCCTTTATCCTGCCCTGCGCCTATGCCTGCTATGCGGTGGATGGGGAACTTTCCCGCACCACAGTGGAACAGCGCAGGATGATCGTGGATGCAGCCTGGGAGTGCTGTGAGATGCTGAAAGCGGCAGGTGTACCCGTGAACGATGCGGAGAACACCGACCGCTACCGCGAGGGCACCAAACAGCGGAAAAAGACCGAGCGGATGGTCTACTGGATGGCGCAGACGGTCGTTGGGAAGTGGTGCATTTCGGATCACGCCATGCGTGCGGTGAGCGAGATGCAGTATCTGGATGAAGCGTTTGCCGCCCTGCGGGCCACCACATTGGTGGAGATGACTGCCTGGGATGAACTGCGCAGATCCCTGCCCAGAAAGAAGTAAGAGCCGGAAAATGTCCGGAGCATGAGAAAAAGCCTGTCGGTTTTAGCGCTGACAGGCTTTTTTCTATTGGTTCAGCGCCCAGAAGGCGGCAAGCTGCTGCTCCAGCTCTGTGGTGCTGCGCAGGTATTGGAGCTGGTGCCAGTGGCGGGGGAACAGGCGGGTGTATTCGGCGCGGGCAAAGCGGTCATCCAGCAGAAGCACCACGCCCCTGTCTTCCTGCGTGCGGATGACCCGGCCCGCCGCCTGCAGCACCTTGTTCATGCCCGGAAAGCGGTAGGCGTAGTCGAAACCGGTGCCGCCTACTTCGTCATAGTAACGGCGCAGGATCTCCTGCCGGGGGTTCACCTGAGGCAGACCTACCCCCACGATGGCGCACCCGATGAGCCGGTCGCCCACCAGATCCACGCCCTCGCCAAAGATGCCGCCCATGACCCCGAAGCCCAGCAGCGTTTTTGCGGGGCTTGGGCCGAACTGTTCCAGAAAGGCCGCCCGGGCCGCGTCGTCCAGACCACTCTCCTGGGCCAGCGTCCCGATGTCCGGGTAACGGGCGGTGAAGTCCTCATATACCTGCCGCAGATAGGCATAGCTGGGGAAAAAGGCCAGGTAGTTGCCCACCTTGGCCCGGGCCAGTGCGGCCAGCGCATCCGAGACGGCTTGCACACTGGCCTCCCGGTCCCGGTAGCGGGTGGAGATGCCGGGCAGGCAGTAGAGCCCCAGATGTTCGGGCGGAAACGGGCTTTCCAGTGCAACGGCCCGGGCATCGGGACAGCCCAGCACGGAGCGATAGTAGCCCGGCGGGGTGAGTGTTGCGCTGAACAGTGCCGCAGCCCGCCCGGCGGCAAGGCTGGCATCCACAAAGGGGGCAGGGTCAAGGCAGAGCAGCTCCCATTCCAGCTCGCTGCCCCGGGCTGTCAGCTGGGTGACAAAATGCGCGTCGTACCGTTCTGCCGCCCGGGTGATATCCTGCACCGCAAAGTAGAGCTCGAGCAGCTGAGCGTGGGCATCGGCCTCCGGGTTGGCCTCCAGCCAGTCCTGCAGGGGGGACTGCAGGCTGAACAGCAGTCGGAGCAGCTCCTTCGGCAGCTCTTGCAAAAAGACCGTGCCATCCTGCGCCAGCAAAGGCTCCGGCAGCGGGAAGGCGGCTTCTGCCGGTTCGGTGTCCAGAAGGCTGGTCTGTTGGGTGAGATCCTCTGTCGACGGTTCGGTGGGCGCTGAACCCCGGCGGGGGGCCAGCTTCGTTACCGCCCGCCGTGCTTCCAGAAAGCCTCTGTCTGCCTTTGTCAACGCGGTTTTCAGTGCGCTTTTTCCTTTGCCGATGGCCCGTCTGGCATCGGTCAAGCTGCTCTTGCAGAACCGTGCCGAGTACATGGCTCTGGCCCGGTCCGGCAGGTTGTGGGCTTCGTCGATGAGAAAAATGTAGTCGCCCGCCGCATCGAAAAAGCGCCGCAGGTGCACGGTGGGGTCGAACAGATAGTTGTAGTCTCCGATGACCACGTCACACCACTCGCTCAGGTCCAGCCCCAGCTCAAAGGGGCAGACCCTGTGCCGCCGGGCGGTCTCAGTCAGGGCGGCCCGGTCATAGGGGACGGCGCTGTCCAGCAGGTCGGCCAGCGCATCCTTCAGCCGCTCGTAGTAGCCGTTGGCGTAGGGGCAGGCTTCCGGCAGGCAGGCGGGACGGCCCTCAGCATCCTTGCACAGGCAGGCCTTCTCCTTGGCCGAAAGGGTCACGCTGCGCAGGGAAAGCGCCGGGTCTGCCGCCCGCAGACGGGCCAGCGCATCCTCAGCAGCGGCCTGTGTCGTGTTGCGGGCGGTCAGGTAGAAGATCTTTTCCCCTTTGCCCTCGCCCATGGCTTTCAGGGCAGGGAAGAGGGCGCTCATCGTTTTGCCGATGCCGGTGGGTGCCTGGCAGAACAGCCGGGTACCGCCCTTCTGCTCTGCCTTGCCCGCAGCACAGGCGCGATAGATCTCCCCGGCAAGGGCGCGCTGTCCGGGACGGTAGGCCGGAAACGGAAATTGCAGGGCCCCAAGGCTCCGGTTCCGGGCTTCCACCCAGTTCAGCTGCCGCCGTGCCCAGGGAAGATACTGCCGCAGTAAGTCGTTGAGAAACGCATCCAGCTCAGCGGCGGAGAAGTGCCGGGTATAGCGGATGATCTCATCGGTGTCGATCTGGTAATAGGTCAGCCGGACATCCAGCCGGGGCAGGCCCTGCTGTTTGGCATAGATGGCCCCGTAGACCATCCCCTGTGCCCAGTGGCAGGGGTTGCCGTCCTCCTGAATTTCGTCCATGGGGATGGCGGTGGTTTTGATCTCGTCGATGACGGTCACGCCGTCCTCGCTCTGGAAAATGCCGTCGGCCCGGCCCTCGATGGTGAACGGGATGCCGTCCACCTCCCGGGTTTCGGAGAGGAAGACTTCCGCCTGATAGCCCTCCCCGGCGGCCTTTTGAAGCTTGCGGTGGATGCGGGCCCCCTCGTTGGCCCGGTCGAACCCCGCAAAGCGGCTGTCGATGCTGCCCGTCCGTAATAAAAACTCTACCAGCTCCCGCACTGAGAGCTTTACTTCAGCCATCCTGTTTTCCTCTTACAACAACATAACATCTGCTGCAAAGCAGCAAATCAGCGAAGCTGGAAAATTTGGACAGAGATCTTCACGCGAATGCGTGAATCTCCCAAATTTTTCAGTGTAGCAAACATAAATGGGGTTATTAGAGGCGAGCAGCCCCTGATTCGTGCCCCGCCCTTGCCGCGCTAAACACGCGGCATTTGCTGCGCAAACCGGGCTGTCGGCTTAAAAGCCCCACTGGGGCTTTCATAGCTTTGCTACCGCCGAGCCTCTCAACGCGGCCCTTTTCTGGTTCTCTTTTGGGGACAAAAGAGAACAGATCCTCATAGTTGCAGCATCTCAGCGCATTTCTGTACCTCTGCATTGACGGCCTCAAAATCCACCGCCGCGCGGTAGTAGGTTTCCAGCTCATCGTGGCAGCTTTTGGCCTGTGCCATCAGGGCAACGGCCTGTTCCAGCAGCTCGTTGGCGGCCCGCTCGTTGAACCGCAGCCGGGCCCGGCACCGGGCCAGATTCTCACGGTCCAGGAAGCGGGTGCACCGCACGGCCTGCACGCCGGGCAGCTGCACCGGGTGCCACCGGTTGTCGGTGAGGAAAGCCAGCCGGAGGGCCGGGATGAAGAGATGGTCTATCTTGTCGTCGGGGTGCATGGCGCAGGGGCAGGTGATGATGTGGTAGCCCCGGGCCAGTGCCTCGGCCCGGATGAGCTCGAGAAGCAGGCGGGAGACGGCGCCGTAGTCGTCATGGAAGACCACATACCGGTCGGCCAGCGCCTGTACGGTGCCGCGGTAGAAGA
>ERZ507073.1373-NODE-1373-length-15322-cov-4.220214_pt1 | contig 15322 bp, 15 predicted proteins | sample MGYA00512290_ERZ507073 | MGnify/ENA metagenome assembly ERZ507073 | reverse complement strand
TCAGCTCCAAAAGGTTCCGAATCTTCATTGATTCGGAACCTTTTTCATATTTCAACCCAAAAAGTTGGACGGCAATTTGGAGACTGATCCGGCGCCGAAAGACGCCGAAAGTTCGCATTAGCAATAATATTCTTTGCCGATTATCCTTCCAGGTATTTCAAGCGCCGCCGCCCGCGGCGCTTCTTTTTAATGCGGAAAGAAACACATTTCCGGCGCGTTTCATGCTTTCTTTGTCTGCGTGGGTATACATTCTCAATGAGGTCACCGAGAAAGGCCATTTTGAAGATCAGCCGGATAATCACGTAGAGTTTTTCTACCGTGCCGTGGGCAAGTCCCTCTTCCTGGAGGAAGGGCAGAAACGGAGAGATCATTGTGGGCGTAATTTCATACATCCGGTAATTGCCCAGCGCGGGGTAGATCCGGTTGTTGAGATAGCTCTGGAAGTTTGAACGAGAATTTTCACTCATAGTTTCAGACTTGGCGGGCATGAACACCTGCTCCGAATATGCCTTGAGCGTAGGATTGAGTCCTACGGGGTACTTGATCGAGGTTTTATTCGGATGCTTCTGCACCTAACCTGCCCGGCATTCTTCTTTAAACTCCAATGCGGCGACGGCGGCCGCAGGGGTTGTATTTTCCTGAAAGGGAGGATCATTCAGATGCCGCTATTATGCATATGCTGGTTATTTCGTTGTGCAGTTACCGAATTTGCGGGAGACGGGCGCGGACGTATCGCCTGCTGCGAGGAGGTGCTGAATCCCATCAACAAGTTCAATTCCATCGATGTCAGCATGCCCAGTTTCCTTTATTACTTCTGATATGCAGGCTCCCAGCACTTATGTGTCGGGGGCTTATGTTTGCTGCGGATTGTTTTTTTTCGATGATTCGATATAATTCAGTATGAAATCAAGCATAAGACCAGATGCGCCGCGATTGCGGCCCTGCTAAGTTATCCCGGAAAGGAGTGCCGCAGTATGCTCACTGCATCCGTAATGGAAAAGATGATCGCCTGTTCTAAGGGGAATCTGCACGACATTGACCACTTTCTGAAGGTTTGGGCGCTGGCGAAGACCATTGGCGAACAAGAGGGGCTGGACGCGCATACGCAGGAGCTTCTGGAGCTTGCGGCCATTGTTCACGACATTGCCTGCCCGCTGTGCCGCGAGAAGTATGGCGACACCAATGGAAAGCATCAGGAGCGGGAAAGTCCACCGCTGGTGGAGAGCTTTTTTGCGCCGCTGCCTGTCGATCCCGCCGATGTGGAGCGCATTTCGTGGGTCGTGGGCCATCACCATACCTATACGAATGTAGACGGGCTGGATCATCAGATCCTGCTCGAGGCGGATTTCCTGGTCAATGCCGATGAGAGCGGTTATGCACGGGCAGCCATCGAAACTGCCCGCAGCCAGATCTTTCAAACGGTGTCCGGTATTCGTCTGCTGGATGCGATGTATCCGGAGAATGTGAGCGGTATGGCATATAATGAAATCGTATCAATATGAAACGCCCAGACACTATGAATTGTCCCCCATTTATGAGACAAGTATTGGCTGAGCCCATTCCGGCGAAGTTCTTGAAAAAGACCAATAAGCTGGTGGTGGGGTGACTTATATCCGAAAACACGGGCGAAGATTTTACCTCCTCCCCGTGTTTTTCCCTCTGTCGGATTGACAACCTGATGGAGCATGTTATAATTGAGCCACCAATCGCGGCAATGCGTTATTTTTCTCCCGAGACGGCTTGTATTTTAAATTGATTCTATTTTTATGAAAGCTTGTCTTGGTACATCCGGCTGTTCACAGTCATGTAATAGAAGGAGGAAAATAACATGAAAAAGTCCATTGCTTCCGGTAATCTGTCCCACCAATTTGACGCCTCCACGGATCTTCGGATCTCGGGCGCGTGGCGGTGGTGTGCGGATTCCGCTGCGGTTGGCAGACGCCTGTGCAGTCTGCGGAAGGAGTGCAGTTTGACGCAGCAGATGCTCTCTGACATCATCTGCGCGAACTGCGCGGAAACCGCGTCGGTGAACACCATCAGCAGCTGGGAGCGGGGCAAAAAGCTCCCATCTCTGGTTCATCTGATGTTCCTGCAAGGGCTCTACGGCGTCTCCCTCGACGTGCTGCTCCCGTCTTATGCGCAGACTTCCGACGAAGACTCTGCGCAGGAGGGGGAGCAGCCGTCTCCCTTTTTCGGACAAACTATTTACCGCTTCTGGATCGCATTCGCGCCGATCCGGAGGGAGACCCCGCCCTTCTCCTGGCATAAATACAAAAAAGAGCCGCAGTGCTGCGGCTCTTTTTTTCGTGCTTTTCCAGCGGCGGGGGAGGTCAGCCGCTGATGCTGAGAAGCTGCTGAGCCAGTTCGCTGCGGCTGTCGGTGAGGACGACCTTACGGTTTACGGCTCCGGCCGGACCGGTGCCGAGGTTGGGCTGGTAATAAGGATCGTCTGCGCAGCCGACCTCAAGGCACGTCAGGCGGCTTTCGGAAATACCGGCACCGTACAGCAGGTCTCTGACGGCCCCGGCGCGGGAGAGACTGAGCGCTCGGGTAAAGTCGCCGTCTCCGTCCCCGGCGCAGGTGCCGTAGAGAATGAGATCCACGTCAGCGTGGCCCGACAGAAAGTCGATGACAGGCTGGAGCGCTTCGACGGCCGCCGCTTCGTCCAGAAATTCGGCGGAATCAGGCCGGAACTGCACCTGCTCATCCATCAGCATGACCGGCGTGTCGATCAGTGCGGTATCGTCCTCGGCGGTCAACTCGTCAGGGGTGATCGCTCTCAGGCCGGATCCTTCCTCTTCGGTCCGGATGGGAGAAACGGACGCATCAAAGCAGTAGGTTTCGCCGGAGGGGAGATCGGCTTTAAACTCAAGGGTGCCGGCAAAGCCAAGCGCCTGAAACAGGGCGGAATAAAACGACTTCAATGCGGTTTTTTCGGATGCGCTGAAGCCACCGGCGTCACCCAGGAAGTACCAGACGACTTCATCTACGCCGCTCATGTTGATATCCAGATGCGCGGCCGTTTCCTGCGCTGACAGATCGGGATCCAGCTCACAGGGCGGCGTGTCCACCATATTGATGATCCCGGTCGTGCTTCTGCCGGAGCAGGTCAGCACCAGCACGTTCTCGCGGCCATCCTGTGCAGACGCGGTCAGCTGGCGAACGGCCAGCGTCAGTGCTGAGGCCATGTCGATCTCGGGAGTCGAGGGCGTATAGTTGAACTTGCTCAGCAGATCGGCGGTCATATCCCGCTGGGCCAGCTGGAGCGTTCCTTTACTGTATCCCCGATCAGAGAGATCGGCGATCGATCCGGAGGCCAGGACTTGAGGACGTCCCTCGGCGGAGATGATCGCGTAATCACTGCCAGACTCACTGACAAGAGCACTGAATTCGTCAGGGATGTTTTCAACCGTAGGCTCTCCGTCGGCAATACCGGCGATCAGGGCGAGGTTGACCGGCTCGGCGGGGGGATCGGTATTGCCGTCTGCACCGCCGCATGCGGTGCAGGACAGCAGCATCAGGGCGGCGAGTGCCGCAGCGAAAAACTTCTTCATGTTGGCGGTTCCTTTCAGTCAGGCGGATTTCTTATTAACGGCGGTAAGGCCGGCGCGTTCAGGCGGCGCGGCCATTTTCTCCGTAAACGTCGGGTCGTTCATGCGAATGGCCAGAATTTTGCGGGCGTGTTGTTTCAGGCCAAGCTCCAGCGTCTCAAGATTTCTCAGCGCCGTAGCACGCTTCCGGGCATCTTCCGCGCGCAGATCCGGCGCCCCCTCAAGCATACTCACCTCACAGAGCAGAGGCTCCAACTTGGAGCGGCACTTACGGAGCGAGCGTTCAAGCTTCTCTCTGCGGCGCACGCGGTCGTCGTCGGGACTATAGGAAAAGGCAAAGGAAAGAATACCTGTCGCGGCGGTCACAAAGGCCGTTCCCAGGGTAGCCCCCCACTCCGCCAGCGTATAACCGCCCTCTTTGGGCAGCCAGCCGCCGTCAGCCGAGATCGTGCCGAAGGTATTGGCCATGCTGCCGAAGCGGATGAGGATCGTCGTCACGATAGACAACAGGAACAGAGCAAGAAAGGCGATGCAGAGGGCGGGCCGTTTGGGCCGGTCGCTGCCTTGGCCGGAATGGAACAGTCCCAGCGCCCACATGCTGGCATCCGACATCAGGCACAGGGTAACCGTCGTAATGACAAGGAAAACCGCGCTGTCGCGGATCACGGACTGAAGAAAGCTGTAGTTGACGAAAAAGTCGGCGATCAGCGCCAGAATGGTCACGATCGTTCCGGCAGACAGCGGGCCGATGTGGAAGAAGCGCCGCTGAAGCCCGGCCAGAGGATAGATCTCAGACTCCAGCTGATCGGCCTTCTCCCGGAGCGGCCCGATCTGCCGGTTCAATGCCGCTTTGCGCGTTGCCCGGGAGGCTTCAATGCGGTCCAGCTGATTGCTGATGTGAACGCCTTCCGTCTCGTGGAGCTCCCGAAGGTGCTCAATTTGGGTTTCGATCATGCCGTCGCACTCACCGCCGCTGGAGTAATTGTCCAGGGTAGAGAGCACGCCGGAGAGCGCTTCCTCAGAATTGGCATAGCATCTCTGAAGAAAGGCCGGGTCGTTGAGCGAATAACCGGCGGGGATGATCCCCTCCTGATGCTGTCCGTATTGGGGAAGTCGGGCCGGCAGATACCGGTCGGAGAGAATGCGGGCGTCATTTCCCTTCTTCCTGAAGATCATGCTGCTTCCTCCTTCCTGCATACTTTCTGGATCTGGCGCCACGTTTCCAGAGTGCTCAGCCTGTCCATACAGCTCAAAGCGTGGATCTCGGGCAGCTGCGCTTCGGTTACAGGGGCTCTGAGCAGCCCATGGGCATAAGCCGCGAAACCGGAGAGAAGCGCGTCCTTCGTGGCGTCGATCACACGGTCAGCCTCAGTGCCTTCGGCGGTGACTGCGGCGGAGATGTCGCTCAGCCGGTTCAGAATGGACTGACGTTCCGCGGCCCATTTGCCGCGCTCCTTCTGCCTGGCGTTTGCCGCCCGGAGCTCGGCATTTGCGGCATTGGGCCCCGGCTGTGGAGCAGAGCCCCGCAGAGCCGCATCAAGATAAGGCAGGCGAAGCAGCAGCTTGTCCGCCTCTGCGAAGAGCGGGGCGGCGCTTTTTTCCGACTTACTGAGCCGCAGAACAGCGGCGCTTTGAAAGCGCTTGACCTGGCCGGTCATGTAGGCCGATTCTGCCCGGCCAGTCTCGCGGTCCAGACAGCCGGTGCGGAGCAGGCGATGGCTCCAGCCAAGCAGCCAGAGACAGAGCCGGGGCGTGTGAAGGCCCCTCACGCGCAAAAGCTTCATGGTAATGCACTTCCTTTCGGGTCTGTTCATGGGTGTTCGGATCCGTCATGATCCCCTGCGTTCTCTTTGTATTTGTATGATACAGTATTTTTCGGACTGCGAACATAAACCGGAAGTGTGAGTGCGGCAGTTGCGTTACAACTGCCGGTGTGATCGACCGGCAGGAAGAAGGCGTGATCGGGTATAACGGGAAACGTCAGCGCGCTTCTGCGATCAGGCAGAGAAATTTACAGATCAGCCGGCGGACATCCGTAATGTCCTCGAGCGGCTGCACGCTGCGCAGGGACAGCTCGAGCAGATGTTCCTCGTTGACCTGCATGACTGCGGTGCAGTCCCCGGTGCGGTATTCCAGGCGGCCCTCCTGTCCGTGCGGCGCCTCGCCGAGAAAACGCCAGAGAAGCGCCTGGCCGTCCGGGCGGAGCTGCATATTGAAATGCAGACCGATTCCGGTGCAGAGAAAGAGCAGGCTGCCGTCGGGAAGGGAACAGAGCCGGTGCGGTATCTTCAGGTCGGCGAAGGCCTGATCGGCCAGGGCGGCGCCAGGGGCGTACAGCATGAACGATCATCTCCTCGTAATGGCTTCGGGCGCCGATGCCAGGTATGCCTCGATCCTGGCGATGCGGCGGTGGGTATCCGGGTGACTGCGGTAAAGCGCCTCCCGGAGGGTGAGCGGGCGGCTGGCACCGGGCGCGGAAAGGGAGAGAAAGTGCGCCAGCTGGAGGCCGTAGCCCAGACGGCACACATAGCGGTCGGCCCGGAACTCGGCCCGGCGGCTGACCAGACCCAGCGCGGCCTGATAGAGCAGGACGATCGCCTTTTGCAGCAGGGAGAACAGCGACTTGATGCCCTTCCTCGCGCCGTGGAAGGCGAAAAGACCCAGCCACGAACGGAAGCAGCTCAGGATCAGAAAGATCAGAAAGAGCGCCAACACTGCGGCGGCGGACAGGACGGAAAGCCCGGCAACTGCCAGCATGACGGTGCAGAACACGGCGCGTTTGAACTCGGAGTCCAGATTCTGTATGTGGCCGGCCTCGTGACCAAGCACGGCGCTCAGCGAGAGCGTGTCCGCGGCGTCAAGCGTGCCTGCGGATACGCTGATGCAGCCCGCACCGTAGGCGGTGGATTGCAGATCGCTGTCGCCGGGAATGAGGTAGAGCCGCAGCCGTGCGCGGTCGCCGTGGGCCGCCCGGTCGTCTGTCAGCCGCCGGAGCGCGGTTTCGAGCCGCAGGCGGTCGGCGCGGGGGAGCTTGTCCAGCCGGACGCCGCCCTCCTGAGCAAGAGCGAAATATCCGCCCAGGAACGTATAGATGCCGATCCCGATGACGCCCGCCGCGGCGACAGCCGGGCTGTGAAACAGGGAGAGAAACAGCGAAAGATCCAGAATGAGAACTGCGCTCACTTTAAGCGCACCCAAAATTCGACTCGGCATGAAACCGCCTCCGATCAGACTCAGAATGAGAACAGCATACTGCTTCCGCCGCAGCTGAGGATCACCGTGCCGGGGAGCAGGCTGGCGATCACCTCCTTGCGGAAGCGGGACTCCTTTACCGGAGCGCTGCGTATGCTGGTCTCCGTTTTGTTGTTGCCCAGCAGCATGTCCCACGCGCTGTTGGCCCGCCAGCGGCGGTCGGTGGTGACGCTGGAGCTGGGGCGCACGACGTCGATCTCGCCGCAGAGCGCCTCGATCCGGCGACAGGACGCCATGCTTTCATGGCGGGAAAAGACCCGGACGGGGAAGGTGTTCATCAGTGCGCTGACCGTTTGCTCCGGCAGAGAGAACACATCCTGAGAGAGCAGGTGCACCTCCGTGCCGGGGGGAAGCCCCTGAAGGAGACGGGTGAGGAACGGACGATCCCCCATGCCGTCGTCCAGAATGACCAGCGCCGCCTGAGGGGACGTTTCCGCAAGGGAGGACAGCAGGAGCTGAGTCATCGTGTGCTGCATGGCCGGGTCGGCGACAAACCGGCCGACGGGAAGATAGACCCCGGTCCCCGGCGCGGGGCGCGGCCCCTGGGTGAAGGGGCGCAGCAGGGCGCACATCATGTCGAAATCGGCCGCCGCGCCGCTGACCTCGCTGTAACGCGCCAGCAGATAGGCGCGGTTTTCCTCGGACAGCGCGAGCTGCCGGAGCTTCCACTGAACTAGTGCCATGCCGCTGTATTCCTCCAGCGTTTCCAGCGTGAGCGGGGCGGCATTTCCGAGCCGCCGCTCCGTCTCGCGGACAAAGTCGAGGTAGGTGACGACCCGCATGGTCTGCATCGCATCAAAGCCGAGCGCGGACAGGAGGGCGCGAAGACGGCTGATGGAGGCCAGAGACGCGGTCTCAAAGAGGTCGGCGCAAAGCGAGACCTCCCCGGCGGCTGCGTTCCTCAGCGAATATGCCCCCAGCTGCGGGGGGACGGCGCCGTTTTGGGTGTTGTCCAGCAGATAGAGCGTCTTGTGCCGCGGATCCAGGGCGTTCACCAGCTGCTGACCGACGAGCTGCCGGACGTATTCATCCGCCCCGCTGACCAGCACGCACGGGGACGTATTCGGATAGGATTGGCGGACAAAGTCCAGAAAACCGATCATGGGAGCCGCTCCTTTCGGTGCAGAAATCTGACTTTTACGGGTCTGGCATCTGCGAGCTTGATATATGCCGTGCCGGGGGCGAGGGCGGCAAATTCGGCCTCGCTGACGAGAGGCTCCAGTTCGCAGTGCGTGGCGGGGCGGTCATACCGCGAGACGGGGGAAATGGTGCGCTCGCGGTAGTCCGACCCGTAGAGGGTCTGAAGCGTGTGCAGGGTGGGGGCGTCCCCGGGGCGAAAGGCCACCGTCATCGGGAAGCCGGCGAGTCCGGCGGTGGCCAGATGTTCGTTGAACTGAGGGGCCAGACCGTAGAGCTGCTCCAGACTCTGCGTGGTGAGAAGCAGCTGAAGGCCGGCCTCCCGGCCAAGGGTGGCGGCCTGAAAGAGGCCGAAGTCGGCGCTCCTTCCGCCGTCGGCCAGCTTGTCCACCTCGTCCAGCACCATGAGGAGCGGGGCGGAGACGGCGCAGCGGTTGGACAGCTTCTCATCCTTGAGCTTCTTGAGAAAGTAGACCATGAACGGACGGCTGATCTCGGCGGAGGCGAGGTCGTAAACGAGAAACAGATTCTGCCCCTCTGTGCGCAGAAAATCGTGGATGGTATCCTGACCGTCGGCGCAGAAGGCACCGGAAAACTGTTCCAGCGCCGTGTGGAGGAAAAACATCACGTCGCCGGAGCGCCGGGTGGGCTGATAGCTCTTTGCGTTTGCGCTGTCATAGCCGTAAATGCGCTTCAAAAGGCCGTGGTTTTGCGGATGCGCGGCGAGATAGGACAGCAGATCGGATACCGACTGCTGACGCAGGGCGCCGATCAGCTCGCGGTTTGAGGTGTTTTCCCGGGTGCAGTCCACAACAACGCGCAGCACGCCGGAAAAGGTATCCCGGGCGGCGGCGATCCAGCTCAGGTTCTGCCCGGCCGCAGTCAGCTGTTCGCGGAACAGAAACTCGCTGATCTGCCGGATCTCGGCCTCGCGGTCGGCGGACTGACGGATCTCTCGGATCATGTTCCAGCGAAACAGAGCGCGGGGCGGAAGGCCGTCCGCCCGATAGGAGATGAGCTTGTCCCCGGGGCGGAAAAAGCGGTTGACATAGGTGGCCTTGAGCTCAAAGAACACGGCCTTTCGCTGCGGATTTGAGAGCAGCAGCGCCGCGGCGGGTGCGGTGAAGAAGCAGGTCTTTCCGGTGCCCGTCACGCCGACGGTCAGGATATTCACGCCCTCCGGCACCGGCACCGAGACGGCCGCGCCGCCGTCCAGCTCGGCGGCCAGTCCGCCCCCGATGCCCTGCGGCCAGCGGGGAAGTGCCTGTGCCTGAAGGTCGGCCTCCATGCGGGGCGGAATCTCGTAGCGCATTGGTGAGCATGCTCCTTTCAAACATCGTTCAGTCCGGGTCCGGATCGGGGTCGGAGTCCGCCTCGGCCTCCGCTGCGGCGTCCGGTGCCGTAGAGGAATCCGTTCTGCTGTCCGCGTCGGCGGAGCACTCCGGGTCGCCGGATGCCGTATCCGGCTCCGGCAGAGCGCCGCTGAAGTCGGCGGACGCATAGGTGTCGGCGATCGAGGGCAGCTCTGCGTCGGTGGCCTCCATCAGTTCGGCGTAGCTTTCGGGCGACATGGAGGCCCGGAGCGCGTCCCCCGGGTTGGGGGCGTCGATGGCGTCGGGCAGGGAGGCGGAGATGGCCTCCATTTCGGCCTGCTCAGCGTAGCCGATGTTGGCAAAGCTGTGGTGGATGCTCTCCACATGGCCGTCCGGGTAGGTGACGGTATCGGAGATCAGGAACGCCTCCGGCGTCTTGCTGTCCGGTGGGCCGTTGACCACCACTGTCTTGACGCTGTCAATGGAGGCGCCGCTGCGCAGGGCGGCGGTCTCGCCGCGCTCCACGGCGCGCATTGCGCCGCGGTTCACGTCTCTGTGCTGGGCGCTGATGTTGTCGCGGCCGTTGCCGCCGCCGAGCGAACTGGCGTTGTTATGGCCGCGCTCATATTCGGAGGACGGGTAGGATGCGTCGCGCTGCGGCATATGGTGGTGATCTCCGGGAGTGATCTCGAGGGGGCCTGCCCAGATGCGGTTTCCCGTTTCGGGATCAATATAAGAATATTCGGGATGATGCGCCATAGTGAATTCCTCCTTGCCGGCACGAAAGACGTGCTTCTCCGGTCAATAATATGGTAGCATTTTGTCCGTCGCGGGTCTAACAACCGCAGGTTTGATTTTTCCGGCGCACGCCTGCGGCCCGAGCCGGTTTTCCCGCGGCGGAATTTGCCCGTTCGACAGAATGAGCCCCGGGCGGAGGAGGTTCCTCCGCCCGGGGCTTTCGATTTTTTGGCTTCAATATGGCTTATCCGAACACTGCCGAGGCCAGGGGGTAGACCAGCGTCAGGCAGGCCAGAAGAGACAGGACGAGAAAGACAAGGTTGGCCTTCAGCACACCGCGCACGCTCACATGGCCGGGCCCGAAGAGCAGGGGCGCAGGGGCGCAGGCAGAGGGGGTCAGCGAGGCCATGGAGGCCGCGGTGCCGATGACGGCGGCAAAAGCGCCCAGATGCAGGCCGAAGCCGGAGAGCAGGGCCAGACCGATGTTGAAGAACAGTACCATAGTCACCACATTGGAGAGGAAATTCGTCATGATGAGCGCCGCCACGGCCAGCAGAGCCAGCGTGGCAAAGGGGCTGAACCCCTGAAAGACCGGCTGGAGCAGGCCGCTGAGCCAGGCACTGATGCCGGTGGCCTCGGAGGAGAAGGGGGTGGACATGACGCACACCACGCCGGCGAACAGAATGGCCGGGAGCGGGAGCGTCTTGCAGGCCGCCTGGAAGTCCAGCACCGGCTTGCCGTCCACCGGGATCAGGCACAGCGCGCACACGGCCAGAATGGCGGGGACGACCACGCCGATTTGGGACCAGAAGGCGAACTGAGTCGGCAGGACGGACTTGCCGATCTCCGGCAGCAGGATCGCGGCGATGGCCAGCAGGAATACCGCAGCGGTGATCTTCCCTTTTTTGCTCAGCCGTTCCGGCTTCAGCGCGGCGGGGTCAAAGGCCAGAAACGCGCTGGCGTCGGGCCGCCAGATCACCACGGCGATCATCATGGCGAGGAACATGACAACGGCAAAGGGGATGCCCACGCTGAGCCACTGGGCATAGGACACGGTGATGCCCAGCTGAGCCTCGATCATGCCGATGAGGATGAGCACCGGGGCGTGGGCGATGGGGGAGGCGATGGAGATGACCACATTGCACCACAGGATGCCGATGAACATACAGGCGTAGAAGGGATCCCCCTTCTTCATGCCGATCTTCTCGGCCAGTGCGGAGGCAAGGCCGACGTAAATGACCGCCAGAGACAGGTTGTCCACAAACATGCCGATCACGAGGTTGGAGAGGAAGAACAGCCCCAGAAATACCAGCGGCCGCCCCCGGGCGATCCTGCGGGAGACAAACCAGCATGCGGCCCGGTCAATGAGGCCGGTCTCCTTCAGGGCGTAGTTCAGGATGGAGAACACGATCATGGTGATGACCGCGAAGTGGCCCATGGAACCCGCCCACACCTCGGTGGGCGTCATGGCGCCGGTGAGGATCAGCAGGCCGAGAAACAGCAGGGCGCACCAGCCGGTGTTGACCGTCAGCCACAGGTACAGGGTGGGAATGGTGACGGCCAGCACCCGGACGCCCAGGTCGGTGAGCCCGTTGACGGGGTGCAGGCCGAAGCCGATCAGAAGCCCCAGGATCAGGGCGATTCCGACGTGGAAACAGGTCTTGTTTTTGCACATTGGGGATCTTCCTCTCTCAAAAAGGGTGCAGAAAAGCAGGGAACACGGCTGGGGGTGCCGGTTTCCGTGTTCCCTGCTTTGATTGGGTATTGCGGTGTTGATTCAGTGGAACGATATGGCGCTCAGCCCCAGACTTCCTGGGCGATCTCTTTTACCAGCGCCAGCTTCTTCCACTGGTCCTCGTCGGTGACCAGATTGCCCTCCTCGGTGGAGGCGAAGCCGCACTGGGGGCTCAGGGCCAGCTGATCCAGCGGCACATACTTGGCCGCCTCGCGGATGCGGGCGATGACGTCCTCCTTGTTCTCCAGCCTGGCGTCCTTAGAGGTGACCAGACCCAGCACGACCTTCTGCTTGCCGATATAGCGCAGGGGCTCGAAGCCGCCGGCGCGGTCGCTGTCATACTCCAGGAAGAAGCCGTCCACATTGCAGTGGCCGAACAGGATCTCCGCCACCGGCTCATAGCCGCCGGAGGAGGACCAGGTGGAGCGGAAGTTGCCGCGGCAGATGTGCATGGTGACGGTCATGTCCTCGGGCTTGGCCTCCAGCACCTTGTTGAGCACATAGACATACTTGCGGCCCACCTCGTCCACGTCGATGCCGCGCTCGGCATAGGCCTTGCGCTTCTCGGCGGAGCAGAACTCGCCCCAGGAGGTGTCGTCCAGCTGGAGGTAGCGGCAGCCGGCGGCATAAAACGCCTTCACGGCCTTCTGATAGGCGGCGGCCAGATCGTCCAGCAGCACCTGCTCGTCCTTGTAGCGCTCGATGGGCTGGTAGTTGGGTTCGCGGACGCAGCAGATCAGGTGGAGCATGGAGGGGGAGGGGATGCACTGCTTGGGCTGGACGCCGGGGGCGGTGACGCTTTGCAGGAAGCGGAAGTGCTTCAGGAAGGGGTGATCGTCCGGGAAGTCCAGTTTGTCCACGATCCGGACGGTCTCCGCCTTGGGCTGGAAGCCCTGAAAGGCCACGGAGAAGTGCTCCGACTTGACCTTCTGAGCGCCGGTCAGCCCCCAGAGAAAGTCCAAGTGCCAGAAGGAGCGGCGGTACTCGCCGTCGGTGACGGCCTTCAGGCCGACAGTCTCCTCTTTCTGTACCAGGGTGTGGATCTCGGCGTCCTCGACCTGGGCCAGCTCCTCGGCGGAGATGGCACCGGATTCAAACCTGGCGCGGGCTTCGTGGATGGCGGCGGTACGCAGAAAGCTGCCGACAATATCATAGCGATAGGGAGCGGGATTTTTCATGGGATACAGTCCTTTCTATTTTACGGAAGAGCCAGAGCTCGCTTGTTTTCGCGTATTTTAGTATACAAACGGACGGCCTGTCTGTAAAATACGGAAATCATGCGGCCTTCCATAGGAAAAAACTATATCGCTGCTGCCGCGTTGAAAAAACAAAAGGGGTTTGCAGATTTGCGGTGTACCTTCGCAAATCTGCAAACCCCATTTTATTCCGGCAGTATTTACACGCTTCTGCCCAGCGCCCGCTAAATCACGCTTCCGGCTCGTCCATGGCGCTGTGGAGGACGCTGATGATCATGCGATAGATGAGGGCGGCCATATAGTCGGGCGTTTTGTCGCCCAGTCGGCCGGACAGCCACGCCTTGATGACGCCGACGCATCCGGTGAGGCAGAAGGAATAGGCGCAGGCCAGATCGGCGTCCCGCTCGGGAAAGCTCTTTTTCAGCACCTTAAAGCTGTACTTGGACAGGATGGACTCGATCTTGGTGAGAAAGCCGATGTCGCCGTGGGCGCCCAGCAGGGCGGAGACAATGTCCCGGTTGTCCTCCAGAATGGAGAACACATCCTCGATGAAGGGGAAGGCCTCCTCCTCCAGCGTGCCGGCGGCGTGAGCCTGAAACGTGGTCTCCAGCTCCTCGAACAGCTCCTTTTCGATGCTGTCTAACATATTATAAATATCGGTATAGTGCAGATAGAAGGTGGAGCGGTTGATGTCCACCCGTTCCACCAGCTCCTTGACGGTGATCTCGTTGACGCTCTTTTCCTGCATCAGCTCCGCCAGCCCCTTTCGGAGCTGGGCGCGGGTCTTTCGGATGCGGCGATCCGTCTTTTCAGCCATAGAACCAGACTCCCTTTCGTGAAAATGTTGAATAAAATGTGAATTTTTTTGTCTAAAACGTCAATTTGATGACACTGTGTTGATTAACAAACGATAATGGGCAATGTGTTGCTTGCTATTCATCTACGCTATTAGTATAATTCCTGTTGTTCAAAAAAGCAACACCATATTGATTAAACAATATCGCGTCATAACGCAACAGGAAAGGAGAGGATCATCAAATGCTGAAAAATGAATGGAAGCATCTGGTGAAAAACAAGCTGATGCTGATCGTGGTGATCGCAGTTATCACCATCCCCACGATCTACACGACGCTGTTCCTCGGCTCCATGTGGGATCCCTATGGAAACGTGGATCAGCTGCCCGTGGCGGTGGTGAACAACGACCAGCCGGTGGATTATGAAGGAGAGACGCTGAACGTCGGCCAGGAAATGGTCGATCAGCTGAAGGACGACGGCTCGCTGGATTTCCGCTTTGTGGACAGCGAGGACGCCCGGCAGGGACTGGCCGACGGGGATTACTACATGGTCATCACCATCCCGGAGAACTTCTCCGCCAACGCCGCCAGCCTGACCGGCGACGCGCCGGAGAAGATGGAGCTTGGCTATGAGACCAACCCCGGCACCAACTACATCGCCTCCAAGATGAGCGAGACGGCCATGAAGACCATCGAGGCCTCCGTCCGGGAGAGCGTCACCAAGACCTATGTGCAGGCCGTGTATGACCAGATCGGCGTCATCGGCGACGGCATGCAGGAGGCCGCCGACGGCACCGGCGAGCTTCAGGACGGCGCAGTCCAGCTGAAGGACGGCAACGCCACCATGACCGACGGGCTCCAGACGCTGGCCGACAGCACCTTGACCTTTGTGAACGGCAGCGAGGAGCTGACCGAGGGGCTGGCCAGCTATGTGGACGGCGTCAGCACGGTGAATGACGGCGCCCAGTCCCTGAACGACGGCGCGCAGACTCTGAACAGCGGCGCGCAGCAGGTGAACGACGGCGCCCAGTCCCTGAAGGACGGCGTCCAGACATTGAATGACGGCACCCAGACGCTGGCCGAAGGCGCGCAGACCCTGAACGGCGGCATTCAGTCCGCCAAGGACGGCAGCGCCGCGCTGGTCAGCGGCACGCAGCAGGTGGACGACAATATGACCACGCTGAATGCGGGTCTGACGCAGCTCTATTCCGCCACAGTGACGCTCCCCGAGTCCACTGCGGCGCTGGACAGCGGCGTGGGCAGCGTTCAGAGCGGCATCAGCCAGCTCCAGAGCGGCAATCAGCAGCTCCAGAGCGGCGCGGCTCAGCTGAGCGGCGGCGCGCAGCAGCTGGATGCGGGGCTTGCCCAGATCGTGGGCGAGGACAACGCCAACTCCGCGAAGCTCCGCACCGGTGCGGAGCAGGTCATGGGCGGGATCGACACCATGGTCAGCACCATGAACAGTATGGTGTCCAGCGCCAACGAGTCCCTTGTGAGCACGGCGGACACCGTCCGCACCAGTGCGAGCCAGATCCAGAGCAATCTGATCGACCCCAGCGACGCGGAGGAGAGCGTGCAGACGGCGGCCGCCGCCGTGACCGCGGCC
>ERZ507073.1371-NODE-1371-length-15342-cov-8.864460_pt1 | contig 15342 bp, 4 predicted proteins | sample MGYA00512290_ERZ507073 | MGnify/ENA metagenome assembly ERZ507073 | reverse complement strand
TTGCCGCGCCCCGCAGTGCCCGCTTCCCCCGATAACAATTATCAGTGCAGGTAGAGAGCTTACCGATTTTCGAAAAAGCCGGCTATGGCCGACCCCTGCGGCTTAAACGTAGTAGATAGCCCGTTTTTGTGGCGCAGCGTCAGACCAGTCATTTTGGGACGTGGCTTTTTGGCTACCTTTGCGTTGAATATGCTTGGGTAGTCTTTTTGGCTGAGTAGTCAAAAAAGCCCCGTTCCAAATTAGCTGCTTTGTGTGGCGCGAATGGTTCGCTTTTATGCCTGAGTGGCAACCTGATGCGGAATTTCGGGTCAGCCAAATTGCTACAATTATAAACATATAGCGATGACCCGCCTTGCGTTTCTGCGCGGGGGGGGGCGTATATTTGCATCGATGGGGACGACGACACACATATAACGAGCTACTGCTTGCCGTCCTCATGGATTGGGGAGGGCCTTCATGAATCGCTTGTGTGCGAGAGTTCGAGAAATATTGGAGCCTTTTGGCGAGAAAACCAATACTGCCAAGCGCGCCTTAAGGGTTTTGGCCGTCCCGCTGGCGGCGTGTGCGCTCATGTTTGGTGCGACGAGCGCGTCGGCCGATCAGACGGTTCCCTATAGCAACCATACCGTGCAGACGGTGAATCCCACCGGCACCACGGTCAATCTGTTCGACTACTGGGTCGTGAACGGCGATAACGATAGCTCGAAGAACACAAACAATGACAACAAGAATGACAACACCGGCATCAATAAAGACCGCCAGCTCAAGTTCAATGGTGGTGCCGGTACGGGCGTTAACAAGTGGACGGGCAAAATCGGTACTGCTGGCTACGGTCGCCTACAGTTTGTTAAGGACCAGCTTGTAAAGGGCTATCCGGAGATCAAGGCTGGCACCTACGCCTCCCAAGGCCAGGGTGTTAACTACACCGACGAGTCGCTGGCTTATCTCTTTAATAATGACAGTCAGGCAAATGGCAAGCAGGATGGCAAGGCTGTCTACAGCAACGTGAAGGGCCTCTTCCAGCTCAAGGATGGTTACTACGTCTACGACTCGTACGGCTCTAACGGCTCTAACGGCAACTACGCTGTGTATAACTTCACGACCAATTCCTTTGACGTCTACGATAAAGCGGGCGTATATAAGGGCGATGCGAGCAAAGAAACCAATCTGGGCCAGTTCTTTCCCTTTGACTCTGCAAGCAAGGTTTTTGATGAGAACGGCAACAACCTCTCCCCTAAAAAGATCGTTGATGGAAGCACGGATCTCAACCATCACTTTGGCATGTCCATGACCACGGAGTTTGTCCAGCCTAACGGTGGCAAGACCACTAAAGGCGAGGACATGGTCTTTGAGTTCTCGGGCGACGACGATGTGTGGGTGTATATCGACGGCGTGCTCGTGGGCGATCTGGGCGGCATTCACGAGAAAGCAACGCTTAAGATTAATTTCGCCACTGGTGAAGTAAAAGTCGGTCATGTCGACGGTGCGAATGGAACCAAGAAGGAAATCGAAAATACCACCATCAAGGCGAAGTTCGACGCCGCCGGCGCAGATACCAAAAACTTCCGCGACAACACCTTCCGCGACAGCACCAAGCACACGCTGAGCTTCTTTTATCTGGAGCGCGGCGCGGGCGCATCGAATATGTCGCTTAAGTTCAACCTCACCACCCTGCCGTCGTCCGAGGTCGAGAAGGTCAACCAGAACGGCGAGGCGGTCCAGGGCGCCGAGTTTGCCTTGTATCGGTCGGATGCCAACTGGAACACGCAAGGCGAGGCCATCGCCCTGGGTACGACGGACGACAAGGGTCAGCTGGTGCTTTTGAAGCCGGGTGGCTCGGTTCTCTCGTTCGACGAAGAACACAACACCAATCATTGCGACTACTTTGTACTCAAAGAAGAAAAGCTGCCTGAGGGATACCGCTCGAGCTTGACCTCGTCGACCACTGCAACGCCAGACGAGCTGCACCTGCAGTACAAGCAAGCTGCGGCGAGTGGCTCGGGTGGCGTGGTTGTTGCACCGGAAACAACGGTCACCATGGCCGACGGCGCAACGCAATGGACGGGTAGCCGCATGTGGCTCAACGGCGGCTATCTGGCCGCGAAAGAGACCATATCTCTCGATAAAGAAAAAAAAGACAATAAGGGTAACGCCATTAGCTCGGGTACGACCTTCGCTGTCGTGCTCAAGCTCACCGGTGCGAGCGAGGACCATAAAAGCGAAAATGCATGGACGGCAGTCACGGGTAACCCGCTCGAGGGCTACAAACTGTGCTCCAAACACGGCATTGAGGGCGCGGTTGACGCTGCCAAATCGGCGGACACGAGCGTCTTTGCCGTCAACACCAAGGGCGATTACGAGGTGACGGTCAGGTCGCTGCCCGGCGATATCGAGAAGTACGCCGCCATGATGGAGGACAAGTCCCAGTCCGAATATACCGTGGCGGTCTACCACACCACGGCGTCGTCTCTGGCAGAGGCAACCACGGAGAACACCTCTATGGTTGAATACCAGTCGATAAACAGGCAGTTCTCAACCGTGATCCACCTTACGAACGTTCAGAACCGTCTGTTTGTGCAGAAGGTCGATGACCTGGGCAAGCCCGTGAACGGCGCGACGTTTGAACTGTACAAGGCCGAGGACGTTACCGGCAATAGTCCTAAAACCTATGCCATTAAATCGGGTGCCGAGCCGTATGACACCGTGCAGGCAAACGGCATGACCTATCCGTATGACATTGAGGGTGCTGCATGCTTCCCGCTCGATTCGACAAAGCATAAGCCCCTTATCAAGGGTACGTACTATCTGCGCGAATCGTTGAGCCCGGATGGCTACGAGTCAAATACCACCATTACCAAGGTGATCGTGGACGATTCGGGCGTGTACGTGGATGCCGGTGAGAAGAACGACGGCGTGCGCAGTATGAGCGGCCCGGGCTCGCTGATTGCCTCGTTGGCGCAGTTTGGCTCTCCTGACTCGATCGACAACACGCTTACACACATCAAGGGCAAGCTGCAGAGCGCGACTGGTGCAGATGTCAAGGGTAACCTGACGTGGGGCCAGACGAGCACCGCCGAGGGAGTGACGCCTTCTCTGGCGGACGACTTGATGCACATGCGTTATGACAAGGCGCCTCAGGGCACCAAGACCGTTCTGCGTTATGTCGAGGACAAGGGCGTCCGCGACGGCCAGCTGGCGACCATCTATGCCGACACGGGCATCAACCGCATGGCCCTCTACCAAGACGATGACGCTAACGGCACTGACCTCGGCACGCTTCAGCTCAATCATCTCTTTACCACGGCAACGGCCGTGCAGTATACCGATTGTCGCGTGGCACCTTTGCAGGTGACCAAGACGGTGACGGCAGATGCTGGTCTTACTGCACCCACCAAGGATGCGAAAGGCAACGACCTGACCTTTACGTTTAAGTTCACTGTGCCGGAGTCCCAGAAGGGCTACGAGGCGCATGTGTTCGATGCGAACGGCAAATCCGTGGGCAAATCTTTCACGCTCAAGAACAGAGACACCCACTCCATCAAGGCCGGCGAGACCATCCGCGTATACGGCCTTAAGATGGGTAGCAGCTATAGCGTGAGCGAGCTCACCACCAAGCGCGAGGCGTCCAACGGCGACGTGCTGGCGAGTATCGTCAACACCGTGACCGGTTCCGCCGAAGAGTCGGTGCTTCCGGCCGGCTTTAGCCTCGTGAGCCGTAAGGTCGGCGGCGAGGAGCAGTCGGGAACTGGCAACACCATCGAGGGCAAGATTGCAGCGCTCGTGGACGGGGAGATCCCTGCGAGCAACAAACTCGAGTTCGTCAATAACTACAGCGCCAGCTCTGTAACCCAGAATGCCCTGAGCGTCAAGAAGGTCCTCAACGGCCGCGATTGGAACGATTCCGATACCTTTACTGTGCAGCTTGCGGCCAAGGACGGCGTCCCCATGCCCAACGGCGCCAAGAGCCAGGTGTCGACGGTCGAGATCACCGAGAAAGCCCCGACGGAAAAGATTGGAGACATCACCTATAAGACGGCAACGTTTGGCGACATCACCTATACCAAGCCGGGCACCTACACCTATACCATCTCGGAGGTTATCCCCGGTTCCGATGCCGGGGCGGGCGGCATAAGCTATTCTGCCGCCTCCTATACCGCGACGGTCGTGGTGGAGGACAACCATGCCGGCGCTCTGTTCGTTAAGAGCGTGACGGTGATGCAGGAGCGCAACGATGCGGGCGTCGAGACTAAGAAGGAGATTACCGATAAGGTAGCGACCTTCACCAATCACTACGACGAGCATGAGAAGAACATCATCATCCATGCTCAAAAGAACTTGATCGACAAGGCGGGGACGTTCCCGCTTGCCCAGAACACCTTTGGCTTTAAGCTCGAGGGTATGGGCGGCTATGCAAATGCCAGTGCAACGTTCAGCCCCGATACGGTCGACACGAGCATCAAGGCCCCCATGCCCCAGGGCGCCGAGGGCAACATCGCCATCGTGGGCAATGACGACAACGGCCCGGTGGCGTGGCCGCCAATCTCCTATACCGCCATGGCGGATGCGGGGCGCGCCTACGTCTACAAGCTCACTGAGAACTCCGGCAAAGCCGCGGGCATGACCTACGACGAATCGGTCTATTACGCCGTGGTGCGCAACGCCAAGAAGGGTGCCGACTTCCAGACCTCAATCGAGTACTACAAGGTCTTGGCAGACGACTCGGTAGAGCAGCTGGTCACGAACGCCACGCCTTCCTTTACCAATATATATAGCGTGGAGTCCACGAGCGCGACCCTTCAGGGCCAAAAGACCCTGAGCGGCCGCGACTGGAACCAGGGCGAGAGCTACACCTTTAACCTTGCCGCCGCTACGGACGATGCCAGCGTGACTGGTCTGGACAAGACCACTGCGCAGGCAGTGGCGGACGGGGCTGTCGCTATTAACGCCAGCCAGGCTACCGCCACCGCGCCCGAGTCGGGACGCGTGGCCTCGTTTGCCTTTGGCACCGAGGCTGCCCCGACCGTGACGTTCAACTGCGCGGGCACCTTTAGCTTCAATATCACCGAGAATGCCGCGCAGGACGGCCAGGCGGGCATGTCCATGGACAAGCACACCGCGCGTGCGACCGTTGTGGTGACCGATCTGGACAAGTCGGGCAACCACACGGGCAAGCTGCACGTGTCGAGCGTGGCCTATGCCAACACCGGCGCCTCCGATGCGGACAAGGCCGTAACCGATAAGGCCGCCTTTACCAACGCATACCATGCGTCGGGCACCTTTAGCGGCGTGACGGTGAGCAAGACCCTTCAGGGTCGCGCTTCTACCGCGGGCCAGTTTACCTTTGCCGTGACGGGGCTTTGGTACAACGGCGTCCAGACGTCGGTCGACGGTGCCGAGGCCAACCTGTCCAACAAGGCGGCAGGCGCCGGTGTGTCCGGCGCCGTGGTGGGCACGAACGGGGCGGAGAAGCTCTTTGCTCGTACGATCACCGAGCAGGATCTGGGCCATACGTTTGCCTATCGCATCCGCGAGAACCAGCCTGCCGCCGCTGGCTACACCTATGACACCGGCTACACCGGTGATGCCATCGTTCTCGTTAAGGTTCTTGCACGCCAGAACGATCCCGCCAAGCTCTACACCGTGACGACCGTGCTCAAGGGCGCGGGCGTGACGGAGCTGCTGGGCGATGCTAGCGACGCGAGCGCGTTGACAGACGACAAGATTGCCGAGCTTGACCAGAATCCGAATACCTACGTGCAACAGTACGATGCAAGCGAGGCCGGCACCACAACGCCCGCTGTCTCGTTTGTGAATCGCTATGAGGCAAGCCTCGACTATGGCGTCGCCGGCGGTCTGCAGATCGAGAAGACGCTGACGTACCCCGAGGGCGCAACGGTGTTTGGCTCGCCCAAGAGCACGTTCCGCTATATCGTCAAGCCTGCCGACAAGACACCTGCCAACAAGGTTGGCATTTCCACGGACGGCAAGGTCTACGAGGCCGCAAATGTTGAGGCCAATGTTCCCAAGACCGTGAGCTTGGTTCCCGCGCGCGGGCTGACCCTCACTCAGAATGATGCTGGCAAGACGTTCACCTATACGGTGAGCGAGATTGACGACAAGGCGACGGGCTTTACGTACGACAACACGGTCCATACGGTTAGGGTCGTCGTAGCGGATAACGGCGACGGCACGCTCAGGGTCACGACGTCGGTAAGCAAGCAGGTCGATGGCAAGGATGAGCTCGAGGGCCAGTGGATCTACCCGTCGGATGCGACGTCTACCGGCGCCGCGACGGTCAAGTTCAAGAACACCTATACGGTCACCGAGGCGGCAACCTTTACTCCGTCCGTGACCAAGGTGGTTGCCGGCCGCGATGCTGAGGGCAAGTTCACCTTTGCCATGACCGCGGCTGACGATGTTACCCGGGCTGCCATCGACGGCAAGCTCATCACCGGCTCTTCGATGAGCAGGGGCAACGGCTATACCGAGCAGAAGCAAACGAGGGAGGGCCTCAAGGACGGCGAGCACGATAAGATTGACTTCTCGACGCTCACCTTCAACAAGCCGGGCACGTATAAGTTCACCATTAACGAGGCGGCCCCGAACAGCGGTCTTGGCGAGTGGAAGTATGACCAGCACGTCTATACCGTGATGGTCACCGTAACCGATGAGGGCGGCAAGCTTGTGGCCCGCGCCGACGGCACGACCGGCTCGGAAGGCTTCATCTTCACTAATAGCTACAGTACCTCGACGAGCTACGAGCTGCAGGGCGGTCTGGAGATTGTCAAGACGCTTGAGGGCAAGGATTTGCATGCCGGCATGTTTGGCTTTACGGTGACGGGCGAAGACCCCGCCTCGACCGAAAAGCTTAAGGCGCTGCTGCGCGCGGACAAGGATAAGGGCGAGCTTGCCGTTACCAACGATGAGCCGCAGGCCGATGGCACGTCCTACACCGGTATTTTGGGTGGCCTGACCTTCGCGACGGGCGACGTGGGCAAGACGTTCACCTACAAGATCGTCGAAAATGGCGGCGGCAAGCGCGGCTATACATACGACTCCACCTATTGGATGGTAGAGATTGCGGTTAAGAAGCGCCGCGACGGTTCGCTCTATACCGTGACCACGGTCAAGCACTATGACGCCAACGACGTTGAAAAGCCCCGCGATACGAAGACCTTTGGCCCCGAGAGCGGTACCGCCAAGGCTCAGGTGTTCTTTACCAACAGCTACGCTGCGACCGGAACATTCGACGGTCTTACTGCCGAGAAGGTAATGGATTCCGGCGACAAGATCGAGGCTGGCCAGTATACGTTTGACCTGTATGCCGAGAAGGCCGACGGCTCGCTCGAAAAGATGGATGAGGGCACGACTCAGGCGGACGAGGACGGTACCGCTACGGTCGACTTTGGTAAGGTTAACTTTAAGCTTGGCGATGCTACCAGCGGAACTCATGAGCAGACGATTGACCTTGCCGGCGCCGTCAACGATGGCATTGCCACCAAACGTCACAATGCCGACCACACCACCACCTACAGCTTTAACCTGGTGGCAAAGGAGCGCATGGCCAACCTGCCCGAGGGCGTGCGTCCCGTGGATACGTCTGCGACGTGCCGAGTGCTGCTCGAGGTGACCGACCACAACGACGGCAATCTGACGTCCAAGGTGACCTATCGCGATGGTACCGAGAAGGGTAAGATCGTCTTCCACAACACGCGTGATAAGGTCAAGACGGTTGGCACGGTCGCGAAGCCCGATGTGGACATCGACGGGCAGTTGCTTTCTGTGGGCGACTCCTACGTCTATACCATCAACTGGGCCAATACCGAGGCCGATGCCGCCGGCAATCTGGTTTCGGCCAACGTGACCGTGACCGACGAGCTGCCCACGGGCGTTGTGTTCGAGGCCTTTGAGGGCGAGTTTGCCGATAAGGGCGCTGCGAGCGGTCAGTTGCTCACCTGGGACCTGGGTAAGCAACCCGCGGGCAGCCACGGTTCGGTGCGCGTGCGCGTAAAGATTACCGAGGACGCTGTGAAGGACGTCCAGGGTGCGGTCGGCACCGTTGAGAACAAAGCTACCGTAACGGTTGGCAACAAGAGCTATACCGGCACCACGACCAATTACGTGCCAAAGAAGTCCGAGAGCGATGCTCGGGATTCGACGGGGTCGGGTGTGGCGCTGGGCGACGAACTCACCTACACCATCGGCTACAAGAACACCGAGGGCGCGTCTGCCACGGTGGTGATCACCGATGCCGTTCCCGCGGGAACCGAGTTCGTGGAGTTCACCGGCGACTATAAGGATGCCGGCTCCAAGGACAATGACGGCAACCTCACCTGGACGCTGGCGGACGTTCCCGCCGGCAAGGAGGGCACGGTTCAGTTTAAGGTTCGCGTGACCGAGGACGCGTTTAAGAGCGGTGGCGCTTCGGGCAATATTTCCAACCAGGCGTCGGTGGCGGTCGGCAACAACCCTGCCGTCAAGACCAACACCACTACCGATGAGGTCTCTGACGGGCGCCTGACGTTGAGCAAGACGGTCACGACCGCCGAAGGCATCACCGCGCCCAACAAGGCATTTACCTTTAAGGTGCTGCTCTACCAGGCCGATGGCACAACGCCTCTGGCCGGCACCTTTGCGTACGCCGGTCGCCCCAGTGGCACCAATGGCACTTATGTAAGCGGACAGATCAAAAGCGGTGACACCATCGCGCTTAAGGCCGGCGGCTCCGTCACGGTTACCTTGCCCACGGGTACGCACTACGAGGTGCAGGAGCTCGACTCCAAGGGTGAGCTCATGACGAGCGAGGACGGCTTTGCGGTTGTCGATAAGGCGAACCCCCAGAAGGGTACCGTCGGACAGGCGACGCAGGTGGGCTTCACCAACGTCTACAGCGTGGAGTCCACAAAGGTGGAAAACGCTTTTAAGGTGCAAAAGAAGATCTCCGGACGCAACTGGATGACATCGGATGCCTTTACCATAACGCTGACTGCCCAGGGCGAGGCGCCTATGCCCAAGGGTGCCAAAGACGGCGTGTCGACGATTGAGCTGCACAAGGATGCTCAGGTCGGCAACTTCGGTACCATCGAGTACACCAAGCCCGGCACCTATACCTATGTGATTACCGAGCAGTCGGGTGACGAGGCGACACTCACGTTTTCGAAGGCCACCTATCGTGCCACCGTCACGGTGACTGACGACGGCGCCGGTAAGCTGTCTGCCAAGACCAAGATTGCACAGCTGACCGACGATGCGGGCGACGCTGCCGAGCGCACGGTCGAGGCGGCGGTCTTTACCAACACCGCCAAGACCGGCAGCCTCACTGTCAAGAAGACGGTCGTCGGCGGCGACAGCCAGCGCGAGTTCGGCTTTGCGGTCGCGCTGGCCGACGGGGACGGCGAGCCCGTCTCCGGCACCTTCGGCAAGGGCGAGCACGCCGTGACGTTCACGGACGGCAAGGCGACCTTCAAGCTTAAGGACGGCGAGGAGAAGGCCATCACCGGCCTGCCCGTGGGCGTGCACTACACCGTGGCCGAGGATGCCGTTGAGGGCTATACGACCACGGCCGAAGGGGCCGAGGGCACCGTGACCGAGGACGGCGCGCTCGCAGCGTTCACCAACACGTACGGAACGGCCACCGAGGGCAGAGACGTCTCCACCGCGGGATTCTTCACCAAGACGCTCGAGGGCCGCGACTGGGCGGAGGGAGATAGCTTCCAGTTCGTGCTCACGGGCGAGGACGGCGCTCCCATGCCCGGGGACTCTGCCGACGGCTCCAAGACCGTCAGCGTGACGGCCGCCGCCGGCACCAGGGCGGGCGACAGGGTCGCCTTCGACTTCGGCCCCATCCGCTACACGCTCGATGACATCAAGGATGCCGAGTTCGCCGAGGTCGGCGGCAAGCGCGTGCGCGCCAAGACCTTCACCTATACGGTGCGCGAGGTCAGGCCCGATGACGGCTCTGCCATCGCCGGCGTGGCCTACGACGGCCACGTCGCCACGATGACGGTGACCGTGACCGACGACGGTTCCGGCAACCTCACGGCCACGACGCCCGCGATCGCGCAGGCGAGCGGCGGCGACTTCGTCAACACCTACACGACCGAGCTCGACTACTCGGCCCGCGCGGGAGTGCGCCTGTCCAAGACGCTCTCCGGCCGCGCCATGGAGGCGGGGCAGTTCGCCTTCACCGTGACCGCGGACGCCGAGACGGCCGCCAGGCTCGGCCTCAAGACCGACAAGGACGCCTATGCCGTGGCCGCGGCCGATGACGGCGCGGCCGACCTGGTCGACCTCATCGGCGGTGCTTCGGGCAGCGATGTGAAGTTCACCGACGCCGACGCGGGCAAGACCTACAGCTTCACCGTCGCCGAGACCAAGCTCGGCGGCGAGGGCTACGCCAACGACACCGCGCCGCGCACGGTGACCATCGCACCCGCCTACGACGCCGCGACGGGCAGACTCACGGTCACGACCGCGGTTGCCAAGGACGGCGTCGAGGTCGCACGCAGCGAGGTCTCCACAGCAGATGACGCCATGGCGACGCCCGCGCCCGTGACGGTCGCGTTCCAGAACTCCTACGAGGCCACCGGAACGCTCGGCGACGAGGGCAACGTGGCAATTAATGCCACCAAGACGCTGACGGGCCGCGCCGCGGCGGCAGGCGAGTTCTCGTTCTCCGTCCGCGATGCCCAGGGTAACGTGGTCGCGACTGCGACCAACCGGGCCTCCGGCGACGGCGAGGCCGCGGGGCTCTCGTTCTCGCCCATCGCCTACACCACCGACGCTCTCGAGCGGATGGTGGCGGACGGCACCGCTACCAGGGCTGCCGACGGCTCCTGGGTCATTCCCTATACCGTATCCGAGGACGATGCGGACCAGCTGTCCGCGGGCGTGACGGCGACCGCCTCGAGCTTCGATATCACGGTCAAGGTGACCGATAACGGCAAGGGCGGGCTGGATGTGGCCGTGGTCTACCCCGAGGGCTCCGACGGCACGCTGTCGTTTGTGAACGGCTACGGCACCAACGAGGCGACGGTCGACCTCGCGGGCACCAAGACGCTGGCGCTCCGCCAGGCCGGACTCGGCCTGGCGCAGGCCGACATTGCGGGCAAGTACACCTTTAAGATCACGCCGCTGGACGGCACGCCCGCGCCGGTCGACGCCTCCGGCAAGACGGTGACCGAGGCGACCAACGACGCCGCCGGCAACGTCGAGCTGGGCCACGTCACGTTCAGGCAGCCGAGCGACCTCGATGACGTCGAGATCGACGGCGGCGGCCTGCGCACCAAGACGTTCGCCTACCGGGTGAGCGAGTCCGGTTCGGTCGACGGCGTGGTCAACGACGCGACGGCGACGAGGACCTTCACGGTCAAGGTGGTCGAGGACACCAACGCGGGCACGCTCGTCGCGGAGGTCCTGCCCGCAGAGGGTACGCCCGAGGGCAAGGGCGCGTTCGAGTTCACCAACACCTACGGCGTGAACCCGACGCCGAGCTCCGTCACCGACCAGATCAAGGTGAACAAGAAGCTCAAGGGCCGTGACCTGGCCGAGGGCGAGTTCGAGTTCCAGTTGGTCGAGCTTGCCGCCGACGGCAGCGAGAGCGTCGCGGCGACGGGCAAGAACGCCGCCGACGGCACGGTCGCGCTCAGCCCCGTCACCTACACCGCGCCCGGCATGCACAGCTACGAGCTGCGCGAGGTCGCCGGCACGGCGGGCGGCGTGACGTACGACAGGGCGGCGTACCGCGTGCGCACGACGGCTGCCGACGCCGGAAACGGCACGCTCACCGTCAAGCACGAGCTGGCGGATGCCGAGGGCAATCCCACGGGCGACGACTCGGTGACGTTCACCAACGGCTACGAGGCTGCGCCCGTCACCCTCAAGCTGGGCGCCGCCAAGGTGCTCAAGGGCGCCGAGCTCAAGGCGGGGCAGTTTAGCTTTGAGCTCAAGAGCCGGGACGGCAAGGTCATGTCGACCGCCAAGAACGCCGCCGACGGCAGCGTCACGTTCGACGCGCTGACCTTCAAGCAGGCCGGTACCTACACCTTCACGGTGAGCGAGGTCGACGATGGCCAGGCACACGTGACCTACGACAAGGCCGTGCACAAGATTGTCGTCACGGTGAGCGACGAGGCGGCCGACGGCTCCAAGACGGGCTACCTGTCGGCGAAGGTCTCCTACGAGGGCGACGCCAACCTGCCGCCGGTCTTCACCAACAGCTACGCCGAGGAACCCGGGACCCCCGGCACCCCGGAGAACCCCGGCACGCCGGGCGGCGGTTCGGGCGGCGGTTCCGATAGCGGCTCCGGCGACAGCTCCGGCGGCGGCTCCAAGGGCGGCATGCCCGACACCGGCGACCGCAGCCTGCCGGCGACGGCACTCGGCGCCATGGCCGGCATCGGCGCGCTGGCCGTCGCGGGCGGTGCGGCCCTGTACCGCAGGCGCCGCTAGCGATATGCACGAGTGGGGCGGATCCATCCGATGGGTTCGCCCCACTTGCCCTGTTGGGCGGGAGCGGGTAAGATATACCGAGCGCCTAGCGCGTTCGATGGGTTCGGATGACGACATGTTCCGAATCTGGTCAGGTCCGGAAGGAAGCAGCCATAAGGAGCCTCTGTCGGGCATCCGAATCCATCGAGCGCACGGGCGCTTTTTTGGTGCCGCGACATGGTCCGGGAGGCGGCGAGGTATTTGGTGTCTCGCTGGTCCTCGGCTGCGCCTGCGGGATCGCTCGACTACCAAATACCTCGCCGCCTCCCGGACCCCGTCGTCCAAAAATCACCCGTAAAGGCGCATTTATCTGAATAATTTAATCCCGTGCTTTGTGCTGCTTGCTGGCGTTGCCGGGAGCGCGGTGGCCACGTGGTTCATGAGACGGCGGTGCTGTCTCCTTTTTTGCAAGTAAAGAGGTCCGTTTGCGAACGAGCTTCGACTACTGAAGATGCGATGTTCGCACTAACGACATAGCGTAATTACGGCATTGTTGGTTTACGCACAAATTGAAGAAATCTAAAAGATGCGTCGATTTCACTTCGCCCGCAGCGTTACGGTGCGAGAACGTCCAATGGAACAACTTGGACGCCGCGGTCGGTAACATAGGCTTGTGAACCAAATCCAATAATCGCTACTTTAGAAACCGGCGGGGTGTTTCCGGCAGCAACCATCCGCTCTTCGACGGCAACAAGATTGTCAGATGCCTCTTCGATTTGAGCGGAACTGAGCTTGACCTCAACGGGAATCCACATCCCACCTGGAGCCGCTATGACAGCGTCGACCTCAAGATCGCGGGAATCGTGATAGTGATAAAGGCCCATTCCGTTTGCCCTCGCATAGACCCATAGATCATGGAGCGCCAACGATTCGAAAAGCAGCCCAAGTGTCTTGAAGTCTGACAACAACGTCTCCACAGTCGCCCCGAGCGCAGCCGCTGCAAGCGACGGGTCGGCAAGATGATGCTTACGCGCCTCCCTCAGATGCACCGGAGATCTCATCGCGGGATTCCATGCGGGGATATCGCAGACGAAACTCAATCTGCTAAGAAGGGATATGTATGATGCCGCTGTTTGTCTCGATACGTCGCCACCCAAATCGGCCACAAGCGTCTTGAGCGTCGCAAGAGTGGATTCGTTGCGCGCCAACGACGCGATGACGGCTTTCACTTTCTCAGGATCTCGTCGAGAGCCATCGACGCGGGGGATGTCTTCCTCAGCGACTATCTCGATATATCGTTTTGCCGTCGCGGACGCAATTCGCGCGTCACGCCCAATCGACGCCGGCCATCCACCGCAAACGATGCGCTCGGCGATCTCGGCAGAACCCATCGATCCGAAGGCGCCCCTGAACTTTTCGCCAGAAATGATGCCCGACAGCTTAACCGCACCGCTAGATTTCCCAAGTTCGAAAAGCGTCATGGTGTCCATGCGCAATTTAGCGAACCTTCCAGCGCCACTGTGCATCGGCCGCTCATTGTCTCGCGGTGTCGCCGACCCCGTAAATATGAACTGGCCAGGCTCGCCGCCGCGGTTGTCGCACTCAAACCGTGCCGCGTCCCAAAGTTTCGGAACCTCCTGCCATTCGTCGATCAGCCGCGGCACCTCGCCAGAAACGGCAAGCGCCGGGTCCGTCTCGGCACGGAAGCGATTCTCGAAGTTGCGCGACGGGTCCATGAGGAGGAGCCTGGACGCCGCACGGGTCCCGGCCGTGGTTGTCTTCCCGCACCATTTAGGTCCTTCGATGAGAACGGCACCGAATATCCCAAGCATCTGGTCGAGCTCATTTTCGATAATTCTAGCGTAGTACTTTTTTGGCATAGTTTTCACCATTGCTTACCAGCGCGTTTAACCAAATTTACAGTTTTCATTTAACCAGATTTCAATTATTTGATTAACCAGATTTGCATATTTCGGTTAACGAGACAGATTAAACATGAACGAGCCAAGTCAGATGAGAATCATCTACTCGACACCGCGCATGAGCTCCGAAATGGTGATGTGAAAGTCGTCGGTAATCTTCTTGAGATTTGAAAGGCTGACATTGCGCTGCCCGACCTCAATGCTCGCGTAGTAGGAGCGATCCATCTCAATCAAATTAGCGGACGGAGTGCCCGGGCTCGTTGCGCCTAGGGCGCGGCGGGGTCGGCGACGTCGGAGGTGTCGATCTCGCCAAGAATGGCGAGCCGGCTGATGAACGGGATGCCCTCGGGTTCGTCCACCTCGACGCCGCCGAGCACGATGGTGTTGTCACGCATGTCGATTTGGGTCGTGAACACGGCCTGATCGCGGCCCGAGGCGATAAAGCCGATGCCCGCGAGAACGATGCCCGCGGCAATAAGCCCGCCCGCCACGGCGAGGTAAATCTTCTTCGCGCTGGTCATGGTACTCACTCCTTTCTACGCCGCGAGATACGCGGCAGCAGCCCGGAGAGCGTCGCCCCCGCCGCGAACTCCTCATCCTGGACGAGCAGGGCTACGTGCCGCTGGACATCGTGGGCGCGAGGCTGCTGTTCCAGGTGATGTCGGTGCCGGAGGGCAGGCAGAGCATGATCGTCACGGCCAACATAGAGTTCAGCAAGTGGGTGACCGTGTTCGGCGACGACAAGATGGCGGCGGCTGTCGTGGACAGGCTCGTCTACACGGGCAGGCTCGTGGAGTTCAACGGCGCAAGCTGCAGAATTGAATCCCGTGTTTTGTGCTGCTTGCTGGCGTTGCCTGGGCATTGATGGCTACGTGGTTCAAGAGACGGCGGTGCTGTTGCTTGGATTTTGCAGTTAAAGAGGCCCGTTTCCCTGGGTTGAACCGCGCCCCAAATCTTGGACGCCCTAAATAGCGACTAGGCCGCAAGGGCC
>ERZ507073.1355-NODE-1355-length-15514-cov-4.322142_pt1 | contig 15514 bp, 20 predicted proteins | sample MGYA00512290_ERZ507073 | MGnify/ENA metagenome assembly ERZ507073 | reverse complement strand
TTTCCAGCCTAAAGACAGGAGGCAGAAAACCAAGGCCATGACGGTCGGCGAGTACCATACCGCAGCCCGTGGTCAGAGTAAGAAGCTGCAGCTCATGAATATCATCAATGACTGTATGCGCCACGCTTCCAACCGCGAGGAGTTCATTGCGCTGATGGAGAGCGAGGGCTACAAGGTTCGCTGGGAAAAGTCCCGAAAGAATATCACCCATACCACGCCGAGTGGCTGGCAGTGTCGGGACCGTTTGCTGTTCGGTGACAAATATCTAAAGGAGAACATGGAATATGAATTCAGGATCAGAGAAGAAATTATCTATGGACGAGCTCATGGCCCTGAACCGGCCCGAGCCTTCACCGCAGCCGACAGCGCGGGAGTCGAGTTCACCGATCACGCCCATTGTCATCCAGTGTCCGCTGCCGGAGGCTCTGACGATGCTGACACAGAAGACAGAATCCATCGGGTGGGAAGTGCGTGGAATGCGGGAGTATCTTCCGAACCTGAGATCACACACAGACCTGACAGCGGTGCAGAACAGCATGGCGGAGATCCAGAAATCGTTGACGGAGATGACCACTCTGCTGGAACAGGCTGGGAAGAAAAAAGAAAAGCATTCCTGCAAATGGCTGGACTGGCTTCCGGACTTCGACCTGATTGTAGTGGCCAAATGGATCGTACTGGTACTGCTCATCGTGGCGGCACTGCTGGGGATGGGGTATGGCACAGCGACAGTGGTCAGCAACATCCGCAACCTGTTTCTATGAAGCCGCTCCACGCTGGACTGTATGGTCTGGCGGTAACTGGAGCGTTACTGGATGATGGTAACGAAGATGTCGAGGAACGTTACCGCCGTATCCAGGCAGAACAGGAAGCCAAAAATATCGGCGCTGTCATCGGACTGGTGGCCGGCGTAGCCATGGTGCTCACACAGGATGAGCAATCATCTACAGAACAGCAGTGGACCGAAGATCAGCAGGCAGAACAAACACAGCAGCAGACCATGTAACGGTCTGCTATTTTTGTTGCCTGACTGTAGCGTCAGGGGAAAGGAACGATATGGCGTATAAATTCAAATACAATGAGCGTCCCCGCTCCTACAGTGAAGAAAAGCATGGAGATGAGGATATTCCCTCTGCCAAGGCAGTGCGGGATACCGCAGTGGAAGAAAGGGACGGCAAGATTATAAAAAGCCGCCGACAGCATGTATGCGGCAGAGAGTACATTGTGTTCGCGGAATTCAGTTTCGGAGGAACGCAATCTACGGTCGATCTTATGAAACAGGTCATCGACCTGGAGCAGGACGCAAAAAATATTTCCGCCTGAAAAACAGGTTCGCATAGACAAACAAACCGATTGAGGGTATTGTATGGTTGCAATCTCTCAATCGGTTTGGCATTTTATGAAGGAGGTCAATATGTTACAGCCAAACCAAAAGATCACGGCGCTCTATTGCCGTCTGTCCCGAGATGATAATCTGGAGGGCGACTCCAACAGTATCCAGAACCAAGAGTTAATATGTAAAGGGTGGTTTCTCCCACCTAATACATATGACTGCGGCTCATTTGTGGTGAATGGAACAGCAGTTGTAGGAAAGGAGTCAAAACACCTTATAACCGCTGGAAATCAACACACAAAGGAGCTGATTTTTATGAAATCGTTATTTGATCAAATGGGCGGCACTTATCATCAGGAGGGCGATTACCTTATCCCAAACCTTACCCTGCCAGATGAGCCAGAATATCAGATAGGCAAATACGGACGTATGCGCCGCAGTTATCTGAAAGCTCATCGGCCTGTTCTCTACGCGAACTTTCTCACATCTGGGACGCTACATCGGCACCTTGCCGAGATTGACCAAGCCTGCAACGAGCATATGGAAATCATCGTTTCTGCTATGGCAAAGCAAGAAAGTGCGACTGAAGCCCTGAAAGCTGCTGACCAGTTGGAATGGGTACGCCGCATGAACAGCATCCGCAGCCGTGCTGAGGAAATTGTTCTGACTGAACTTGTATATAACTGATGAATGCCCGTTATTGGCTGCATGGCCGATAACGGGCGTTCTCTTATTCTCTGGGCAATACGAACCTATATTTGCCCTTGCCTTGACCGGTAACAGGTTCTATTAGTCCTGCGCTTTTGAGCTTATCTATCAATGCACCTGCCGGTGAGGAGGTTACACCCGCGAGCTTCATAATATCCGCTCGTGCAAATGCAGCGTCAAAACCAAATTTATGATACAGCTTTAGCATTGTTTCCTTGGTGCTTGCTTTCGCTTTCAGCCCTAAAAGGAGTGTTTCAAACAGCTGGTTTTTCTCAGAAACAACTGCTTTCTGCTCATCAAACAACTGGTTTTCATCCGAAATACTCGTTTTATCAATGGATTGCCCATAATTCAGGTTGTACAGCGTCACTTGGAACGAAGTAACGTCCGAATAGAATTTAGGCTCCAGCTCGTCGCGGTAATTGTGAGCGGCGCGGTAGGTTTCCGTGATTTTCTTAAAGCCGCTGCCCTGACGCTCCATATAGCCCAGCCGTCCGAAAATATCTGCAAGAACAGGATTGCGGCGCGTGGAGGAAATGCTGGTCAGATCCCGTTCCTGTATCCGTGTGCCGTCTGCCATACCTCCGGGAGAATAAATGGTAAGACGGTCATCGTAAATGTCGATGTGAACCTCGCTGCCCAAAATCAGATAATCCCGATGGATCAGCGCATTGACAAGCGCCTCAAAAACGCTCCGCTCGCAGTAGTCGGGCATCTCAACACGAGAATCGGCGGTTTTCTTCCAGCGTGTTTTCATATTCCGCTTAACAAAACTGACACCCTCATTGAGCAGAATGATCAGGCTGCCGGAGAATTCTGCGCTGTCAAGTGCATCCACCATGCCGCCGCTTTTATCAAGGCCGTTCCAGCGTGTGCAGAACAGGCGGGAATGCCTGATGGGAGAATCATCTGCAAGCAAAGCGCCTGCATTGGTCAGCTTACCGTATTCATTCCGTATTTCAAAGGAATCAAACAGCTTTTCCTCCATACTATTACCTGTCCAAGCCTTATATCGTTCACGCAGCTTGGAAAAAGCATAGTCCTTGAAATTATATTCGGAAATCAATGCGTCAAAGGTATGATTCATCCCTTTGAGAAGAAGCTGATTCAATACATACGACGGAGCCATCACGCTTTCGTTTCCCATACGGATATATGCTTCCATCACGCCGTCAGCCTTGTAATAATATGGCGTGGAACGACCTGCGGAAATAGACAGTATAAGAATATCTCTGCCTTTTTCCCGTTCGGGAGTGAGGATAAAGTTCGGATAAGGCGTGATACGCTCTTTAATCAAACGGCTGATTGCTTCAGCATCCGCCTGTGCGTCGGTAGCCCCACTACATTTCTGTTATCATCAATACCGAAAAACAGTGTGCCGCCGATGCCGTTTGCAAAGGCGCTGACGCTTTTCAGCTTTCCCACTTCCAGAGCAACCTTAAAATCACACTCCGTTGCTTCGGCGATCCATTTATCAATCATTACCTTGTTCCTCCCTGTCTGAGCGATTCTTTTTTGCCCTGCTCTTGTAAACATTGTGCTTATTCTTGCACTGCGGGCTGCAAAACACGGCGCTCGGTCTGCTTGCGACAAAGGCTTTCGTGCAGTGCCTGCAAAGGCGGATCGGATTTTTGCTGTCGGTCAGCATAAAGCTGAACATCATTTGTATGCCCAAAAGCAGAGAGTGGAAATCCCAGATAATGGTCGGCTTATCCAGAAGGGCGATATGATAGGTGGGCGCATTGCCGCCAAAAGCCGCCATGCTCTGCTGCATCAGACGGCGGGTATCTTCGTTCAATGTGTCGTAATCTTCATAATAAAGCATACTGTTGACATAGGTAAACGCCCAGTCAATGAACTGCTGCTTCATCCAGTCATACCGTTCCGCATACTCCCGCTGAAAGCTCATATTGACTGCCATCGGCTTGTCCGTCATGGTCATTGCCAGCGCCATCATCACACGGTCATTTTCGATATTCCACATAGATTCGATTCCATGCTTAATCACATCCAGCTTGTCAAAGGGAAAGAAAAGTTCCAGATATTTTTCGGTGGACATCGTTTCCGCTTTTATAAAATGGTTTTTCGGCAGGTACACCGCTTCATATTCCATAAAATCCGGCGTGGTGGGCAGTGCGGTCATCAGGCCGAACAGCCCGTACTTCACGGCAAACTGGCGGATAGCAGTCTGGATTTCCGTATCCGGTTTCTTTGCCATTCCCATACGTCCGATGTCGATGGCATCCAGCACGATCTGCCGGTATTCCGCCAGAGGATCGTAGATGCCCGGCTGCGCTGCTTTTGTGGGTGTAAGATACAGAGTCCCGTCCTCTGCCGCTTTCCATTCATATTCGCTGTACCGCACCCATTGGGAACTGGTGCGTTCAAAAAGGTTATTCATTTTCTTACCCCTGTTTCCAATCGCTCATGCCGTACTTGGATAAAAGCTTTTTTGCCAGTTCCATGCCGCTTTCCGTAATATATACCGACTTGGAACGGGACGGATGATTTCCCTGTCGAATATAGTCCGCATCATCCAGTTCGTTTAGTATATCAAAATCATAGCCTTTCCACGCATAAAAATCGGCTGCCTCGTGAAAATTCTCTCCCTGTGCAAATCTGGAGAGATATAACAGCATCAGCGTTAATTCCCTCATTGCTTCTTTTGCTTTTATATTTCCCATATCAGTCTAAGCCTCTCTTAATATTGTAACCCAAATAACCCGAATTTATATTATCTATTATACTGCTTCTCTGTTCCGTTATCAACTGTTAGTCCGCACTCTCTTAAAAATTCTTTTTCCAGCAAGGTCATCGGCTGCTGCTTTTCCGCCTTGTCCGTCAGGGCGGCAAGCAGCTTTTTGCGTATCTTTTTGAACATCGTTCCACGCACCTTACGGATATTCCGGTCGCTTTGTCCCCGTATTTTGGCAATCCGTGTGGAGCTGAACAGCCGGACGGCGCAGAGGAACAGCAATTCCTTGTGTTCCTCATTCAATTCCAAAAGGATCTGTGACAGTTCTTTCTCCGCCACAAGCTCGTGTATGTCATAGGGACAGCAGAAAATCACATCAAGAAAATCCCCTTTGCGGATCTGCTTTTCAAGCGCACCGTTTAATGTGTCCGGAAAAAAGAGTTCATTCACTGACGCACCGTATTCCAGCGGAAGATCGTCCCCGCTGCGGCTGAGTTCATGATAGCGTTCTCTGCGCTCCCGGTTAGCGTCCAGTCTGTCCCACCATGCGATGACATTTTCAAAATCCTTTTGCGTTCTGGCAGCGTCCTCCAGACGGGCAAGGGCTTCCGCCTGCAATTCCCGCCTGAGTTTCTTCCGTTCCGGCTCTTTTTCTTCGGTATCTTCCTCAAAGGGATGTTCTGCGGCATCGGTTTCCAGATCTTCAATAAGACGCTGCTCTTTTGCAAGCTGCCTCTGAGCCTGCTCGGATAAACCGGCTTGCTCGACATCACTTTCGTTTTCATAATCATCTTCAAACACCGCAGAAACCTCCCTTCAAAAATATTTTTCAAAATTTCTTTGATTTTGCGAAAAAACAGTTCCGCTAACCGCCCTGTATTTCTCCTATTAGTAAGGAAGTAATCTATTTCTCTTGTTTTAGATTACTCCCAGCAGTAAGAAAGGAGGAATGACCGATGCCAAGCCAAAACCGTGAACTGACAGGCCGGGAAAAGCAGCGGCTAAAAAAGCTGATTACTTCCCTGTGCGCCAACTACGACAAAGAATATGGATGTTTGCCGCTGAACTGCGACTGTCCCATGTTCGGTATCTGCTACACAAACAGCGCTCTGTGCCGGTATTTCCGCAGCGCAGTGCTGCCGACCGACGCAAAGCTGCAAGCTGTGTTTCGCAGTGAGCTAACGCCATTAACGGCTTGCAGACAGTGCGGCAAACCGTTCCCGGCTGACAGGAAGCGGATGTACTGTTCGCAGCGCTGTGCCGAAGAAGCCCGGCGCAGGCAGACCGCCGCACGGGTACGGAAATACCGGGAGAAAAAACAACAGCAGATGTAACGCTTTTGCCCTCGGAAAGCCTTACGGCACAAGGCTTTTCCGGGGGCATTTCTGCACCGGCAGGGTGTTTATCCCTTATGTTCGCTTTCAGCCGCATAAATGGTTACACCACGCCGGAACCAACCCCATTATACGAAAATTATATGAATTTTTCAACAGGAGGTGCCTATGGCAAACAACGAAAACAGCAGCGCTTCCTATATGACACACCGGATCGGCGGCACCACCTACAAAGTCAGGGTGTGTTTCAGCAAAACGGCGCAGGAAACGCTGGAAGACAAAATTTTACGAATGATACGAAATGAAACGGTTACAAATACCGGAACTTGTGATATAATGAAATCACCACAAATGAGCCGGAAGTCTGAAAGGAGCGCATCATGAGCGTGAAACAGACGGAAGGAAAGATCACAGCATTATACGAAAGACTGTCCCGTGACGATGACCTGACCGGGGACAGCAATTCAATCATCAATCAGAAAAAATACCTCGAAGCCTACGCCCGCCAGCAGGGCTACGAAAATCTTGTCCACTACACCGACGACGGGTATTCGGGCGGCAATTTTGACCGCCCGGCATGGAAGGATTTGATTGCGGATATTGAGGCCGGGAAAGTAGCGCATGTCATCGTAAAGGATATGAGCCGGGCAGGGCGTGATTATCTGCAAACCGGCTTTTATACCGAGGTGTTTTTCCGGCAGCACGGCGTACACTTTGTTGCCATTGCAAACAGTGTGGACAGCAACGACCAGAACAGCAATGAGTTTGCGCCTTTCCTGAATATCATGAACGAGTGGTATTTACGGGATCTGAGCCGCAAGCAGAAAGCCGCTGTCCGGGTGAAAGGTGAATCCGGCAAACCAACCACCAATATCGCTATTTACGGATACAAAAAAGACCCGCAGGACAAATACCACTGGCTGATCGACGAGAAAGCCGCCGCAGTTGTCCGCAGGATATTCCGCCTGACCATTGAAGGAAAAGGCCCGTATGAGATTGCCCGCATCCTCTTTGACGAGCAGGTGGAAACGCCCGCCGTTTACTTTGGCAAAAAAGGTATGGGCGTCTGGAAGAGCAGGAAGGAATTTCCCAACCCGTATAACTGGAGCGGCTATATAGTCGGGCAGATTTTATCCAAGCCGGAGTATATGGGGCATACGGTAAACTTTCGTTCCCACAAGGCCTCCTATAAGGATAAGGGCAGTGTCCCCAACCCAAAGGAAGAATGGCTGATTTTTGAAAACACCCACGAGGCTATTGTGGATAAGGAAATATGGGAGCTGGCGCAGAAGCTGCGGAAAACGCCTAAGCGCATTGATACCATCGGCGAGGCGAATCCTCTGACCGGGCTTTTGTACTGCGCCGACTGCGGCGAGAAGATGTATAACCACCGCTCCAGAGGCGGTACAGCGAAAAACCCGTACCCGTCAGACTTCTTTGACTGCTCCTCCTATACGCTGGCACATCAAAAGCGCACCCACGCTTGCTGCGGCCACTATATCCGGACAAAAGCGGTCAGGGAGCTGATTCTGGAAACCATCCGTGCAGCCAGCGCCTTTGCTGTCGCTAATCAGGATGAATTTATGAAAAAGGTACGCTCCGCTTCCCGGATACGGCAGGCAGAAGCCGCAAAGGAAACCAAACGGAAGCTCAGCAAGAGCAAAAAGCGCATTGCCGAGCTGGATACCATCATCAAAAAGCTCTACGAATCCTTTGCTGTCGGGCGCATTTCGGAAGAGCGCTTTGACAGCCTGCTGGCAGAGTATGAAGCGGAACAGAAATCGCTTCAAATATCGGTTGCGGAGGCCGAACGGCAGGTATCCGCTTTTGAGGAAGATACCAGCCGTGCGGCGCAGTTCCTTGCGCTGGCAAAGAAATACACCGACTTTTCCGAGCTAACCACCCCGATGATCAACGAGTTTATTGACAAGATCATTGTCCATGCCCCGGAGAAGATCGACGGGGATCGGGTGCAGGAGGTGGAGATTTACCTGAAATTCATCGGGCGGTTTGAACTGCCCGCCCCGGAACTGACGCCGGAGGAGATCAAGCGGCAGGAGCAGCTGAAATGGCACCGCATAAAAAGCCGGGAACGGTATCAGAAAATCAAAGCCGGCGAACACGTTGTGGGACAACCGTTCAAACTGACCTGTAAATGCTGTGGGAAAGAGTTTGAATCCAAACGGTCAAATACGCTGTTTTGCGGCCCCAACTGCCGGGCGAAATTTTACCGGCAGGAAGCGGCAAAAAACCGAAAGCGGGAATGCGTCTGCGAAAACTGCGGCAAAGCCTTTACCACAACGAGAAACAATGCAAAATACTGCTGCGATGAATGCAGGACGCAGGCAAACCGGAAAATGCAGAAGGAACGCAATGCGGCAAAGAAAGCGGCGAGCGCTGTGCCGGTATTGCAGACAGTCGAATCTTCTGGAAAGACAAAACAGAAAACAGCATAACAATATGGGAAGCGGATTGATGTATGTTGATCCGCTTCTTCTTTTTTGTAAATGTATCTATATCGCCGCTATGCGGCAGAAAGGAAATTCTATGAATTTAATCAACAATAACACCAATCCTATCATCATCGGTATCGATCATGGCTATGGCAACATCAAGACCGCCCACTGTTGCTTCAAGACAGGCGTTGCCGCTTATGACAAGGAGCCGACTTTCAAGAGTAACCTTCTTATTTATGAAGGGAAATACTACCTTATTGGAGAGGAACACAAGGAATTTATCTCTGACAAAATGATGGACAGCGACTACTATATTCTAACCCTTGCCGCCATCGCCCGTGAATTAAACATCCGCAGGCTGACTTCTGCGTGTATCCACCTTGCGGCGGGACTGCCTTTGACATGGGTAAGCGAGCAGAAAGACAGCTTTCAGGCATATTTGCTTCAAAATGAAAGCGCCGATTTCATTTTCAGGGGCGTTGATTACCATGTTGATTTTGCCGGGGCGGATATTTTTCCGCAGGGCTTTTCTGCGGTTGCAGACAAGCTCCGTGAGTTTAAAGGAATCAATATGCTCTGCGATATTGGAAACGGAACGATGAATATCATGTATATTAACGAGTGCCGGCCCCTTGCGAAGAAGTGCTTTACCGAAAAATACGGCACTCATCAGTGTATGCTTGCGGTGCGTGAAAATCTGATGAAGCAGTTTGGCGTGTCGGTAGACGAAACTATCCTTGAGCGTGTTATCCGGCATGGCACGGCAGACATCAGCCAGCGATATTTAACCGCCATCTGTGATACCGCAGCTAAATACGCCGATGGAATTTTTCGCAGGCTGCGGGAACATGAATATGATCCCGAACTAATGCGCCTGTATATGGTAGGCGGCGGGAGCTGTATCCTCAAAAACTTCGGCAGCTATGACAAAGACCGTGTGATCATCAACGATGATATTTGTGCGACTGCAAAAGGCTATGAGCTGCTTGCCGGACAGAAGCGGAACAGAAAAGGCGGCATCGTATGAAGCAAATCTACACGACCACTCTGCGATTAAACCTTGCGGACGAGGATGACCGCCGGGCCTACGAGCATTTGCAACGGATGGACAAAAAGCTATATCGCTCTTACAGCAAGACGGTTGTTGCCGCTGTCAATGATTATTTTGAACGGCAGGAACGGCTTGCAGCCGATCCATATCTGGAAACCCGTGAAAAGGAGGACGATTTTCTTCGGCGGGTAACGGAAATCATTGAACAGAGCTTGCGGTTTGCACACGCCGGTATGCTCCCTATTATGCCGCCAGCCGCCGCAGAAGCATCGCCCGCTGAGGATGACGAGAATCTTTCGGCGGCTTTGGACTTTGCGGACAGCTTCTGATACTACAATCGCCTTCGTTTGGTATGACTGCGATACCGAACGGAGGCATTTTTGCTATTACAAATATTTTCAGAAAAAGCGTGATACCAAACGGGAGGATGTTTGGTATTACATCGAAATCAATTAACCCTATTTTTAATACCAAAGGAGGATGTTCTATGACCGATAACGAGAAGAAATTATTACAGGCGAAGCACCGGCTGGAGGAAGCGCAGATGCGCGACCGGCAGAAAGAACGCAAGGCACGGACACGGCGGCTGATTCAGGAAGGTGCGATTTTAGAAAAGGTCTATCCAGCTGCGACTGACATGGATTTGACGAAGCTGGAGGATTTTCTGTATTGGGCATTACGATGAAGTATTATGGGGGCGCTCCGGGCAACCGGGGCGCTTCTCTTTTTCCCGAAGGGCGCACTTACTCACCACCTGCTAAAGCAGGCGGTGGTAGCCCTCCCGTTGGTCGGGTACGTGCGCTCTCCGAGGGGGATTGCGGCTCCTGCGGGAGCCGCTGGACAAGGCTGCATTTCTACCAAACTGCCAGCCTTGCCCATGCAGTCGGCGCAGGGGTTTCCACTTTGGAAGCCCCTGTTCATGGGGTGGTATATTGCCACCCCATCCCGCCGCCTGCCTGCGTCAACCTGCCACCGGCAGCTTGACACAGATACAGGGGTGGAACGATTTGTTCCACCCCTGCTGGCGGTACGTCGCATTTCACGACGTACCTGTTGCAATCGAGCACGGAAGAAGGGCTACTGCGTTTTACAGTAGCCCTTCGGAAAGGACGGTAGACAATGGCGATTTATCATTTGGAGGCCAAGATAGTCAGCCGTGGAGCTGGACGCTCCGCCGTGGCTGCTGCGGCCTATCTGAGCTGTTCCCGAATGCTCAACGAGTATGACGGGGTGCAGCACGACTACACCCGCAAACAGGGCCTTGGGTGGCGGCAGGTTTTTCTGCCAGCCACCGCCCCCGCAGAGTGGCAGGATCGAGAAACCCTGTGGAACGCTGTGGAGGAAACCGAAACCGCAAAGGACAGCCGCCTCGCCCGTGAATTTGTGGCGGCGCTGCCCATAGAACTGAGCCGGGAGGAACAAATTCAGCTCCTGCAAGATTTCATCAAGGAGCAGTTTGTAGCAGACGGAATGTGCGCCGATGCTGCCATCCATGACCCATATCCTCCCGGACACAATCCCCATGCCCACATCCTGCTGACAGTGCGCCCGCTGGATGAAAAGGGAAAATGGCAGTACAAGACCGAGAAAGAATATCTCTGTGTCAAAGACGGCGAGGAACGGGGCTTTACCGCCGCCGAGTTCAAGCAGGCACAGGCCGACGGATGGGAGAAGCAGTACCAGTATAAAGTAGGCAAAAAGAAGGTGTATATGACCCCGTCCGCAGCGCAGGCACAGGGTTATGAAAGGATATCTAAGTATCCCAAAAGCACCAAATATGGCAGGCAGAATCCCATCACGGAACGATGGAACAGCGACGAGCAGCTTGTCCTCTGGCGTCAGGCATGGGCGGATGTGACCAATCTTCATTTGGAGCGCACTGGGCACGAAGAACGCATCGACCACCGCAGCCATGCTGAGCGTGGCCTGCTGGAGCGGCCTACGGTCCATGAGGGTGTGGTTGCCAGAGCTATGGAGAAAAAGGGTATCATCTCTGACCGGTGCGAACTGAACCGGCAGATCAAGGCGGACAATGCCCTGCTCCGGGAACTGAGAGGACAGGTCAAAAAGCTGGCGCAGGCAGTCAAAAATACCATCCCGGCACTTGCCGATGCCATGGAGAATCTGCGTAAAAATCTACTGCTGTTCTGCTATCAGCTGGGGTATCTCCGCAAGGGTAAGGAACGCCTGAACACTTCGCTGAATACGCTGCGCCCAGCCCTCGCACAGTACAATCAGGTTGCAAAGGACATTCGAGATAAGACGAAAGAGCGCCGCAGCCTGCTTTCCGAGAAAAAGGCGCTCTCTGCTGTCCATGTGTTCCGGCACCGGGAACTGGCGGCTAAGATAGCGGCTCTGACGGAGGATTTGGAAGAACTGCGTTCGGAAAAGAATCTGCTTCTGGCGTCGTTGGCATATACCGAGGAAGATGCTGCCGAACAATTCCCTAAAGACATTGCCGCCATGGAGCAGAGCCTGAAACGGCTGGAAGAACGGGAACAGAAATATTCTGCCGAACTGGACGCTGCCCTGAACGAGTATGCCGGGCTTCAGGAGCAGGCACAGGGCTTCGATCCGGTGCAACTGTATGAAGCAAGGCAGGCCATCCGCCCCGGCAAGGAGCAGGAAGCGGAGAGCCGGGCACAGCAGGTCTACGGCGAAAAGTACAGCCCGCTTTTGATGTTTGACAGCAAAAAGGCGGTTTCCCGTATGCTTCATGAGGATATGGAGCGACAGGCGGTACGGAGAATGATGCGACGGGCGCAGGAAGGACAGCAAATTCCCCAAAAGAAAAAAGATAAGGGACAGGAACGGTAATGCCGTTCCTGTCCCACCTACCTATTTCATCTTTAATTTGGAAACATAGCAGCCATTTCTTCCGGGGTTTCTTTCATTCCTCTTTGAAACCACACTTCAATCCACCCATATAGGGTGTAAGCGACATAGGCAGAGGCATAGGCGGCCTGTGCGGGTTGTTCCGGCTTTGGAGCATATATTTCAAGGAGCACATTCTTCAACAAATAGATGAGCCCACGCTCGCTCAGCAGGCCGTAGAAATCCCGGTATTTTTCCAAGTGGAGAAAGAGCTCCCTTACCATTTGCGATATCGTTTTAGGCGGGTTGCTCTCATAGGTGTCGATCCACTCCGAGAACAGCTTATGGATATAGACGTTCAAAACATCTTCTTTCACTTCAAAATTACGGTAAAAGGTTGCTCGTCCAACCTGAGCGTGGCTGCACAGCTCGCTGATGGAAATATCATTCAGCGGTTTATCTTTTAATAACTCCAAAAGAGATTCGGTAATATGGGTAATCACATAAAGGTTTCTTCCCTCGTTGCTCATAGGTGATACATTTTTACTGGTTTGTCTCATTTTTCTGCTTCTCCTTGCAAATTAACAGCCTGAATGATACAATAGTAACGCCGATACAAATGTATATTCAATATGGTATCACATAAAAATCGGAAAGTCAAGAAAAGGAAGAAATGAAATCATGACATTACTGCAAAAAAGGCTGATCATCCTGCTGGTTGTCATAATTGTTGCTGCCGTTTTGGGACGATTGGTTGTGCGTGCTTTTCTCAATCTATTGGTGGGTGGCACGCTGTTTGGAGGAAATTTCCTATGAGCAAAAGTAAAACAAAGAAAAAAGGGAGAGTTATGTGGGGATTCATCTATGTTGTGGTATTCCTTACCGCTTTTCTCGCCTCGGTGGTAATGAAAATGACCGCTGACCCGTTTCACGGGAAGTATACAGTAAAATGGGATGAAAGCGTAGGAACAGTCTATGCGGATTTGTCCTATGGGGAGGGCGCAGCGAATAAATTTGATCTCTACGTTCCTGCGGATAGCAGCCGGGACAGCTATGGTCTGGCGGTCTATCTCCATGCAGGCGGTTTTACCACCGGGGACAAGCAGGATGATCAGGCCATGCTGCAATGGCTCTGCTCCAAGGGCTATGTAGCGGCAGGTATCAACTACACTCTGAGGGATGAAGCGCATCCCGAAGCAAGCGTATACAGCCAGTCCGTGGAGATTAGGGACAGTATTCCCCATGTGATTGCCGAGGCAGAAAAGCTGGGATATAAGGTGGATAAAATGGCGATCTCCGGCGGCTCGGCTGGCGGAACACTGGCACTGCTGTATGCCTATCGGGATGCAGAGCAATCACCCGTGCCGGTGAAGATGGTGTTTGAAGCGGTTGGGCCTGCCAGCTTCCACCATGAAGATTGGAAAAACTACGGCTTGGATCAAAATACCGAAGCTGCAGCAAATTTGTTCAGTGTGATGTCGGGAAACGCTCTCACGGAAGAAATGATTACATCCGGCAGTTATGACGAACAAGTCAAGGACATTTCCGCTGATATGTGGGTGAATGAAAACACGGTTCCCACCGTCTGTGCGTATGGCGCACAGGATAAGGTGTGCCCGTTTGACAGTGTCAAGCATTTGGTGAACGCTCTGGAAGCGAATGATGTGCCGCACGAATACTTTGAACTGACCCATTCCGGGCACGCTTTGCAAAACGACAACAAGCTGTATGCGGCATACATGGATGCAGTCGAAGATTATCTCGCCCGATATATACCTGTGAAGTAAATAATGATTTTTTACAGACGCTCTTGGATGCCCTAAGGCACCGGGTTGGGCGTATGGTTTGAAAGAAAATACGAGTTTGGAGGAAAACAAGTCCGTGAAAAAAGTTATGATGACAGTATTCAAAATTGTTCTTATATTAATTGCGGTGGTCGTTGTTGGGGTCGTTGCATTGATTTTATTCGCTCTGCACAAAGAATCCAATTACTATAAATACACAGAAGCAGTTGGAGAAATCGAGCAAAAATATACGGCATTCGGGGATAAAGAAGTATCCTGTCAGGAATATGACGCAAATGATGATGTCATTGGGAAATATGCAGTTTGGTATCCCTCTGAGCTTGAAAGCAGCAATACCCAATACCCCGTTGTCATATTTGCAAATGGGACAGGAAGTACCTCGTCTACCTATAAACCGTTCCTAACGCACCTATCTTCGTGGGGCTTTATTTCTGTTGGGAACGATGATGAAAACACGAGGACTGGCGCTTCCCTGGAGGAAACGATAAAATTCCTGATTGCAGAGAACGAAAAGAAGGACAGCATTTTTTATCACAAAATCGACTTAGACAATATTGGGATTGCGGGACACTCTCAAGGTGGACCGGCGGTGTTCAACATGGTCACCAATCAGGAACACGGATCTATGGTTAAGGCCTTATATGCGGCAAGTGCAACATCATCTTACCACACAATGGTTATGGCCGATGGATGGGAATATGATATTTCAAGAGTAAATATTCCAACCTTCTTAACAGCAGGGACTGGCAGTTGGGATGCGGGGAATGCTACAAGCAAGGAGCAAGTTACCGACGATAAAAACGGCGTAGCACAGGGGATTTGCCCGCTGTGGTCTTTGCAGGAGAATTACAGCCTGCTCCCTGAAACAGTAGATAAAGTGATTGCAAGAAAGAAAAATGTAGACCATGGCGACTCATACAAGCAGTTTGACGGTTATATGACGGCATGGTTTGTGTACCATTTGCAAGGTGACACAGAAGCCGGGAAAGCGTTTGCCATTGGAGGAGAATTGTCTGCCAACAGCCTATATCAAGATGTACAGACAAATATCAATGAATAAAGTTTATGGAACAGCGCAGTTCATATGCTGTTCCAAAGATATGAAGCGGCATCCGAAGCACTTGTGGGCGAGGATGCCGAACTTCTTTCAGTATGCTCTATCAGGATGTAGGACAGGATGTAGGAAAGAATTAGTATATGCCTAATTTGAAAAAATTATATGTCATGCGTGTTTTATGGTGAAAATACCCTTGACAAATCGCTTTTCAGCGCATGATGCTTAGACAGTATGCCGCAGAGCATGGGCTGACCGTTGTAGACG
>ERZ507073.1328-NODE-1328-length-15788-cov-4.602746_pt1 | contig 15788 bp, 11 predicted proteins | sample MGYA00512290_ERZ507073 | MGnify/ENA metagenome assembly ERZ507073 | reverse complement strand
AACAATTGGATTGACCAGCAAGCCGCCAAGGCCGAATAATAAAACACACATTATGTTGCTGCAGCAGCCAATCCTTGCAGAACAATGTCATGACAAAGGCCTGAGAAGACGACTTCTCAGGCCTTATCCGTGCCGCTTCTCAGTCGCTTGTAGCGACAGCTCCCCTCAAAAGAGGGGAGCCAGAGAAACACTTACTTCGAGACGTTGAATTTAAATTCGACGATATCGCCGTCCTGCATCACGTAGTCACGGCCTTCCTGACGCAGCTTGCCTTCCTCCTTGATCTTGACCATGGAGCCTTCGGCAGCCACGAAATCGTCGTAGGAGACGATGTCGGCCTTGATGAAGCCTTTTTCGAAGTCCGTGTGAATCACACCGGCAGCCTGCGGGGCGGTATAGCCCTTGTGGATCTGCCATGCACGCACTTCCTTCTCACCTGCGGTAAGGAAGGTGGAAAGGCCGAGCGTATCGTAGCCGACTCGCGCCAACTGATCCAGGCCGGACTCCTCAAGACCGGCGTCGGCGAGCATTTCACGCGCGTCGGCCTCATCGAGTTCGGTCAGATCGGCTTCGAACTGCGCGTTGAGGAAGATGGCGGGGGCCGGAGCCACGGATGCGGCGAGCTTGGCCTGCATGTCTTTATTCTGCAGTTCGGCATCGTCCACGTTGAACACGTAGATGAACGGCTTGGCGCTCATCAAGTGCAGATCGTAGACGGAATCCTTGTCGAAACGACCTTCGCGAGTCGCCTTATCAATGGTTTCGCCAGCTTCAAGAATGGTCTTCGCCTGCTTGACGGCTTCCATGTAAGCCGGTTCGATCTTCTTGCCGCGCAGATCCTTCTCCAGCTTCGGCAGCGCGTTCTCGATGGTCTGCAGATCGGCGAGGATCAGCTCGGTGTTGATGGTTTCAATGTCGTCGGACGGATCGACCTTGCCGTTGACGTGCACGATATCATCGTCTTCGAAGGCACGCACGACCTCGCAGATCGCGTCGGCTTCGCGAATATTGGCGAGGAACTTGTTGCCCAGACCTTCACCTTCCGAAGCGCCCTTGACAATGCCTGCGATGTCGACGAACGTGACGGTGGCCGGCACGATCTTCTCCGTATGCACGAGCTTGGCGAGCACCGGCAGACGGTCATCCGGCAACGGCACAATGCCGGTGTTCGGTTCGATGGTGGCGAACGGATAGTTTTCCGCCAGCACGTTGTTGCGGGTCAATGCGTTGAACATGGTGGACTTGCCGACGTTCGGCAGTCCGACGATTCCGATAGTAAGAGACATGGTTCCCTAGCTTAGTATTAGGCTTCGATGGCGTCGACTGCTTTGATAACGGCACCACGGAACGCGCTTTCCTCCAACGATGCGACACCCCTGATGGTGGTGCCTCCCGGAGAGCAGACAGCGTCTTTCATGGCACCCGGATGCGTTTCGTTGGCCAAATAGAGCGCGCCCACGCCTTCCACCATTTTGGCAGCCAGACGATACGCGGTAGCACGCTGCAATCCATATTTCACACCGGCATCGCCCAATGCTTCGATGTACATGTCGGTGAAGGCCGGCGCGCAGCCGGCGATGCACATGCCGATGCCCATGTGTGCGGTGTCCACGCGTTCAATCAGGCTGATTGACGAAAACAGGCTTTCGAAGGTTTCCGTCTGTTCCTGCGTGAGCGTGTTGTCGATTTCCGTGACCAGCACGCCTTTGCCGACAGCCATCGGCGTGTTCGGAATGGTGCATTGGATGTGTGCCTGCTCGAAAGACGTTCCGAACAGGTCGCGGAATTTGTTCAGATCCCAGCCTGCCGCAATGGACACGACGATGGTGTTCTCTTGCGCCAGCTGATCAATGATCGGTGCGATCACGGTTTCGATCTGATACGGTTTGATGGCGATGACGACCATGTCAGCTGCTTCGGCGACTTGCGCGGCGGTACGCACCGCTTTTGCGCCGAGTTTGGCGGCGTTGCGTTCCAGCTTGTCGTAATGCGCGGCACAGGCCACGATGTCGCCGCCATTGACGACGCCAGCGTTGACTAGGCCTTCGGCGATCGCCTGTGCCATATTGCCGTATCCGATGAATCCGATGGTTGGATTGGCCATGTTTCTTTCCTTTGCTATCGATACTCGTCGTTGCCGAACAATCGTCAGAACAACTCCGCCAAATCTCCGCGGTTCAACGCCTCGGTAAACAGATGTCTGAACACGGTGGAACCATGCACGCCGTCATGTTCAAACTCGTTGGTAGTCCAATAATGTGAACGACCGACGCGAGACAGCGTGTCGAGCTGCAATCCAGAATCGACGTACATGTCGTCAAAATAGACGGCGGCCTGCAGCGGAACCTCGTTGCGAGCCAACTGGTCGGCATCGTAGATCGTGCCGAAGTGCGTGTCTTCCATAAGCACGTCCATGGCAGGTTTGAACGGACGCAACGCACGTTCCTGCTCGAACATCCACGGGAACATGGCCTCGCCGGTGAAATTAAGCGGACGAATGTCACCCGCGAATTCCGGATGCTCGCAGCGCACGCGCTGGGCGGCCCAGCGAATCGGCGTTTTCAGCTCGCCGTTGGCGTAGATGAACTCCTGCAACGGCCAATACAGTGGGCGAGACGAGGTCGCATCCATCACGGAAGACAGGAATTCGTCAGACAGTTCCGTCGATGTCGAGGCCGAACCGTCTCCGTCAAGGAATGCCTGATCAAGAATCCAATGCACGCGTTCGAAACTTGGCTTCATACCGAAATCGGATCCCAAGCATTGGAAACGTTCCACCGTAAGCGGATCGCCGTTCGGCAATGTGACCTTGCGAGATCGCAGTATGTCGGCAACCGTAGCGGCACGTTCGATATCGATCGGGTAGCGCTCGTAGAACTGCTTCGTCTTTGCCGCCATGCGCGGGAACGTATGACGGTACACGTCGGTCGCATCGGCGGGAACGTGCGGAATACCGCCCGTAGTGAAGCTGGCGATAACCCCTTGCGGGAACAGCGAAAGATACGTCAATGTCAGGAATCCGCCATAGCTTTGACCAAGCGTGACCCAACGTGCGCCCCCGAATTCGGTGCGACGCAGATGCTCGAAATCACGAACGATCGAATCAGCGAGGAAACGCTTCAAAAACGCGGCACCGGCCTTGCCGTCGCCATCCATGCCCTCAATCACATGCGTATCGACACGAGACGAACGCCCAGTACCACGTTGATCCGGCAACACCACACGGAAATGCTTGATGGCCTCCTCAATCCAACCATCGGAACTTGGACCGAGCGGACGCGGACCGGAACCACCGGGACCACCCTGCAGGAACACGAGCAGCGGCAGATCATCATGCACATGTTCGGGAGCGGTGACCACACGGTAGAACAGGCTAATCGATTCGCCATCGAACCCATGACCGGGCTCGTGACCCGTCCAATCCAACGGCACCTTGATGGAACGATCCTCAATATGCAATCCGGGCACGTAGTATTCGCTCAGCAACGTCATGCATTCACCTTTCCTTTGGCGTCATCGGCATATTCAATGCGAGTAGTGACTTTTTGATGGCTTCCATCTCACCCACATGCGGGGACAACCTTACCTCACAAAAGCGGCTTTACCTTACCGCTATTTCATTCCTGCGCATGATGGCGTCACAGCATATCTGGCGCTAGGGTGGAGCATATGTCGAATTTCAAGCAGCGTCTCTTGTCGTGGATGCATGGTCATGTCTTCGCAGGCGATCTCATCATCACGCTTGTTATAGGTGTTCTGCTGTTCGGCGTGACCAGCGGCATCACCAATCCGGGATTGCTGTTTGACCTTAAGCCTTCCACGCAGATGACATGGGAAGCGGCAATGCTTATTCCGCTGCTAATCCGTCGATGGTGGCCACAGACCGGAGCGTTGCTCTGCGTGGCATTGACCTTGGCGCATCTCATATTCGGCCCCTGCCTGTTGGGCACCGATATTCTGGCATTGTTCATGCTGTATTCAGTGATCGTCTACGGCAATCCCAAAAACACGAAAGCCTTCATTATTCTGGCGTTGACCATCGGTCTTCTGGCTGCGGCGCTGGCGGCATGGACCATGACCAATGGACCACTGCTCACCGGAGGCAAAGTGCATACATGGAGCAGCTGGAATGACTCAAATCCAAATGGCGTTATGGTCACGGAAGACACTCTCGGTTCCATCTACACAGGAACATCCATATCGGAAGTCGCCGACATGGTGGCGCATTCCATGCTGGTGCTGACGCCGACTTTCGAAGTATGTATCATTTCCACCGTCATTGTAGCGTTCTGGCAGCGTGCCCGTCTGGCAACCATTCGCATGATGCGGGAACGCAATGAGGCAATCGCCGCGCGAGACCAGGATGAACGCGATATCGCCGCGTTGGCGGAACGCGCACGCATCGCACGTGACATGCACGATGTGGTGGCGCACACCCTGTCAATCATCATCGTGCAGTCTGATGGCGGTCGTTATGCAGGCACGCATGATCCCGCGGTGGCCAGAAACACCATGGAGACGATTCGACACGAATCGGAACGCGCACTGCATGACATGCAACGTCTTCTAGGAGTATTCGGAGGTTCGCCGCACGCCGATTATAACGATATCGGCAATCTTGTGGAACAAGCGCAAAACGTCTCCCCCGACATTCGAATCCGACGGAATATCACCGGCACCGCCAGCCCAGAACAACTCGGCGAACAAGCCTCGATAGCTTCCTACCATGTAGTGCAGGAGGCGCTGACGAATATCCGCAAGTATGCGGGGCCACACGTCGATGTGCACATTAAAGAGTCATGGAACAACGGTTTGCTCACTTTGACCATCACCGACAATGGTCATGGCGCGGCAGCCAATATCGACGGGCATACGCCAGGTTACGGCCTGCTGGGCATGAAAGAACGCATCGAATCGGCCGGAGGCTCGTTGCAGGCTGGCCCTCAACTCGGCGGAGGCTTCGAAGTCATGGCCACCCTGCCTTACGGCGGTAAAGAACAGGTGACAGACGAAACCGGCGAACAGTATGCATCGGAACAGTCCGAATCGTGCAACACAACTGCCGTATCCAACAAAGCGAAATTCTCCGACGAAGCAATCGCACCTCACACAGTCGTCAACATATCGGCGCGAATCCCAGATCAACCATCGGAGCAGACGCAGGAAACCAACCAACCGACCGGTCGCGATCATCGTTCGAATGCCCTGCAACATTTGCGCATCACCGCACCCAATCTGCATGATTTGCTCAAATCGTTGAAACTGAAATCCGTAGAACTTGCAAATACATCCAATTCACGAGGACTGAATTGGGTGGAACGTGTTTCCGCGTGGACGCAGCACCATTATGCGCTCATGGATTCCGTTGATGCCGTGGCATTGGTCATGCTGCTGAATCGCATGTCGATTACGTTCTTTTTTGATAGTTCACCTCATGTGCAGCTCTCTCATGCGATCGCCGCATGCTGCTTGCTGGCGCTGGCTCTTCGACGCAGTTTCCCCGAGACTTGCGCGCTTATTGTGTTCGTATTGTCGGTTGTGCAATTGGTGTTTTTGGAGTCGATTGAGGTTGGACATATCGTAGCGTCACTGTGTGCGCTGTATTCAGCCGTATTGTATGGGCGTGAACACGCATGGCGTTGGGCCGGTCTTGCCGCCGCTACCTGTTCGGTGCTGATGGGCTTGAAAATCGCGGCTTATCAACACGGATACACTACCTTGTTCGGTGCCATCGCCGCTTTTGCAGGCTTGACGAAACCGGTTTCAGTCACTTCAAGTAATACGGCGGCGTTCTTTACCGGCGTTATGTATACGGTTGCAGTGCTGATGCTGTGCGCCGGCATTATGGCGTGGGCACGTTGGGCTCGTTCCAGTGATTCAAACGCACTGGTGTTGCAGGCGCGAGAGGAAGCGCTGGTGGCCGAGCAGGAGAAGCAGCGCATTCTCGCGGCGAATATGGAACGTGACCGTATCAGTGCCAACATTCAGGCTGAGGTCACTGCCACGTTGAACAGCGTGATTAGTCAAGCCGTCGATGGTATCCGCATGCTGGATCGCGCCGAAGCACAAGGCAAAGAGCCTACCGCCGACGAGATTTCCACAGCGTTCAAAGCCATTGGCGAACAGGGGCGCGCCGCGCTTAAACGTATGCGCGAACTGCTTGGCGTGCTTCGTGAGACTGGTTTCAGCGATGACGCTCATGCCGGTAGCGCGAACGAACTGCAGTTGAGGCCCGCAGCACCGTTGGAGGAGCAGCTACAGCGCGCATCTCAATAGCCGATTCAAGTTTTCAGGGAGATTTAAGGGTTTGTTTCGCGCTGTGAGCGGAACAATGCCGATAAGGTGGAGAGTATGAGTGAAGAACAGAAGATTCGTGTGGTCATTGCCGATGATCAGGAATTGGTACGTGCCGGTTTCGCCATGGTGATCGGGTCCCAACCTGATATGGCGGTTACGGCGCAGGCTCGCGATGGTGCAGAGGCTGTGGCGTTGGCGGAAACACTGCATCCTGACGTGGTGTTGATGGATGTGCGTATGCCCGGCATGGATGGTATCGAGGCGACTCGGCAAATCAGTGCGTTGCAGCATCGCTTTGCTGCCGATGGAACGCAATCAGAAGTCACTCATACCAAAGTGATCATTCTGACGACATTCGATTTGGATGAATATGTTATGGCTGCGATCACTGCTGGAGCTTCCGGTTTTCTGCTGAAAGATACGGAACCGGAAACGTTGCTGAATTCGATTCGCACGGTTTTTCAAGGTAATGCGATTATCGCACCGTCCGCCACGAAACGTCTTATCGAGAAAATGATGGAAGGCGATTTCATGGCTGCGAACGTTGGTAGGCCTGAAAATTCCGCAACTACTTCTACTACGGATTCAACATATACCGATCCGGAATTGGATGACCTGACCGACCGCGAGCGCGAAGTGCTTATTGAGATCGCGCATGGATTGTCGAATCAGGAGATTGCCGACAAGCTTTTCATCAGCCTGCCGACGGTGAAAACGCATGTGGCACATATTCTGGCGAAGATCAATGCACGTGACCGCGTGCAGGCGGTGGTGTTCGCCTACGAAAACCATTTGGTCTGATTGATTTGTTGTTTTGCGTATGCATGATACGCAAAAAGGACTCCTACCATGTTTGTGGCAGGAGTCCTTTTCGTTGTGTTTGCTATGAAGCTTAGGCTTCGGCGAGCGCCTCAACAGGAGGCGTGCTCACTGCCCTGCGTGCGGGGAATACGCTGGCGAGCAGTGCTGCCACGGCCGCCACGGCGAGTACGATGCCGTTGATACCCCATTCGAACGGGAACACCACTTTGCCGTACATACTGAACACCACGTATGCGCCCAGCCAGCCGAACAGGGTGCCAAGTAGCACGCCCGCGATGCCGGATACCAGCGAGATGAGCAGGGCTTCCACCGCGAGGGAGCGTCGCAACTGGCCTCGAGTCATGCCGATGGCACGCAGTGTGGCGGATTCTCGGGTGCGTTCGATCACTGACAGCGACAGCGTGTTGGCCACGCCGACAAGTGCGATGAGCACGGCCACGGCGATCAACCCCACCAGAAGCATCATCATGGAGTCAATCATGTTCGCCCATACGATGCGTTCGGCGATCGGTCCGGTCACTGTCGCATCAGTGCTCTTCTCCAATGCGGCCTGCATGTCGTTGTAGATGTCGTCAACGGAAACTCCCGACTTGTCAGTGTCTGCCTTGACCAGCAACACATGGGTGGCGGCATCAAGGTCACCATTGGTGAAATGGCTTTCATCCACGAATCCGACAGCTCCATATTGCGCGGATACACGACGGTAGTCGGCTTGGTTGGCTTGCAATGTCAGCGAACGCGTAGCGTCGCCGTTCTGGTTCCATTCAGTGGAGAAATCAGCCGTGCCATTGGCGAACTGCAGCTCCTTGCCGGTTTGCGCATTGTATGTTGGCATGAGCACGCTATCACTGTCGATGGAGGCGTTACCCAAGTTGGCACGCATGACCTGCTTGACCTGATCGATGTTTTTCACGCCGACCAGCAATGCGGACGTAGGCTGGGTTCCATCCGCTTTCTCCAAGGTCACGGAAACCGCCGGCGCATACAACGTGTCGGACACGCCGTTGATGTCAGATACATCCTTGACCATTTGCTGGCTGATGTCATCGCCCATGGCCACGATGTCGACGCTATAACGGGTGGCGAGCGCACCATTCATAGTCTCTTTGGCGCTAGCGGCACCGGTTGCGATGGTGGAGACCAAGGTGACACCGATGAGCAGAGCGGCACCGGTTGCTGCGATGCGTCGCGGATTCTTCTGAATGTTGGCGTGTGCAACTGTTGCGGAAGGACCTGTCAGCGAGGCCAACGCTCCAACGCCCTTCATGAGGGTCGGCATCCAGAATACCGCGGTGACCACCATGCCGAGGAACACCAGTGCGGCACCGGCGATGGCTATGAGCAGAATCATCGTGAATTGATCGCCGCTCGCATCCTCGCCGCCGTTGGTGGCCTGCACCTGCCAGATGGAGAATATGGCCATGGCGATACCGACCGCCACCATCAGAATACCGATTATGGCTCGCGTAAGGCTGGAACGACGGTTGTCGGTCAGTTCAATCGGACGCAATGCCTCCAATGGCGTTACCGCGGTGGCGGAACGTGCGGATCCCATGGATGCAAGCACCGTCACCACAATGCCGAAGAGAATCGGTACGACGGCGGCTTGCCAGGAGAAGTTGAACCGCATACCCGCCTGCATGATGTCGCTGACGCACATGCCCCACATGAGCAGGCTTCCAAGCACCACGCCAAGCACGGATGCGACGAAGCCGAGCACCACCGCTTCGAACAGCACGGAACCATACAGTTGGCCTTTCTTTGCGCCGATGGTGCGTAGCAAGGCGAGTGTGCGGCGGCGTTGCGCCACGAGCACTTGGAACGTGTTGGCGATCACCAGAGCCGCCACGAACATGGCAAGCACGCCGAAGCACATAAGGAATGTGGTGACGATGTTGGTTTGGTTGCCGCTTAAGGATTTGATGCTTTCGTCACTGATTTGCTGTCGTGACATCAGATCGAAATGCTTTGGCAGCAACGCTTTCACACCGTTGATGGTTTTTGCGGATACGCTGTTTCCATCCAAGGCAAGGTCGAGATACACCATTGTTGTTCCGGTGGCGTTGAAATCGTCCACTCCCTGCATTGCGGCAAGCAGATTGTTGGATCCTACGATCGCACCACCATAGTATGAGTAGGCGCCGTTCGGATCGAACGTGAGTCCTACCACGCGCACGTTGTCCGCCTTGGCTTTGCCATCGTCGCCTACCGCATATCGGGAGGTCAGGCTTACAGTGTCTCCAACGCCGACGTTCAACTGTTTCGCCATGTCTTCCGGCAGCGCGACTTCGTTGGAATCCTTCGGCTGGTCCCCTTCCGTGATATTCACGGGGAGCATGTTCTTCTGTGCCGCGGTGGAAATGATCTCGCCGCTGACGGTGCTGTCTCCCTTGGAAACGCTGACGCCGGTTTCCACCGAGGCACGGACGCCGCCAACCCCTTCGATGCCGGCGATCTGGTCGAGATGAAAGTCGCCGACAGTGCTGGAATACGCCTCGTTGAGTTCCTTATCGCTCAGGTCGGAGCTGTTGATGCTCACCGCATAGTTGGCGTTTCCGAACATGGCGGTCAGCTGCCGTGTCAGGGAGTCGTTCATGGCATTGCCGAACAGGAAGGTGCTGGCGATGAACGCCGTGCCGATCATGATGGCGATGCCTGCGGGTATGAGCATGCGCTTGGTTTTTCGCATGAGTTTCAAAGTGATGGACCACATGGTGGATTCTGTTCCCTTCTTCGAATGCTTCTATAGTGCGTTTAGCGGGAATGTCTCGCGGAAGCCACATTCATTGTGGCGGCTTCGCGTTCCTTCATCAGCAGTTCACTCATCTGGTCTGCTGTCGGCTTGTTTACGTCCGCCACGATCTGGCCGTCGGCGAACACGAGCGCACGGTCGGCGTAAGACGCGGCGACCGCATCATGCGTGACCATGATGATGGTTTGGCCAAGTTCGTTGACGGAACGTTTCAGGAAGCTCAGCACTTCGGCGCTTGATACGGAGTCAAGATTGCCGGTGGGCTCGTCTGCGAACACCAGTTTCGGTTTGGTGATCAATGCTCGTGCGATGGCCACACGCTGCTGCTGGCCTCCCGATAGTTCGTTCGGACGATGGTTGAGACGTTCCTTAAGGCCAAGCGTTTCCACCAGCAGACGCAACCACTGTCGGTCGGGTTTCGCTCCAGCCAAGGTCAATGGCATGAGAATGTTCTGTTCGGCGGTGAACATCGGCAGCAGGTTGAAGCTTTGGAAGATGAATCCGATGTCGCGGCGGCGCAGCAACGTAAGCTGGTTGTCGTTCATGCGCGTCAGATCGTCGCCATTGAATATGATGTGCCCGCCGGTTGCACAATCCAGTCCTGCCAACGTGTGCATCAACGTGGATTTGCCGGAACCGGAAGGTCCCATAATCGCCGTGAATTTTCCTTTTTCAAAAGCGACGTTGACGCCACGCAACGCATGCACCGTGTTATTTCCGGAACCGTAGTCCTTCACAAGATCCACGGTTGCAATGGCCGTATTGGTAGCTTTGATGGTGTCCCTGATATCCATGCTGTCATTCCTTTCTTTGGATTACCTCCAAAATTACGGAAAAACAGCTGATTCGAATATCATGCGTTGGTCTGAATTATCATCTCATCCTTGAGAATGAGCAAAGACGAGGCGCCTAATACCATTGATTCATCAATCGTCGAGGAGTACACCATCCTGCGGAGGTTCGAGCCAGTACGACTCTTTTTCCACGCTGACGGTGGAAGCCCACCATGTCTGGTCCACGCCTGGCAGCGAACGCATGGACTCACCACCACACGCCATAAGTCCTCGTCATCTCCGGCGATGATTTCGATGAGGTAGTCGGCGCCATTCAAACCGACTCCGCTCATTGCATATGTCACCTCGTCGATCGCTAACAACTGTTCGACGTCGAGGCGATACGGAGGCTTCACACCGATGCCGAGAAACGCTTGGCGGAATCCGCCTAAACGCATGGGGCTTACCGTGGCCATAATGCGCATCACACCGGAATCCTCCAGTTTTTTGACGCGCCCACGAATCGCGGTGTGCGTCACACCAAGATGCTCCCCCAGCATGGCGTAACTTGCCCTGCCGTCTTTCTGCAATTCGTTGAACGTGTGCACGAATCGCGCGTCCAACCGATGCACGGGAATATCGGTGCCGACGCTGGCCTCACGTTTGGTCATGAATCCAGTTTCGCCGCGTTCGGCCAGCAGACGGTTGACCACGCTGACATTATGGTCGTCAAGCACCAATCGACCGCAGGAGAACACTTGCAGACGGGTCAATCCGGGCAGTGCGCGCAAATCGTACTTCAGGAAATGGTCCATACCGTCGGCTGAATACACCACGGCTTCGGCGATGATGTCGGCATCGCCCAGCGTGCAGACCACATAGGTGACCTGAGGCATGGCTTTGAGCATGGCGAGCGCCTCGTTGCGATTGCCGTTGATACGCAGTCCCACAAGCACCTGACTGTAATTGCCGAGACTCAACGGATTGCATACGGGCACAATGGTCATGATGCCCGCATCGGTGAGCCGTTTGTAGCTTTCCGTCGCCGCATATACGGAAATGCCGATTTTATCGGCAAGCGCCTGCATGGTCATGCGTCCGTTGCATTGCAGTGCCGATACCACCTTCAAATCACGTGCGGTGATTGTGGTACGCCCTTCATCCTGTGTCATTGCACCCCCTATGACAGCCATGTCATCAACCACACGCTGCCTGCGGCGGCGGCGATGGCAATCACGAGAATAATCCAGTCGGCAATGCTCATCGTGAGATTGACCCGATATGTGCGTTTCACACCGTTCCGATTCAGGTTGAGTCCGCGCGATTCCATGGCCCAGCCCACGCTTTGGCTCATTTTGTAGGCGCGGATCAATACGGCGATGATGATCGGCAGATACGATTTGAACCGGTCTACGAGACGTACGAATATGTTGCGTTTTTTACCTGCCGCATTGACTTTGCCGCTCAGATCAAGCCCTCGCGCACGCTGCGCTTCGGACACGGATTGGAAGATGGAAAAGAACACGGGAATATACCGTAATGCGGTTGCCAGGGTAAGCCCGGCCTTGTAGGGCATACCAAGCGAGGTAAGGCCACGAACCAGTTTGGTCTGGCTGGTGGTGAACAGCGTGATGAAACATGCAAAGCCGAGCGCTGGAATGCGCAGACCCATCACCGCCGCCATGAGCAGGTTCTCCTGCGTGAGACGCAACCATCCCCACTGCCAGAGCACGTGCGTTCCACTCTGGTCAAAGACCGGCCAAAGCACCACGATGAACACGATGAGCACGGCGAGGATCTTCCACACCCATCCAATGCGTTCGGCGGGCACACGGTCGGTGGCGAGCATCACATGTTCGAGAATGAGGATGCCGAGGATGAACGCCCAGTTACGCCATACGAGGCAAAGGGCCAGCATGACGATGGAGATGAGGAATTTGACGCGCGGATCGGTGCGATGCAACCATCCGTCGCCTGGCACATACAGGTCGGCATCCATCAGCGTTCCTCCTTGTCGCATTCATCCTTGGCGATTTTCAACAATACGTGGGTCGCCGATACCGGACCGCGCGACTTGTACGGCTGCCGCGCCTGTCGCGCGGGCGATTGTTGCGCTTCCTGCGATTTGTCGATCGGTCCATATTGCACGATATGACCGTCTTCCAATTCGAGCACGTGCGTGCAATACCGATATACGGCACGCATGTCATGGCTGATCATGATGACGGTGACGCCATGCCGGTTGAGTTTTTCCACGGTTCCAAGGAATCGTGATGCGAGACGATGGTCGAGACCCGCCGTAGGTTCGTCGAGGACGAGTATTGGCGTACGCATGGCGATCACCGAAGACAATGCCACCGCACGTCGTTCGCCGTAGCCGAGCGTGGCCGGCGAAACATCCTCATACCGGTGCAGGTCGAACAATGTCATCATTTCGTCGACACGTTTGAACACGGTGGCCGCGTCAAGTCCGAGCGCGGTCGGGCCGAACGCGATCTCCTCTTTGGTGCTGGAGCAGAAAATCTGATGGTCGGGATTTTGGAATACGAATCCGACGTGCGCGGCCATTTCGCCCACGCTATGCTTCGACACGTCGAGCCCATCCACATTCACGATTCCTTGCGTGGGTTGAATCAGCCCGTTCAGATGCTTGGCGAGCGTGGTTTTGCCTGACCCGTTGCGCCCAATAAGCCCTACGAAGGCGCCCTGTTCGATATCCAAGCTGACGTCGTCCAGTGCGGGAGACGCATTGCCGCCCTGCCCATAGCGGTGCGTCACATGGTCCAGACTGATGATCGCATGCTTCGGCTTGGCGTCGTTCCCTACCGGCAACGCCTTGATGACTGGAGATGGTCCGTCACTCACCCGCACGCCGGAGGATTCCAACAGTCTACGTTCCCGGGTAAATAGGCTGGCGTCTCCATTGCGCACCACTTCACCGTTGACCATGAAGAGCACCTGATCGGCCCAGTAGGCGATGTGTTCGGTATCCTGCTCGGCCATGATCACCGTCATGGAACGGGTCTGGCGAATGCGGTCGAGCACGTCGAACACTTCCTGCTTGCCTTCGGGGTCGAGGGCCGCGGTGGGTTCGTCAAGAATAAGCACATCGGGTTCCGCCGCGAGCGCGGCGGCGATGGCCACGCGCTGCATCTGGCCTCCCGACAGGCTGGTCGGCACACGCTTGCGGTATCCGGCCATGCCGACTAAGTCGAGCATGATGTCGATCTGCTTGTCGATGATGCTTGGGGCTACTCCGCGGTTTTCCAGCGGGAAAGCGATCTCATCCTCGACACTCGAGCAGAACAGCTGCGCTTCCGGATCCTGTTGCACGTAGCCGACGCGCTCCGACAGTGCCGAGACGGAGTGCCTGCTCGTATTCATGCCGTTAACTTCCACGACGCCGCTCATGGTGCCGTCGGCCAGGTTCGGAATGATGCCGGCCAATGCCATGCATAGCGTGGACTTGCCCGCTCCGGTCGGTCCGATGATGCCGACGAAGGATCCGGACCGGATGTCGAAGCTGACGCGCTTGAGACTTTCCACCGGCTTGCCCCCGTCGGTCAGTGGCGCGTACTTCCATCCTAAGTCGCGAACCGTAATCATGACGCTCACCCCGTGCTTTCACGCATTTTTTCCGCAGCCGGTAACCGCATTTCACAATAAAACCCGTGGAATCGCCTTTCATCGGCAAATCCACGGGCCTGCCTTCACATGATATTAATGTATCACTCCCCCGCCTTAATACCGAGGTTGCCCAAACGTACCAGCGGCGGATAGGCCTGACGAACGGCGGTGAACAGCGCGAAGCCCACAATCAGACCCACCGCCATCTGGAAGGAGTTGCCCGCGATCTCACCCAACGCCGGGCCAAATCCGGAAAGGATTCCGCCTGCGATGAAATAGCCGAACACCTTCCATACGCCTGCGATCACCGAACCGATGATGATGTTCGCCGGATTGAACTTCTTGACGAGCAGGCCCACGAGCACGGCCTGCAGGCCATCGATGACGAACGTGAAGATGGCCCACTGCGGATAACCGGAAATCAGATCGCTCAACGCCGGGCCAAGACCGCCGATAATGCCGCCCACCCATGGTCCGAACGCATACGCGCTGAAATAGATCATGGTGTCGGACAGGTTGAGGTAGCCACGGATCGGGGTCGGGATCTTCACGAGCATGGTCAGCACCGTGGTGACCGCGGTCATAATGGCGATCAGCGGAATGGTGTTGACCTGCAACGCCTTTTTGATATCGTTCTTGACTTCTTGAGCCATAATCGCCTCTCTCTTCTCTCTTTACGTAATCCGCAATATCATTACCACTATTTATCTTTTTGAAAGAAATCTGAACTTCTTTCTTTCAAAAGATAGAATTTAGATATTACTTTTCGTAACAATCGCAGATTCTATACCATCTGCGCTACATTACGATGACAACGTCCGCGAATATGGCGAAACGGTTTGTGGCACCAACCTTCTCTTCGGTGCCACAAACCGTTTCATTTGCTCAGGATGGCGTTATTCCGCCGATCCGATACGCCTCACTTGGCGAGACCGGATTCGCGCAGAGCCGCGAAACCGCCCTTGAGATCGTCGAGGATGTCTTCGATGTTCTCGGTGCCGATGGACAGACGGATCGTGCCCTGGTGGATGCCCTGGTCCTCAAGCTCCTCCGGCGTCTCCTGAGAGTGCGTGGTGGAGGCCGGGTGGATCACGAGGCTCTTGGCGTCGGCCACGTTGGCCAACAGGCTGAACAGGTGCAGGTTGTCGATGAACACGCGTGCCGCGTCCTTGCCGCCCTTGATGTCGAAGGTGAAGATGGAGCCGCCGCCGTTCGGGAAGTACTTCTTGTACAGCTCGTTGTCCTTGCGGCCCTCGATGGACGGGTGGGAGATGGATTCGACTTCCGGAACGGTCTTCAGGTAGTCGATGACCTTCAGCGCGTTCTCGACATGGCGCTCGACGCGAAGCGACAGGGTTTCGGTGCCCTGCAGCAGCAGGAAGGCCGAGAACGGAGACAGGGTTGCGCCGGTGTCGCGCAGCAGGATGGCGCGGATGCGGGTCACGAACGCGGAACCGCCCAGAGCCTCGTAGAAGTTCAGACCGTGGTAGGAGGGATCCGGCTCGGTCATTGTCGGG
>ERZ507073.1301-NODE-1301-length-16083-cov-11.252870_pt1 | contig 16083 bp, 15 predicted proteins | sample MGYA00512290_ERZ507073 | MGnify/ENA metagenome assembly ERZ507073 | reverse complement strand
CGTAGCCGAAGAAAACGTGCAGCTCCAGATTGGTCCAGTGGTACATCGGGTTGCCAATGGCCATGGGCAGAGCCTCGGCAAACTTCTGGAAGCGCTCGCGGTCGGGCTTATCGCCGGTGATGTACTCCTCGGGCACGCCGTTGGAGCGCATCACACGCCACTTATAATGGTCGCCGAAGTAGCTGCCGTCCGGGTTGCGGCCGCCCAGCCACACCTGAGCGATGTTCTCGAAGCGGCGGTTCTCGTAGATCTCGCGGGGAGGAATGTGGCAGTGATAGTCGCAGATGGGCATAGCAGCTGCATAGTCGTGATACAGATGCTGTGCGGTAGCAGACTGGAGCATGAAGTCCTTATCCATAAATGCTTTCATGGGATTTTAACTCCTTTTCTCTGATAAATTTTGTTAAAATTTAGACAAAAACGGGCATGGAATTGCACCTGCTTTAAACAGGCAGGCTGCCTTATCCTTAGTATACCGGAAAATGCCGATGTATACAACTGAAAAACTGCCAAAATTTCACCCTTGGAATTGTATAAACCGCTGGAAATGCGCTAAATAGCCATTTTTGGACTAAAAACATTGCACAAAACACTTGACTTCTTTGTATACAACAGCATAAAATAGGAGCAGAAGATGGCAGGGGAAACGAGAGCCTGCCATGCAAAGCAAGTTTATAAAGGAGATCAATAAGATGGAAACTTTGAACTACAAGGTTCTGGAAGGCACTGGCTACAACGGCTACATCCTGAAGGATGCTCCCGTTAAGGTGATGCAGTTCGGCGAGGGCAACTTCCTGCGCGCTTTCGTGGACTATTTCTACGATATTGCAAACGAGAAGGCCGGCTACAACGGCAAGGTCAAGCTGGTGCAGCCCATCGGCAACTTCCCCCAGATGGCAGACTGGATCAACGAGCAGGAGGGTCTGTACACCCTGTACCTGCGCGGCAGCGAGAAGGGCCAGAAGGTGGACGCAAAGCGGGTGATCTCCTGCGTGTCTGACTGCGTGTGCCCCTACATTGATAACAAGTGGGACGAGGTTCTGGCTCTGGCTCGCTCTGAGGATCTGGAAACTGTTGTATCCAACACCACTGAGGCCGGCATTGCCTACACCAAGGGCGACAGCCAGTTTGATCAGGTTCCCCCCAACAGCTTCCCCGCAAAGCTGACCCGCGTGCTGTTCGAGCGTTACAAGGCTTTCAACGGCGCTGCCGATAAGGGTCTGGTCATCCTGAGCTGCGAGCTGATCGACAACAACGGCAAGGAGCTGCAGAAGTGCTGCAACAACTACGCTAAGGATTGGGATCTGGAGCCCGCATTCATCGACTGGATGAACACCGCCAACACCTTCTGCTCCACTCTGGTGGACCGCATCGTTCCGGGCCGCATCCGTGACCCGCAGGAGCTGGCCGCTCTGGAAGAGGCCAACGGCTACCACGATGCCGCTCTGGACGTGGGCGAAGTGTTCGGCGTCTGGGTCATCGAGGGCCCCGCAGGTCTGGAGGACAAGCTGCCGTTCAAGAAGGCCGGCGTCAACGTCATGGTCGTGCCCGACGTTACCCCCTACAAGAAGCGCAAGGTCCGCATCCTGAACGGTGCACACACCGGCTTTGTGCTGGGCGCTTATCTGGCAGGCTTTGATATCGTGCGCGACTGCATGCACAACGACACCGTGCGCGGCTTTATGAACAAGATGCTGCACGAGGAGATCATCCCCACCCTGCCGCTGGACAAGAAGGATCTGGAGGACTTTGCCTCTGCTGTTGAGGACCGCTTCAACAACCCCTTCGTCAACCACGAGCTGATGAGCATCTCCCTGAACTCCACCTCCAAGTGGAAGGCCCGCAATATGCCCTCCTTCCTCGCTTACATCGAGGAGCAGAAGCAGCTGCCCAAGTGCCTGACCATGTCTCTGGCAGCCTACATCGCCTTCTACTCCAACGATATTCAGGAGCGCACCGCAGACGGCCTGATCTGCAAGCGCCCCGCAGGCAACACCTACAAGATCCAGGACGACGCATGGGCTCTGGACTTCTACTACGCACACAAGGACGACACCGCTGCTCAGCTGGTGCACGCTGTGCTGACCAACACCCAGATGTGGGATCAGGATCTGACCAAGATCGAGGGTCTGGAGGCTGCTGTGCTGGCAGATCTGGAAATGATCCGCACCCAGGGTGCCGAGGCTGCTTACAAGAGCTGCCTGTAAGCTGAAAAATCAACCTACCCGCACAACAAAGGGCTGCTGCTTTGGGCAGCAGCCCTTTTGTGCGATACGATAAGGAGAACAACTATGCCGCAGGCAATTCATATCAGCCCCATCGACAATGTGGTCGTTGCCCTGCACCCCATTGCCAAGGGCACGCTGGTGGAGGTGGACGGCCTTGCCGTCACCGCACTGGAGGATATCCCGCAGGGTCACAAGATGGCAGTCAAGCCCATTAAGAACGGCGAGAACGTCATCAAGTACGGCTTCCCCATCGGTCATGCCACCGCAGACGCCGCCCCCGGCACCTGGATGCACACCCATAATGTGCACACCAACCTGTCCGGCGAGGTGGAGTACAGCTATAACCCCGCCCCGGATCTGGCTCCGCTGCCTAAGGTCGAGCCGGAGACCTTTATGGGCTTCCGCCGCAAGGACGGCCGCGCCGCCATCCGCAATGAGATCTGGATCATTCCCACCGTGGGCTGCGTCAACGACATCGCCAAGAAGATCGTTGCCGACAATCAGGATCTGGTCACCGGCTCCATCGAGGGCCTGTACACCTTCACCCATCCCTTCGGCTGCAGCCAGACCGGCCACGACCATGCACAGACCCGCAAGCTGCTGGCTGCGCTGGTGCGCCACCCCAATGCTGCCGCCGTTCTGGTGCTGCATCTGGGCTGCGAGAACCTGCAGCACGATCAGTTCGTGGAGGAGTTGGGCGAGTATGACCACGACCGCGTCAAGTTCCTGACCTGTCAGGATGTGGAGGACGAGTTTGCCGCCGCCCGCGATATCCTGAAACAGCTGGCTGCCTATGCCGGGCAGTTTGAGCGCCAGCCTATCCCCGTGTCTGAGCTGGTGGTGGGCATGAAGTGCGGCGGCTCGGACGGCCTGTCCGGCATCACCGCCAACCCCACCATCGGCCGCTTCTCCGACATGATGGGCCAGCGCGGCGGCTCCACTGTCCTGACCGAGGTGCCCGAGATGTTCGGTGCCGAGGGCTTCCTGATGGACCGCTGCATCAACAAGGAGGTATTCGTCAAGGCCGAGCACATGATCAACGGCTTCAAGGAATACTTCATCAGCCACAACGAGGTGGTGTACGATAACCCCTCTCCGGGCAACAAGGCCGGCGGCATCACCACGCTGGAGGATAAGAGCTGCGGCTGCGTGCAGAAGGGCGGCACTGCTCCCATTATGGACGTCATCGGCTACGGCGACCCCGTGGTGACCAAGGGCCTGAATATGCTCTACGGCCCCGGCAACGATCTGGTTTCCGCCACCGCCATGACGGCAGCAGGCGCACACCTGATCCTGTTCTCCACCGGCCGCGGCACCCCGTTCTCCGCTCCGGCTCCCACCCTGAAGATCTCCACCAACACCCCGCTGGCAGAGAAGAAGGGCGGCTGGATCGATTTCAACACCGGTGTCATCGCAGACGGTGAAAAGACCATCGACGAGGCTGCGAAGGATCTGCTGGATCTGGTCATCCGCGTGGCCAGCGGCGAGCAGACCAAGGCGGAAAAGCACGGCTTCCGCGAGATCTCCATCTTCAAGGACGGCGTGGTTCTGTAACTGAAAAAGGGCTGCTGTACGGCAAAAAGCGGTACGGCGGCCTTTTTGTGCATAAAAAGAAGGGAAGTGTATGGAATGTTGGGCACAAATGGGGTACTGCTGTTGACACTGCTGCTTTATGCAGCTATCATTTATGGTGCAGTACGATTGATCAAATATTTTATCCGCTACGGCATTGATTACTACTTCCAGAAGTTGGAACAGCAGCCGGAGCAGACCGAGCACAAGGAATGACCCGCCGGGGCGACCCTGCGGTAATAATAGGAGGCTTTTACTTATGAATCAGATCACCACCCGGTACATCACCGAGAACGGCGCCTGCTACGAGCAGTACGTCATCACCGACCCAGAGGCAAAGACCGCCCTCACCATCACCCCGGAGCGCGGCGGCATGATCACCAGCTTTACGCTGGACGGCGAGGAGTTCGTCTGGACCCGCCGCCCCAATTTCTCCGAGTGCAACCGTCCCCGCTTTGGCGTGCCGGTGCTGTTCCCCAGCTGCGGCAACCCGGATAACGGCGTGCACATCTTTGACGGCAAGGCCTACCCCATGGAGACCCACGGCTTTGCCGACCTGTGCGCATGGGAAGTGGACAGCGTTGGCCCGGACGGCGTGACGCTGGCACTGGAGTCCACCCCGCTGACCAAGTTCCTGTACCCGTTCGATTTCACCCTGCTGCTCAACTATAATCTGGAGGGCAATAAGGCACTGGTCAGCCTGACCGTCATCAACGAGGGCAGCACCGATATGCCTTTCAGCTTTGGCTACCATCCCTACTTTACCGCCTCCAAGCTGGAGAACGTGGAGTTCGATATCAAGTGCGCTACCTGCTCCGACAACGCCAAGGGCGAGCAGCCCGCCGCCCCGGAAAAGATCACCCTCACCCGCAAGGAGGGCGCAGACAACTCTGTCCGTCTGCTGACCGGTGTGCAGTTCCCCATGACCCTGACCGACAAGGGCAACGGCCACAAGGTGACCGTGGACGCTGACGAGACCTTTGAAAACGGCGTGCTGTGGCAGCAGGATGCCGAGAGCTTCGTCTGCATGGAGCCTTGGAACGGCTGGGCCAACAGCGTGAACGAGGACGGCAAGCACGAGGTGCTGGAGCCGGACGAGGCCATGACCAGCGAGTGGAGCATCACCATCGAGAAGGTCTGAGACTGATTTGAAATGCGCGCCGCGCTGCTTTGCGCATAGTCAGCGGAAAAATTATTCTTAATTTGGGGCTCAGGAAAGTCTGCGGAGCTTGTCGGGGCAAAGCCCCTCCATCTGCTTGCGCAGACCGCTCTGCCGCTTAAAAGCCTCACTGGGGCTTTTATTGCTGCGCAAACGCGGACTTTCCTGAGCCCCTTTTTCACGGGAAAGGAGCACTCTTCTCAGGATGGTGCAAAGCTTTTGATTTCAGTAAAGAAAATTTAGCACGCTGACCCGCAGCGCCGCGCTTTCGCAGAAAGCGGCGCTGCGAATGCCGTTTTCAGCCACGACCCACCTGTGAAAATGGAATACCGGAGCGTCCGCAGACGCTCCGGTATTCCGAAATTATAAATATTTTTTCCTTAGCTTATGCCCAGAGCGCAAGCGGAGGGCATTCAAAATCGTCCCGCCCGGAAAGGGGAGCGGCCTTTAGTGGCAGCTACCGGTGCAGCCGCCCTTGTCGGCGTGGCAGGCGTGAGAGCCGCAGCTGTGACCCTCCTCGTGGTCGTGGTGGGTGCAGCGGGCGTTGGGGTCAAAGACCAGCGTGCCGGCAAGATAAGCCGCCGCAGCGCTGTCGGCATCGCCGGTAATGCCACCGCACAGCCGGATGCCGGCCTGTGCCAGCGCCATCTGTGCCCCGCCGCCAATGCCGCCGCACAGCAGCACGTTCACGCCGTTGCGCACCAGAAAGCCCACCAGTGCGCCGTGCCCCTGCCCGTCGGTGGAGACCACCTCGGCACCGGTAATGCGGCCCTCCTCGGCGGTGTACAGCTTGAACTGCGCAGAGTGGCCGAAGTGCTGGAACACCTGACCGTTTTCGTAGGGAATTGCGATCTTCATAATAAGAGCTCCTTCCTGTATGCAATATTCTCTTTCCCTATTCTAACAGATTGCGGTGAAATAGGGAAGGGCACCCGCGGTTTTTGCGCCTTTTGGGGCGGAAAACATAGCCGGCATGTAAAAATGATATCAGAAACTGCTGCAAAATGTATTATAATAGAGCCCGAAAAGAGGGTACAAGTATGAAAACAAAGCATCACGGGCAAATGTCCGAGTCCTTTCTTACGGCGGTGTTCCTTTCGCTGTCCGGCGGCTTGCAGGATGCCTACACCTATCTGTTCCGGGGCAAGGTGTTTGCCAATGCCCAGACCGGCAATATCGTGCTGCTGAGCGCCAATATCATGGATGGCCGGTGGGACAAGGTGCTGCACTATCTGGTGCCTTTGTGCGCCTTTGCGCTGGGGGTGCTGGCTGCGGAAAAAATGCGGGAGCACTTTCAGGCAATGCAGCGGCTGCACTGGCGGCAGCTGGTGGTGCTGGGCGAGGTGCTGCTGCTGTTCGCGGTGGGCTTTCTGCCGCAATCGCAGAACCTGCTGGCCAACGCCATCGTTTCTTTTTCCTGCGCCATGCAGGTGCAGGCTTTCCGCAAGGTGAACGGCTATGCCTTTGCCAGTACCATGTGCATCGGCGACCTGCGCAGCGGCGTGGAGGCCTTCTGCATCTGGCGCAAGACCCACGAGCCCCGCGCAAAGGATAGGATGGTTCGCTACTTCGGCATCATATTCCTGTTCGCGTTGGGGGCAGGGCTGGGCAGCAAGAGCGCGGCGCAGCTGGGCGGCAGAGCCATCTGGCTCTCCTGCTGCTTTTTGCTGGTCAGCTTTACGCTGATGTTCATCCGGGAGGAACTGGAAGAGAACCCGGTCATCGAAAAAGATCTGAACGCCATCCGGCAGGAGACCCGGGAGATCGACCGCACCCTGAAGCAGGAACTGCAGGAGGAGCAGCGGGAGCTGACGCAGAGCGCCCGGAAATAACAAAAAAGGGGCTGTTGCACATCATTGGTGCAGCAGCCCTTTTTGGCTGAAAGCTGTCGGAACAAAAGGCTTCCCCCGACCGGGGGAAGCCTTTTGTAGAAACCGTTAGGATTGCAGTCGTGTAATAACGCCCGGAGTATTGGTTTTATTTACGCTCTGCGCTCCGTGTCCCGGCCTTGGTCAGCAGCTGCTGGAATTTCCGGGCGGCGGTGTTCAGCGGGCGGTGATGGTCGTAGACAAGGCAGATGGAGCGGGAGGGGATGATCTCCTGCAAGTGCAGCTGTACCAGCTCTCCGCTGGCCAGCAGAGGTGCTGCCATGGGCTCCGGCATAAAGGCCAGTCCCAACTCGCTTTTGACCAGCGTGAGCATCTGGTCGGTGGTGGCGGCCTCGGTGTCAGGTTTCAGCACTGCGTCATGTTCCAGAAAGAATTGCCGGTAAAAGCTGCGGGTCATGCTCTCCTCGTTCAGGCAGATCAGGGGATAACCGGCCAGTTCCTTCAGGCTCAGGGTCTGGCTGGCCAGCGCCGTAAAGGTCTTTCCGCCCACAAGGACTTCGTAAAAGGACATCAGCTCTACCATTTTCAGCCCGTTTTCCACCTCTGCGGGGGTGGTCACGATGGCAAAATCTACCTCGCCGTTGCGTACCGCCTGCACCGCCTGCGGAGTGGAGTGGTTGGAGATGCGCAGCCGGATGCCCGGGTACTCTGTATGGAAAGCGCGCAGCTTTTCGGACAGGTAGATGTTCAAAGCGGTCTCGGTGGTGCTGATGCTGATGGCACCGTGCTCCAGCGTGGCGGTGGCGCTCAGTTCCTCCTCGGCATCCTGTATCTGCACCGCTGCTGAGGCAATGCGGGAATACAGCAGCTCTCCCTCCGGCGTTAAGGTGACGCCCCGGTTGGAGCGGATGAACAGCACGCAGTTCAGCTGGCTTTCCAGCCGGTTCATGGCGTGGGTGATGTTGGGCTGATTATTGCCCAGCACCCGCGCCGCGCGGGTAAAGTTCTGATACTTTGCCACATAGTAAAAGATTTTGTAGTATTCCCAGTCCACATACATAGGTGCGGCCCTCTTTCCTGTCGGGCTTCCGGCGCGGCCAGCGGCAGAAGCGGCTTTATGCTCTTCTTATTGTATCATAGCACGGCGCGCCGGAATTGCAAGCGCTTTTTACGGCGCGGCTGTGCCGGATGCGGGCAGCAGCCTTTGCAATGTAAAAAACATATTGCTACTATACACAGGATACTTTTTACATATTCTCTGCACGCTCGTATAATAAACACCGCGAACAGGAAACAAGAATGAAAAGAAGGTAAATGAAGTTTATGCTGACCGCTGTTACTGGAATCAACTGGGGCGATGAGGGCAAGGGCCGCGTCATCGACCTGCTGGCCGAAAATGCCGATATCGTTGCGCGCTATCAGGGCGGCAACAATGCCGGTCATACCGTTGTGACCGAGAAGGGCAAGTTCATCCTGAACCTGCTGCCCTCCGGCATCCTGCACCCGGAGGTGACCTGCGTGCTGGGCACCGGCATGGTGATCGACCTCGAGCATCTGGCCGGAGAGATGGAGGCCATCGAGGCGCGCGGCGTGAAGGTGGAGCCGGAGAACCTGAAGCTCTCCGATAAGGCGACTATCTCCATGCCGTGGCACAAGGTACAGGACGGGCTGGAAGAGGACCGCCTTGCCAAAAAGGGCGGCGCGTTCGGCTCTACCCGGCGCGGCATTGCTTACGCTTACAGCGACAAGTACCGCAAAAAGACCCTGCGTCTGGGCGACCTTTTGCATCTGGACGAGGAGCGCACCCAGAACCGTCTGCACATGATCCTGGACGCCAAAAACATGGAGCTGGCGGGCTGCTATCATCAGGAGCCCATGAGCTACGATGCCCTGCTGAACTGGTGCAGGCAGCAGGCAGCGTACTTTGCGCCCTTCATCTGTGATGTAGGCGCTTTCTTGCAGCAGGCGCACGACAGCGGCAAGCGCATCGTACTGGAAGCGCAGCTGGGCGCAATGCGGGATATCGACTACGGCATCTTCCCGTTCACTTCCAGTTCCAACACGCTGGCAGCCTACGCGCCGCTGGGTGCGGGCATCCCCAATTGCAAGCTTGACCATGTGGTGGGCGTGCTGAAAGCCTACTCCACCTGTGTGGGCGCTGGCCCCTTTGCAGCAGAGAATGCAATGGACGAAGCGTGGAACGAAAAGCTGCGCAAGGCCGGCGGCGAGTACGGCGCAGCCACCGGCCGTCCCCGCCGGGTAGGCCCCTTTGACTGCGTTGCCAGCCGCTACGGCCTGCAATGTCAGGGCGCGGATAAGATCGCGCTGACCAAGCTGGACGTGCTGAGCAGCATGAAGCAGATCCCGGTCATCACCGGTTACAAGCTGGACGGCGTGGAAGTCCCCCGCTTCGACACCCTGTCCGACCTTGACCGTGTGCAGCCGGTGGTCACGCTGCTGCCCGGCTGGAACAAGGATATCTCCGGCTGCCGCAGCTGGGCAGAGCTGCCCAAGGAAGCCAAGGCCTATGTGGAGTTCCTTGAAAAGCAGCTGGGGCACGAGATTCAGTTCGTTTCCACCGGCGCGGAGCGCGAAAAGTTTGTGCTGAAGGGAGAATGGCTGTGAGACATTTTATTGAGCCCGGCAGCTTTTCTCTGGCTGAGCAGCTGGCACTGCTCGACCTTGCCGACCGGATGGAGGCTGACCCCGCGCCCTACGCCCACCTGTGCGATGGCCGCATTCTTGCCACTTTGTTCTACGAGCCCAGCACCCGCACCCGCCTTTCCTTCGAGTCGGCCATGCTGCGGCTGGGCGGCAAGACGCTGGGCTTTGCCGGGGCGCAGCTTTCCAGCGCCAGCAAGGGCGAAACGGTGGCCGATACTGCCCGTGTGGTAAGCAACTATGCAGACGTCATTGCCATGCGCCACCCCAAGGAGGGCGCACCGCTGCGGGCGTCCATGTATGCGCGGGTGCCCGTCATCAATGCAGGCGATGGCGGCCACGCCCACCCCTCCCAGACCATGATCGACCTGATGACCATTCGCCAGCGCAAGGGGCGGCTGGATCATTTGACCATCGGCTTCTGCGGCGACCTCAAGTTCGGCCGGACGGTGCACTCCCTCACCGCCGCGCTGAGCCAGTTCGAGGGCAACCGGTTCGTGTTCATCTCGCCCGAGGAGCTGCGCATCCCGCAGTACGTCAAGGACGAGACCCTGACTCCGCTGCACCAGAACTACAAGGAGACCGCTGACCTTGAGGCCGAGTTGCCCGGGCTGGACGTGCTGTACATGACCCGCATCCAGAAGGAACGCTTTTTCAACGAAGAGGACTATCTGCGGTTGAAAGGCTGCTATGAACTGGACGAAAAGCTGCTGCAGGCGGCACCGCCCACCATGCCGGTGCTGCACCCGCTCCCCCGCATCGACGAGATCAAGCCGGACGTGGACAACGACCCCCGCGCCGCTTATTTCGATCAGGTGCATAACGGTGTGTATATCCGCATGGCCATTATACTGGCGCTGCTGGGCATCCCCGACCCGCTGACCGGGAAAAAGGTACTGGAAAGTATATAAGTTGTGAACAGGGCTGCTGCACAAAGCAACGTGCAGCAGCCCTGTTTTTGCGTCTGGTGATTCATGAAATGAAAATTTTTCCCGCTACCCCCGCAGCGGCGGGTCTGGCACAAAGATCATGGTGCCCCGGGCAGAAAAAAGCAGCTGCGGCATCATGCAGCTGTACCCCAGCCACAGCACCGCCAGAATGCACAGCACCAAAAGCACCCTGCGCAAAAGCACCGGATGCCGGGCGGGGGAATAGCGTTTTCTGCGGTCACGCTGCATAGGCTGCGCCCTCCTTTTTCAAGGCTTTGCCCAGCTTATGCCGCAGCAGAAAGAATTGTGCACAAGCGGGGTTTGTGGTAAGATAACAGGGAAGAACCACGGAGGAACTGCTTATGCTGACCATTACACTGCTGGGCACGGCTGCCACCATGCCGCTGCCGGAGCGCGCCCTGACCGCCGCGGTGGCGGAGTGCGGCGGGCACAGCCTGCTGCTGGACTGCGGCGAGGGCACCCAGACCGCTGCCCGCCGCGCCGGGGTGAACCTGATGCGCGCGGACGCCATCTGTCTGACCCACTACCACGGGGATCATATCTTTGGTCTGCCCGGGCTTTTGCAGACCCTTGGGGCGCAGGGGCGCACCCGCCCGCTGACGCTGCTGGGGCCGGAGGGGCTTTTGGAGGTCTGGCGGGCGGTATATGCTCTGACCGGGCCGCTGCCCTACGCAGTAAAGCCGCTGGTCTGCCGCGCCGGGCAGCCTGTGGCGCTGGATGCTCTTTCGGATGGATGGCCCGCCGGGGCAACGCTGCTGCCGGTGGCAACAAAGCACCGAGTGCGCAGTCTGGGCTACCGGCTGGACTTGCCCCGGGCAGGCAGGTTCGACCCGGAAAAGGCGCGGGCACTGGGCGTACCGGTGACCCAGTGGCGGCTTTTGCAGCGGGGACAGGCTGTCCCGCTGGCAGAGCGTATGGTGCAGCCCGCCGAGGTGCTGGGCGCACCCCGCAAGGGGCTGCGGTTCGTCTTTTCCGGCGACAGTGCGCCCTGCCCGGCGCTGGAACAGGCGGCGCAGGGTGCAGACCTTCTGCTCTGCGATGCCACCTATGCCCTGCCGGAGCAGCAGGAGCAGGCCGCGCAGTGGGGGCACAGCACCTTTGGCCAAAGCGCAGCGCTGGCGGCAAAAGCCGGGGCAAAGCGGCTGTGGCTGGTGCACTATTCCCCCATGATCACCGACCCGGAACAGCAGCTTGCACAGGCGCAAAGCATCTTCCCGGCGGCAGAATGCGGCTTTGACGGCAAACGCATCACCCTGCATTACGAGGAGAACGAGGAATGAAGCTGACACTTGACCCCGGGGCAGCTGCCCTGCTGGACGCCCTGCACGCGGCGGGCTACGCAGCCTATGCCGTAGGCGGCTGCGTGCGGGATAGCCTTTTGGGGCGCACCGCCCACGACTGGGACCTGTGCACCAGTGCCCTGCCGCAGCAGGTGATGGAGTTGTTCGGGGCAGAGCAGTGCATCCCTACCGGTTTGCAGCACGGCACGGTCACCATCAAATACGGCGGGCAGCTGTACGAGACCACCACCTTCCGCACCGAGGGTAGCTATACCGATGGCCGTCACCCGGACGCGGTGCAGTTCGTACCGGATGTGCGGGAGGACCTTGCCCGGCGGGATTTTACCATCAACGCCATGGCGTATAATGCAGCCGAGGGGCTGGTAGACCCCTTTGGCGGGCAGGCAGATTTGCAAAACGGTCTGCTGCGGGCGGTGGGGGAGCCACAGCAGCGGTTTACCGAGGACGCGCTGCGTATCCTGCGGCTGTACCGCTTTGCCGCAAGGTTCGGCTTTGCACTGGACGCAGCCACCGCCCGGGCGGCGCGGCAGCTGGCACCGCACTTGGACTGCATCTCTGCCGAGCGCATACAGGAGGAGCTGGCAAAGCTGCTGGCTGCCCCGCAGCCGGGGGCGTATCTGGAACCCGCCGTGCTGGCTGTGGTGCTGCCGGAGCTGACCCCGGCGGCGCTTGAAGCCGCAAAGCCGGTGGTGGATGCCTGCCCGGCAGGGGAGGAAAACCTGCCGGTGCGCTGGGCTGCGCTGCTGGGTGCGCTGGGCGAGGCCGACACCCGCCGGGTGCTCAAACGGCTGCGCTGCTCCAACGCCTGTATCGAGGAGACCGCCGTGCTGGTGCGGGAAACGGCAGAGCAGGGCGTGTGCAGAAGTTTCTCCGAGGACCGTCCGCTGGGGTGGGACCCTGCTGCCGCAGGCAGTAGGGCGGGCGATGGAATGGCCCGACTCGTGTCCGAGGAGAAAGCTTCTGCACACCCCGGTGATATCCACATTCGACAGCTTTTAGGCCGATACGGGCTGTGCACCGTGGAGCGGCTGTGTGCGCTGTGCGCGGCGCTGCGCCCGCAAGCTGCCCCGGCTTGCGCCCTTGCGGCGCAGCGGGCGCGGCAGCTGGAGGCCGACGGCGTATGCTGCCGGGTGAGCCAGCTGGCGGTGAACGGACGCGACCTGATGGCGGCGGGCATCCCGGCAGGGCCTGCGCTGCGCCGGGTGCTGGAAGCGCTGCTGGACGGCGTCATCCGCGCAGAATATCCCAACGAAAAACCGGCGCTGCTGGCTGCGGCGCAGAAAATTATAGCGTCTTGACAAGCGGTTTATGCTGCGGTAGTATTATACTACTGCTTTAGTATGTTGAACCCATAAAAGGAGAACCTATGACCATTCAGAACCCTGCAAACCGTCCCCGCGCCCTTATTGCCATGAGCGGCGGCGTGGACAGCTCGGTGGCGGCCTGCCTGATGCAGCAGGCGGGCTACGACTGCACCGGCATCACCATGCGGCTTACCCACAACGAAACGCTGGGACAGTCCGGCTACCAGACCTGCTGCTCGGAAAAGGATATCGAGGACGCCGCCGAGGTGGCCTTTGCGCTGGATATGCCGTATCAGGTGCTGGATTTCACCGCCGATTTCCGGGCGCAGATCATTGAAAAATTTATCCGCGTCTACGAGGCGGGCGGTACCCCCAACCCCTGCATCGACTGCAATAAATATATGAAGTTCCGCCACCTGCTGGACTGGGCCGCAGAGCACGGCATGGAGTATGTGGTCACCGGCCACTACGCCCGGGTGGAGCAGGATGCAGCCACCGGCCGCTGGCTGCTGAAAAAGGGCTTGGACGAGGGTAAGGACCAGAGCTATGTGCTGTATAACCTTACGCAGGAGCAGCTGGCACATATCCGCCTGCCGCTGGGGGCGCTGCACAAGACCGAGGTGCGAAAGATCGCGCAGGAGCACAGCTTTATCAACGCCCAAAAGCACGACAGTCAGGATATTTGCTTTGTGCCGGACGGCGACTATGCCCGCTTTATGGAGCAGTTTACCGGCAAGCACTACCCTGCCGGGGATTTTCTGGATCGGAGCGGCAAGGTGGTGGGCACCCACAGCGGCGCAGTGCGCTACACGCTGGGGCAGCGCAAGGGGCTTGGCCTCGCACTGGGTGCACCGGTGTACGTCTGCGGCAAGGATATGCAGGCCAATACCGTTACCGTCGGGCCGGAAAGTGAACTGTTTGACCGCATCGTTTACGCAGAGGATGTGAACTGGATCGCCATTCCGGCGCTGACCGAGCCGCTGCGGGTCACTGCCCGCACCCGGTATCATCAGGCCGAGCAGCAGGCCACCGTCTACCCCGCAGAGAACGGTTTCCGGTTGGAATTCGACCAGCCTCAGCGTGCCCCCACCCCGGGGCAGGCTGCCGTGCTGTATCAGGGCGATGTGGTGCTGGGTGGCGGCACCATCACCCGCGTAGAAAAGTAAGGAGAACAAAATGCAGGATCAATATTCCCGTACCCAGCTGCTGCTGGGTGCAGAGGCTATGGAAAAGCTGCACCACGCCCGGGTGGCAGTGTTTGGCATCGGCGGTGTGGGCGGCTATACGGTGGAGGCACTGGCACGCAGCGGCGTGGGCGCACTGGATCTGATCGATGACGATAAGGTCTGCCTGACCAACCTCAACCGTCAGATCATCGCCACCCGCAGCACGGTAGGGCAGTATAAGGTGGATGTAGCGGAACAGCGCATCCACGATATCGACCCCAACATCAAGGTGACCACCCACCGGTGCTTCTTTGGTCCGGAGACGCAGGACGATTTCGATTTTACCCAGTACGACTATGTGGTGGACGCCATCGACACCGTTACCGGCAAGCTGGCGCTGGTGATGAAATGCAAGGAGGCGGGCACCCCCATCATCTGCTCCATGGGCGCAGGTAACAAGATGGACCCCACCCGCTTTGAAGTGACCGATATCTACAAGACCTCGGTCTGCCCGCTGGCCAAGGTGATGCGTACCGAGTGCCGCAAGCGCAAGATCAAGCACCTGAAGGTGGTCTACTCCAAGGAGCCTGTCATGACTCCCATCGAGGATGACTCCATCAGCTGCAAGGACCACTGCATCTGTCCCCCGGGCACCCAGCGCAAGTGCACCGCACGGCGCACCGTGCCGGGCTCCAACGCCTTTGTACCCTCGGTGGCCGGTCTGATCATCGGCGGTGAGGTCATCAAGGACCTTGTGGGCTTTGTACCGCTGAAGGGGTAAAACAGGCCACAGCTTCCTTGCTGCGTGGGACGATTTGGAATGCGCTCCGCGTTGCTCTGCGCATAAATCAAGGAAAAAATATTTATAATTTTGGAATACCGGAGCGTCTGCGGACGCTCCGGTATTCCATTTTCACGGGTGGAGTTGTGGAGAAAAACGGCATTTGCAGCGCCGCTTTCTACGAAAGCGCGGCGCTGCGGGAGGGCGAGGAGGTAGGCTGCTGCAACCTGTAAGCAGCGGAGACCATTCAAAATCGTATTTTTACACGCTGCAATGTTCCATAACATAAAATTGCAACCAATTTGCAATTTGGTATTGCAATTGGGAAGGATATCGTGTATAATCTTCCCTGCACGAAAATGCAAACTGATTGCAAATTGTTAAGAGACGACCCCATGCGGGTCTTTGGAGCGATTATTTATGGAACTGTTTCTGGATGTTTTGGGCGAAACCTTGGTGGATACCGCCAAGATGCTGCCCTTTCTGTTTCTGGCCTACCTGCTGATCGAGTATATCGAGCACCGCCACGGCGAGCGCATCGAGGCGCTGCTGGCGGGCGGCGGGCGCTGGGGTGCTGTGCCGGGTGCGGTACTGGGCTGTGTGCCGCAGTGCGGCTTCTCCGCCATTGCGTCCAACTTCTACGCCTCCCGGGTCATCACGCTGGGCACGCTGATGGCGGTGTACCTTGCCACCAGCGATGAGGCTATCCCGCTGCTGGTCTCCATGCCCGCCTACTGGGATAAGCTGGCCGTCCTGATGGTCATCAAGGTGGTGTACGCCATCGTGGTGGGCTTTGTGCTGGATTTTGTGCTGCGGGGCGTGCTGCCCAAAGGTCTGCGGGGCGGCTACACCGGCCATGCAGACGAGGTGGACTGCCACGAGGAGCACAGCGATGCCGAGGGCAACGAAAAGCCCATCTGGCAGGCGGCGCTGCGCCATACGCTGGAGATCTTTGTGTTCATCTTCGCCTTCAGTCTGGTGTTCGGCATGATCGTGGAGGGCGTGGGCGAGGACGTATTCGCCGAAATGCTGGGCGGCATGGGCTTCTTCCAGCCGGTGGTGGCGGCCCTGGTGGGGCTGATCCCCAACTGCGCCGCCAGCGTGCTGCTGACCCAGCTGTATGTGGAGGGCG
>ERZ507073.1288-NODE-1288-length-16212-cov-5.011698_pt1 | contig 16212 bp, 9 predicted proteins | sample MGYA00512290_ERZ507073 | MGnify/ENA metagenome assembly ERZ507073 | reverse complement strand
TAGAAGCATTATCTTTTAAACGTATGATAGAACGGCTATAATCATCGAATGTACAATCGGTGAAAGAAAGTGTTTCCAAGCTGGATGTGTTTCCTTCGTTAATCAAATAAGTGCTTCCTGTATTTATGAAAGCAACGTTTTCGAATGATATATAATTATGATTTCCGTCTATTTCAATCGTTTTATTCGATTTAATAATTGGCTTTTCTCCACCGGATGCACCAAAGAATGTAACAGATAATCCATCAGGAATTACTATCGCTGCCATTTCACCGGTGGTTTCATCAAGTGTTTCCCAAACGAGCTCCATTCCGGCTTCCATAATGTAGGTTACACTACCTGCAGATGCTAATGCATTTATATCTTCTTGAGTAAGTGCGTCACCTTGGTAGAGATACTTCTTCACATTGGCGCTTGGAGTGGGATTAGTTGTAGAAACTATGCGGGTGCCACGAGGGTGGGTACCGTTATAAATAGTGAACTGATAGCTGGTAGATGCTTGTAGTTCTGTGATTTTAACAAAACCTTCTGCATTACTGAGATCAATTGTTTTTATTTCACCTAAAATAGAGTTTCCATTTTCATCTATACCGGTCACCTGTGCATATTCAAGGTGAGTCACAGCCAATGTGGCATCCCATCGTAAGGTAATGAAGTCTTCACCTTTGTCTTTGCTTCCTACGGTTTCGAAAATATTCTCACTCTTTGTTTGAAAAGAGAATTTCTCAAGATAATTCCAATGAGAGTTTCCTTTTGTTTCGGAACATCCCATGATACGGATATAGTATTTGGTGTTACTATTCAGGTCTTCAAGGGTATAAGGAGATTTCTTAATGTCTTTATTTGTTCCGTATACGATTGAATTTTCACGACATTCTTCTGTTTTACCGTATAATGAATCCGTACTTACTTCAATGATATAATAGTTGGTTCCGGGAGTAGCTTTCCAGGTAACTTCAGCAGTAGTGGTAGTGGCGCTAACACTAAAACTACCGGGACTGAACAGTCGATCGTACTGGCTGTCCGTCTCCCATTCGTTGATATCCGTACAAGATATTATTCCTGCAGTGGTCAGGAGCATAAAAGCTCCTGCCACGATTTTATTTATTATATGTTTCATCTTATTCATTAGATTTTAAATGATTAATCCGTAAATCCGTAAGAATTGTGCAGAGTTCCGTTTGATGCGGAAATTGTTGTAGAAGCGATAGGCATTAAATATCGATTCTTCACTGAAGCATTTAAGCCGCCATTTATTTTAGGAAGATAATCCAATAGATTCTTTTGAGTGGCATCTGTTAATTCTGCTCCCCAGAAAGCTTTATTTGAATATGTTTCATCGTTCTTTAATTCTTCCTGTTCTTCGGCTGTCGCATACCACTGCACTGTAGACATGTCTATGGTACCACCGTCTTCTTTATATTTGAAATATAATTTAGCCGGATATTCCGATAATTGTCTTTCATAATCAGCTTTCATTTTCTCTGTTCTGTCGTTCAAGAGATTCCAACGGATCAAGTCGTATTTACGATAGCCTTCCCCTACTAATTCCCATGCATTTTCTTGAACGATAGCATCAAAGAATACATCTTTATCGGCCGAGATGTTATTTATGTATGTTTCGGCGGCAGCTTTGTCGGCATCGCTGAATGCACGTCTGTGTACCATTTTCAAAGCTTCGCGTGCCGTAAGACCGCATTCTCCCGTTACATCTGCTCCATGGAGTTCATTCATTACTTCGGCATACATCAACAGTACATAAGGATAACGCATTTTGGTGACGTTAATTCCCGACATCCATTTTGCATTACCGGTATTGATTGCCACGGTACGCCATTCTTCACTCATTTTACGGATATCCCATTTTGCAAGATAGATTTCGAAAGGTTTGTTTCCGTCGAAGCTTTCTACCATTTTTCCATCGGTTTCTTTTAGTGTATAAGGTGCGCATGTCAAGTCACGACGTAAGTCATTGTGGTCAAATGACCAGAAATACGGGGCACATACTTTCATCTTGCCGGATGAATTACCTTTTTCGCCGTATTTAGAAGAAGCGCCATTGATACGTACTCCGACAGTATAGCCTAATTCGCCCGATCTACCCAGTCCCATTGGTATTTCAAAAATATTCTCACGATATGTTTCGTCTAATTTGAGTTTATTGACCATATCCCAATGGTTTTCAATAGATGGATTCAGTTGATGTTTACCAGAACCGATAACTATATTCAAATGTTTGAGTGCTAATTCATATAATTTCTGGCGTTCTTCAGTTCCCGGACGTTGTGTCGGATAAGCCGCATCGCTGTTAGGGGCTGTTTCATAACCAGCCTTAGCACTCTCGCGAATGGCCCATCCCGCACGTGTCAAAGCGATATTTGCTAACAAAGAGTGTGCATATCCTTTAGTGACGTGTTCTGTAGACACTGAGCCTGCCCATGACAAATGTTCGGCTGCATCTTCCAAATCGTTTATCAGGTAATCCAAAATAACATCCCGGTCTGTCTTAGCCAAGTAAGCATTACTTAAATCAGGCTTTGATGATTCCATTTTCATAGGCAAATCACCGAAGTTGCGGATTAAATCAAGATAAAGCATGGCGCGAAGAACTTGGGCTTCAGCTTTAATACGTTCTGCTTCTGTCTGTGTAGAACCACCGGCAGTGATCAGTTCACTATTGTTTATGCCGTCCACTACGATATTAGCGTATTCGATTGCACTGAACATGGCATCCCAAGCCTTGGATAAGTTGGCCCATCCTGGATTTTGATTATAGTTCATATTACCACGCTCACTGGAAGTGTTGCTTGCATCGGCACCGAAACCGTCTACTAATTCGTAATCAGAATTCAAACACCATACAAAGGCGAAATACTGTGAATAAGTCTGGTCGTTGGTTAGGCTACCATATACTTTGTTCAATACATTATTGGCATAATATATAGAGTTGAAAACAGTTTCTTCTGTTAATTCAGATGGTGAACGTTGATCTAAAAAATCGGAACATGAGGTCATCATATTTAAGGCTACACCACCAATTAATAAGGTTTTAAATATCTTTTTCATTTTAGTTTTCTGTTAATGGGTTAGAATGTAACATTGATACCACCTACGAAAGAACGGCTTTTCGGATAAGCTGCGTAATCAACTCCCGGGCACATTGCATTCTTTTTACTTGAAGTATCTACTTCCGGGTCTGCACCGCTATATTTGGTAAAGCAGAAAAGGTTATATCCGGTCAGGTAAATACGTACGTTTTCTATCCATGCTTTTTTAACGATTTGTTTAGGTAGCGTATATCCGATAGAGATATTGTTTACACGCAGGAATGAAGCATTTTCTACTGCATAATCAATCAGTTGCATGGTTGTAACAGCAGCAGGATGATACATATTGGCACCTTGGTTTAGTTCATTTAGGCGGGTGATGACATTGTCTATGCCGCCATAAGTATTGATGGTGCTATTAGATGGATTTCCTATATTCAAGCCGTTTGCCGGGTCGATCCATGTGTAACGATTGCTCAGATCGAAATCTGAATTCAAGTTATAACCAAGTGCCGAACCTGCGCGGAAAGCAGTTGCGAGTTTAGTACCATTGATGATTTTATTTCCGATGGAATAGTTGAAGAATGCTGTAAAGTCGAAGTTCTTCCAGTTACCGGAGATGCCGAAACCTCCATTGATCGGGGCGATGGTATTACCTAATTTTTGCTTAATAGGATCACCGTTCTCGTCACATTCTACTTTCAAACCGCCCGGATAATATTTACCTCCGGTTATTGTTGTTGAATTGTCTTTGATTCCATCTCGTAGCTGCCAACCGCCACTACCCCAAACTAATTCTCCGTTAGGGTTGTTAACCGCATCGTATGCCGTGTAATAACCATTGGTTTTAAATCCCCATATTTCACCGAGGCTACCTCCTTTTTCAACGCGGTAATCTTCATATTTGGATATAGTTGATCCGGACCAGTTAGAGCTTTGCCATGGGTTGTCGATGGGTAGTTCGTCAATACGGTTTTTATTCCATGCGATATTGAAGTTGAAATCGAGATTGAAGTTCTTGTTTTGTACCAATATGGCATTCATTTGCAATTCGACTCCCTTATTGGATGTTTTACCAAAGTTCTGGTATTGGTAAGAGTAACCGGTATTCGAAGGTATTTCGGTTTTCATCAATAGATCTTTTGTCGAATTCCAATAAGCATCAATGCTACCGGATATACGATTGTTTAAGAAGCCGAAATCAAAACCGAGGTTACGTGTGATGGTTGTTTCCCATTTTAGGCCCGGGTTAGAAAGTGTTGAACCATGTTCCAGCATTGAGTTGAACTTTTCATCGAAATACGGCCCCTTTGAAGTGGCTGCTGCCATGGAATATGTTGTATACATCAACCCTGATCCAATTCGGTTATTACCGGCTGTACCATACGAAAGACGGAGTTTTAAGTTGGACAACCAGTCTCTGCTGCCTTCCATGAAGTCTTCGTCCATAATACGCCATGCGACTGCTGCGGATGGAAAATATCCCCAACGGTTACCTTTGGCAAATTTTGCAGAACCATCGGCACGCATTGTTACGGTCAGTAAGTATTTATCCATCATTGTATAGTTAAGACGTCCGAAGAATGAAAGCATGTTATCTTCAGCTCCTAATGTACTTTGAACAGGATGAGTTGTGCCTGCCGCTCCCATATTGGCAAGCACTTCATCGCGTGTCATTGTAGATGGAAATGCGGTTGCTGTATTGATGTGCTGGTCTTGTCTGCTGCTTTGAACTTCATGACCTAACAAGACATTGATACGGTCGCGTCCTTCGAATAATTTGCCGTCATAAGTCACGGTATTGGCATTTCTCCAGTTTTTGTTGACTACGCGGGTCAATACTACCTGAGGCATACCATTGTCACCCAATGATGAGTTTTGTACGGCTGGCGATTCCCATACCTGGTCGGTATCTACTCTTCTCCATCCGTAACCGAATTCAGAACGGAAAGTCAGTCCTTTAATAGGAGTCCAGTCCAATCCGGCATTATAATTTTGCTTGAAATCGTATTTCTTTTTATAGGTTGCATCCAGACGTTCAAGCGGATTGTATTGTCTGGTTGTATTACTCTCATCATCATCGTCGTTTGATGAATCTATGGGGTTGATGGGGCGGAAACGTACGGAATTGGCAACGATAGAATTGGCGGCATTCGACTCATTCGTGTCGGCTCCACCACTCAGACCGTTGATTTTCGTATTTGTCAGACGAGCATTAAAGTCCAGTTTAATCCATTTGTTCAGTTTGGTATTAATTTTGGCATTAATATTATCTTTGGCAAATCCGGAGCTACGCATGATACTGTTTTCTTCATTACGGGCGTAGGAGATGGAGTATTTGGTGTCTTTCGTACCACCGCTGACACTTACATTATATTGTAATTGGTTTCCGGTATTACCAAATATCTGGTCTTGAAAATCATTTCCTTCTACGGATTTCCATATTTCAAGGTCATCATAATTACCATAAGAAGTAGATCCCATTTCATATTGATAATATGCGTAATTATACGGATCCATCGTTTTGGTCATTTTGGTTACTTGTTTCCAACCGTAAGACGCTCCGAAGTTTACTTGAGTTTTACCCTCTTTACCCGATTTGGTAGTGATTATAATAACACCGTTGGCTCCTTGTGAACCGTAAATGGCAGTTGAGGAAGCATCTTTTAGTACGTCAATGGATTGAATGTCGCTGGGAGCGATATCACTGATACTGTTTACGGGAAAACCGTCGACGATATACAACGGAGAGTTATCTTGAGAAAGAGAACCTCCACCACGTACACGGATTTTAATATCGGCATCAGGAGAACCTTCTGTTGTGGTGATACTAACACCTGCCAATTTTCCGGTTAACGCTTCAGAAGCACTGGAAACAGGAATCGATTCTAACTGTTTTGCACTGACAGAGGCTACCGAACCGGTCAAGTCTTTTTTCTGTACTGTACCATAACCGATAACAACCACTTCGTCCAACGCTTGGGTATCATCGTGTAAAGTTACATCGATTTTGGTTTGTCCTTTTAAGGCTACATCTTGTGTTTTCATACCGATATAAGATATGACAAGAGTTGCTTTGGCAGAAGTTTTTAGAGTGAAATTACCATCAAGGTCGGTAATTGTACCGTTTGTGGCATTACCTTTCTCTACGACAGATGCACCGATGATGGGTTCTCCTGTCGCGTCTTTCACATTACCGGTTATTGAAACCGTCTGCGCTGAAACGCTGAGCGATAAGGCTGCAAATAACATAAGCAGCAGGGCGCGCATGTTTTTCACTTGGTTAGACATTCTTTGCATGTTTACTTTTAGTTTATTAATATAGATTGTTTTTCTTAACCACACCCACGTTGAGTGTTAATTCATCGCTACAAAAGTATACGGATGTAAACAAGTGGATGTGCAATATTTGTTTTTACGGTAGTATTTTTTGTTTTAAGACGAAAAGTATTACTTAATCAACTGTTTACAGAACCAATTGTTGGTTATGATATCCTGCTCTTTGGTACGCCAATGTCCCGTGTCGTGGGCTATGAATAACTGTTTGGGAGCAGTGATGACATTGTAGGCCGAATAGGTTGACGTGGGAGGGCAAGTAGGGTCATTATACCCCCATGAGTAATAACCGGGAGCTTTGATGAAACGGGCAAAATTAACCACATCATAATAACGGGAAGTGGCTACCTTTTCCGGTTTATTGTTCAAATTCTGATTTTGAGGGGCGAACATGGCAGGCCAACCTCCGGCACGGCCATGAAGATAACCGGTCAGATCGCATAGAGCCGGGTAGAAAGCTACGAGTGCTTTTACACGTGTATCGAGTCCGGCGGTTACTATCGCTAACGCTCCTCCCTGGCTACCACCGATGACACCTAAATTTTCTCCGTCATATTCGGGCAGGCTGCACAGAAAATCGAGTGCACGGACACAACCTGTATAGACGCGGCGGTAGTAATAACAGTCCTTGTCATCGAGATGGTAAAAAGCATAGTTATCCAGTACACCTTTGCTTAGATTGGGATACAAATCGTCCGGTAAAGTTTGCGGGATTCCATGAATACCGATCGCAAAAGTAATCATTCCTTTTTCCGCCAATGCCATTTCTGCCGGTTGCTTTTTTACACCGGCTCCGGGTACACGCAAAACTGCGGGATACTTGCCACTTTTTTTAGGGATACAAAGGATGCCGTAGAGGTAAGTTCCTTTTTTGTAGTGTTGCAGGCGCACATGGTATACATTGGTTTCCGGAGTACATTGTTCCGGTAGGAGAGTGATAAGAGGTGCTATCGGTATAAGGGCCGTTTCTGCTTTGGCACGTTCCCAAAATTCTGTAAAATCTTTGGGGAGTGTTGTTGTCGGTTCCAGTTTGTCAGGACTAAAACCGATATTTACATAATTGGAATACACAATGCCGTCTACTTCCGTGCGGCATAGACAGGTGGTGAAACCGGGTGTTTTCATCGTTCCTGCCTTTACGGTCAGAAAACCTTTTTCCATCCGGCTCTTTCCGGTCTGTACGGGCGGCATTTTTTCAGGACCTATTTCATAGGTCAGAGGAATGTTTTTCAAGGCTACGTTTCCACGTATTACCCGGATGGTGAACGATGCTTGTTCGTTAGTGCGGTAAGTCCAATCGTCATGATCGGGAGTGATTTCGATACGGACATAGTCTTTGATGTTGCTTCTCTGAGCAGTAGATTCCGTATGATAACACAGGAGGATTAGAGAAAAAAGGAGGAGGATACGACTCTTTTTCATGGCATGTGGATTTGTTTTAAATGACGGAACAAATGTAGAGGAGTTTCTTGAGTCTATTGTGGAAATAATGTTTCTTTTAGCGTGTATATGTACCAATTATTCTACCTTAAAATGAAAAAGGAGCACTATCTTTGTCCTATCCGATAATTTGATAAGAAATAAATGAGATGAAGAAAGGAATCTGTTTATGGTTGATTGCGGGGGTCATTCAATGCGCTTCCGCGCAGAGTTTTCATTCGTTATGGAAAGATAATATGCCGAATAGTAAAGGCATTACAGTAAAAGATAGCATTACCAACGAACGGGTATATCAGGTAGGTACACCGGGTGTATATGTGTTTGAACCGTCGATAGCCGAAAACAAAGGAGTCGCTGTACTGATTATTCCCGGTGGGGGATATGCCCGCTTGGCTTATCAGATTAGCGGATGGCAGTTGGCGAAGTGGTTCAATACTTTTGGAGTGACAGCCTTTGTTCTTAATCATCGTATGCCTCAGTCGCCCGACGTAAAAGTGAGTTATCAGGCACCGTTAGAGGATGCACAACGGGCAATGAGATATATCAGATCGCACGCTGCGGATTATGGTATTGATGTGCACAAGGTAGGGGTAATGGGATGTTCGGCAGGTGGGCATCTCTCTGCTTGTCTGTCTACTTTTACTGAAGACTGGGGGTGTGGAGGCGATACGCTGGACAGGGAATCTTTCCGTCCGGATTTTACGATACTTATTTCTCCGGTTATTTCAATGGGAGAAGTGGCGCATAGAGGAAGTCGGGATAACCTGTTGGGTAAGAATCCGCCGGTGAAGCTATTGCATCAATTTTCTTGTGATGAACGGGTGACGAAGCATACGCCTCCTGCTTTTATTGTTCATGCTACCAATGACGGTTCCGTTTCTTCGCTTAATAGTATTCTTTATTATACGGCGTTGAAACGTGCTGATGTGAAGAAATCTACTTTACATATCTTTCCGGAGGGAGGGCATAGTATTGCTTTGCGCAATAATCCGGGAACGACCGCTCGATGGCCTGTATTGGCGGAAGAATGGTTGCAAGAAATAGGAATGCTGGAGAAGTTTTAATCGTTTCACAATCATGAGACACTCGTCTCACGGTTGAGCGACGAGCGTCACACAGTTGTGAAACGAGCGTCTCATGATTGTGAAACGATTAAAAAGAATAAGTGTTTTAATGACAATGGATAAGAGTTTTAGCGACAGAGCAGCTTTATCTCTTCTGCATTATCTACGATATGATCCGGATGGAAACTTTCCAATTCGGTACGTGGGCGAAATCCCCAAGTAACACCGCAGGATGTCACGCCTGCATTGATTGCAGTCTGCATATCTACTCCTGAGTCTCCTACGTAGAGGGTCTCTTCTTCTTGTACTTTAGCTATTTGTAATATCTCTTTCACTATGATCGGATCCGGTTTCACCGGTATGCTTTCGCGTTGACCGAATACGGCAGTGAACTTGATATTCGGAAAGTAGTGGGCGATCAGTTTTTCCGTAGCTGCCTGATATTTATTAGAGGCAACTGCCAATTGCATACCGGCTGTCTGCAATGTTTCCAATAATTCCGTAACTCCGGGATACGGGCGGCTTTTATCCGCATTATGCTGGTCGTAATAAGGCACAAACTCTTGGCGGACACGGAGTACATTCTCTTCTGTTTTCTCTCCGTCGGGGAGCGCACGCTCAAAAAGCTTGTTGATGCCGTTGCCCACCATGAAATTATATTTATCAGGTTCATGGATGGGGTATCCCAATACTTTCAGGGCGTAGTTCGTACTATTGGCCAAATCGGCAATTGTATTTAGCAATGTTCCGTCCAAATCGAAGATAACGAGCTTTTTCATTGTTTTCTGTTTTTATAAATGTTCTGCAAATGTAGAAAAACAAATATGCCCCTGCAATAGTTTTCTTTTGCAGGGGCACGAATTTGTTGGCTGAAACTTATTAGAAAGAGTACTGTAAACTCTCTTTTAGATTATTTCTTTGTTATACGGAACCAGTCGACATCAGCCCATCCACCATCATTGGTAACTAAGGCAGGACGAGTACAGAACATTCCTACTTTGGTTCCGATCCATTTTCCTTCTTTGGCTTGGAACGGTTTACCTAACTTTTGGAACTTTTTGCCATCAAGGCTATAACTGAAATCGCACATTACCAGCAGATCGTGTCCGCCTTCACTCTTACCGAGCTTTTTGCCGTCACTGCTGAATTTTACTTTCAGGTACACCGTACTGTCTTTCAGGTCGATTGCTTCGTTTACTGTTTCCGGCGTTCCTTTATCTGCCTTTTTGCAGCTTACTTGTGAAAGTACTAATCCTTTGTCTGTATTTTCAAGGATCAGGCCGGCATAATCCATGCCCATTACTACAAGCCCGGTACGTTCGCCTTTGTATTTGGTGGTCGGTTTGAAAGTTAACTTCATAGTGGCCGTAAAGTTATCGGATGGAGTCTTTTGGAGTAAAACGTTGGCTACATCCCAAAGATTCTTATATTCTTTTACTACCGGGTAAGAGTAAAGGCGTACATAGCTGTGATCGCCTGCGTAATAAGCCCATTTCTCATTGATATTGGCATGCCATTGCCACTGCGGAGAGAGGGTATATCCATCGAATTCGTCACTTTCTTGCGGAGTACAGATAGGATAAGTTTTTCCTACATTGGGCTTTTTATATGTTAATACCGGTTCGCCACAGCCGTCTCCGTCTTTATCGATGCCGATAACGGGCCAGTCATTCACCCATTTCATCGGTTGCAAGTGTACGATGCGGCCGTATGCTCCTACATCCTGGAAGTGCATAAACCAATCTTCACCGGTCGGAGTATCAACCCATGCTCCCTGGTGAGGTCCGTTGACCGGGGTATTTCCTTGAGCTAAAACGGTTTTCCACTCATAAGGACCGTAAACATTCTTTGACCGCAGCACTACCTGCCAACCTGTAGGTACTCCGCCTGCCGGGTGAAAAATATAATAATATTCACCGCGTTTGTAGAATTTGGGGCCTTCACAGGTTTCGTGGGCTTCGTGTCCGTCGAATATGATTCTGGATTGTGTGATGGCTTTTGTTGCGTCTGAATTCAGTTCGCAGATAGAGATAACGCTTTTGAGTCCGGCACGGCTGCCTGCATAGGCATGCACGAGGTATACTTTACCGTCTTCATCCCATAAAGGGCATGTGTCGATAATACCTTTTCCCGGTTTTACGAGTACAGGCTCTGACCAGGGACCTTTCGGATCACGTGCTTTCACCATGAATGCGCCTTGATCGGGATCTCCCCAGAAGATGTAGAACTCTCCGTTATGATGACGGATGGCCGGTGCCCACACGCGATTGCCATGTTCAGGGCGTTCGGGAGTTTCGATAGGAGAGAGGGCATAGGGAACGGCAGCACCGATGATCGTCCAGTTGACTAAGTCTTTGGAATGAAGAATCTGCAAACCGGGCAAGCAGTTGAAACTGGATGAAGTCATGTAGAAGTCGTCTCCTACGCGACAAGCATCCGGATCGGAATAATCCGCATAAAGAATCGGGTTCTTGTAGGTTCCGTTTCCTTGATCTGCAACCCAAACTTCGGATACGTAGTTCTTTTGTGCCGTAGCGGAGAGGGTCATAAATAGGCAAAGGCCTAAGGTCTGTGCTAATTTTTTCATGGATTGTTTTTTATTATTAGTATGTTATCGAATTCTTGGTTGCAAATATAGATGTTCCGGGTGAAACCGGAGGTGAATAATCGATTGCTTTGGTGTATTTATTGTGCATTGTTGTGTAATAATTATAATAAAAAAGGCCCTGCTCATGATAGAGTAGGGCCTTCGTATAACTAACTGTATTGCTTCAACGAATATTATTCGATACAAGCTTTGGTTGTTTCTACTGAACCGTCACTCATTATTCTTTTTATGATGTTCAAACCTTTAGCGGGTTCATTCAATCTCATACCTACTACGTTGTAGTATTCGGTAGCTACCACTTCTTTGTTGACAGCAGAATCAGTGTACCGGTAGCGCCGCCTTCCGGAGTAAACGTGAAGCCAAAGAATCCCAGTTTAGAACCTGTACAGAATGTAGTATAGGTTTTACCTGCTTTTACGGGAAAACTATAAGTTCCATAATATTTATCTACGACAATTATGCCATCATACCCTTCCATAGCTACTCCATCTTCTAAAACATAGAATTTTTTGTTAGCATTTAACACAACAGCAATCTCCATTGTACCATCTTTAGTAACAGCGAGATTATAAAGTGTACCAATTGTAGGGACTTCGGCACCTGCTTTGTCAAAAGCCAAGCCTGCTCCATCTACCGGATTTGCTTTTCCGGATGCATAAGCTACATATAAAGCTCCCCCATCAATATCACTACTTGTTTTCATTGCATAGGTGTCGTTACCGAATGTAAGTTTAACGCCATCAACGGAGGTAATTTCTGTTTCGCTTGTAATTACGTCACTTTCCTGAACTGCATAAGTCTGTGCATTAACTGTAAAAGTTGCGGCTACGAAAGCCATCACGAGAAGTAATTGTTTCTTCATAATAATAATTTTTAAGTTGTACAATATGTTTTTATTCTATTTATTGCACAAAATTACGAAGCATATCCTCCCGCGATGGGTAATAATTGTCTAATAGGGTGGATAAATTGTTTTATTGCTTGATTGTAACGACAATAGGATGTTCCAGCCCTTCTTTCCACTCACGTATATAGGCAAACCATGCTTCCGGTGTTTTATAGCCGAAAGTTTCCTTCATCGAAGTAAATGTAGTATGATAAGAAAAATAGTTGTCTCCTTTGGCTGTCAGCGTATAGAGATAATTGGGTTTGTCTTTCACTTCTGCTACTACATATTTTTGAGGAATACAGGTTGCGAGCCCTACGGTTTCTTTAGCATATTTTACTGTATCGTTCACTGGCCAGTCTGTCCCCCAGCAGCCGATAAGTCCTTTATGATCAGAATAAGAAACCGATCCTTTAATGTCCTGTACACCGGTACAGAAGATTTCATTTTTGAGCGGTTCCTCGAAGAATGCTTCTATTTGTAAGTCGCGATGTCCGGCATAAAGTGTATAGCGGGTGGTCATATTCAGTTCCGAACCTTGATACTCCCAATCGGTTACTTTGATTTCTGCGATAGTGCGGACAGGTCCATAAGCAATGATACTCTCTGTCAATGTGCTTACCGGTTCTATGTGCATAGCTTTCTTGCCGTTCCAGCCTTTTAGTGCACCCACACCACAACTGCCGCTTACACGCAATACATCGTCACCGAAACCGCGTGCCAATTGTTCGTCGGTAGGATAGAACTGTGACTCTTTGATTTCAAAACCCTTATTGAATTTTCCGTAGATATCTACTGTCTGCTTATGATCGAAATAGAGACGGTAGGCCACCAGTTCCGATTCGAAAGCCGGGCCGTGATGATGCATTTGGTTGTAGATGTTGACATTGCCGGGGATGGTGACCGAATGTACCGGTACATGTTTCCCCTTTTTGTCGCTTACTAACATCTCTGCATATACTCGGGGCTCGTATTTTTTATCGCTTTTCTCCGATGACAGATTGATTTTTAGCGTTTTCTTTCCTTGAGCGGGCAGGTTGATGACAAATGCCAGTTCGTCTGCGCGGCGATCTCCGTTCAGGTCGTCGAGTTGTGAAGGGATTTCCGTATTGCCGTCCATAACGGTAGCGGATTTGATACGGAATCCGGCATTGAGTTCATTCAACTTGATAACTACGGGTTCATCGCTTTTTGCCCGGTTCCAAGGATTGCTGACTTCTACAGTAAGCGTCTTTTCATTTGCCTGTGCCAGTGTCGCTAACGGGCATGAGCAAAGGAAAAACAGGGGGATAAAAAGGTTTCTTTTCATATCTTTCTCTATTGTTTTATGATGAGTAAATATTCTTTCTTGTTTATTTCTCCGCAAATGTAATCTAAAAAAAGCAGACAGTCCTGTCAATAATGATCAAAGGACTGCCTGCTTTGCTGTTATAATATGAAAATGTGGTTTATTTGAAGTTCAGATTCGTCCCTTTGGCATCTGCCTCTTTATAGGTCTTACCGTCAACTTTGATCTTTTTAGCGTTCTTCATTTGGAGTGTATGTCCGCCTTTCTTCTTCGTTTCGATACGGATGTTTTCCAATTGCACATCTTCGGCCTGGCTGATGACGGCACCTTCAGCAGCCTCGGTAATGACTACATTCTTTACAGTTACATTCCGGATAGGCATTTCCGGCAATCCATTGAAGAACATGGCGCGTCCGGAACCTTTGCAATAAACATTCGAGATGTGAATGTCTCTGAATGCCGGAGTCTCTTCTGTCACAGGAGGAACATCGGTTTTGGTATTGGCAGCACGCTCTTCTTCAGTCTCTTCACCCGGACCTTTACCGCCGTAGAACAGGTCGAACAATAACGGTTCGTTCGGGATATTGATCATGTTGATGTTGTTGATATAAATACCTTCTACCACGCCACCACGCCCGCGAGTGCTTTTAAAGCGTAAGCCGACATCGGTTCCCATAAAGGTACAATCGGTCACATAGATGTTTTTTACACCACCGGACATTTCACTTCCTACAACGAAGCCACCGTGTCCGTGCAATACTATGTTGTTTTTGACCAATACGTTCTGGCAAGGTTCTCCACGGCGGCGGCCGTCAGCGTCTTTTCCCGACTTGATACAAATCGCATCGTCTCCGGCATCAAACAGGCTGTTGATAATCAGTGCGTTTTTACATGATTCCAAATCCAGCGCATCTCCGTTTTGAGAATACCAAGGGTTGAATACCTTTACATTGTTTACGGTAATATGTTCGCATGAAAGCGGGTGCAGACACCAACTGGGGGAGTTCTTGAATGTCACTCCTTCCAACAGCACCTTTTTACTTTTTACGATATTGAGCAGTACGGGACGGAGCCATGGACGGATTTCATTCCATTCTTCATCGGTATTGATGCCTTCGGGGACATTAAAGTCTTTACATGCCAATGCACCTTTCAGAGCGCCGGCTGTGGGATACCATATTTTCCCTGCTGAATCGGTTACCCCCCCCGATTTTACAAGTTTGCCCCATTGGGAAGCAGTCAGTTTGTCCTTTTTTACCGGTCTCCAGCTATCCCCCGCGCCATCGAATGTGCCATAACCTGTGATTGCGATATTCTCCGCATTGCGTGCCGAGATCGGCGATTGGCAACGACGGGTTTCCAAGCCTTCAAATGAAGTATTTATAATAGGATAGGCTTCGAAATCATCGGTGAAAAGAATCAGTGCATTACGCTCTGTATATAAGTTTACATTGCTCAAGAGTACGATAGGGCCGGTCAGCCACAATCCTTCCGGAATAATTACTTTTCCTCCGCCTTTGGCATTTACTGCTTTTATGGCATTGTTGATTGCTTCCGTGTTGAGAAACTTTCCATCATTTTTGGCACCGTATGCAACAATGTTCACCTCATAGTCGGGAAAAGTAGGTTGCTCTACAACGGGCATTTCGAATGGAAGATCGTTATAAATACTGTTGTCTATTAAATTTTCTTCCTGAGCGCATATTCGATTCCCGGAAAGGAAAGGCAGGCATATCGCCGTTAGCAACAGGAGTTTTTTCGTTAATGTGTTCATTTAAAATTATGTTTCTATGGATTAATACTAAAGGGTTATTTATTTCCGATAAATAAAGAGATTTATTATCCTTTGGCAGATTACTCTCCCGAGCCATCTACCGGAAGGGATAATAATGATTCATGTTAACCTAATTCTAACCTTAAATAAATATTATGAAAAAACCTCTTAATTATCTGATGCAAATATAGACGTGAAAATTCCCTTAGATGTGTATAAACTGTTGGTTTAGGTGGATTTTTTGTCATTTTAGTCTTTTCTTTGCACACTTCTCGTGTTTTTATGCAGAAAGTTCCTATCTTTGCAACCTAATTTAACTATTTTAAAAGGTATGAGTTACAATTTGTTGAAAGGAAAAAGAGGTATTATCTTCGGTGCCCTGAACGACCAGTCTATTGCCTGGAAAGTAGCGGAGAAAGCCGTAGAAGAAGGTGCAACTATTACATTATCAAATACGCCCATGGCCATACGTATGGGTGAAGTAAATGCTCTGGCCGAGAAACTGAATTGCGAAATAATCCCTGCCGATGCTACCAATGTGGAAGATTTGGAGAATGTGTTCAAGACATCTATGGATGTATTGCATGGTCAGATCGATTTTGTTCTTCATTCGATCGGGATGTCTCCTAATGTGCGTAAGAAACGTACGTATGACGACCTTGATTACGGAATGTTGGAGAAAACATTGGATATCTCTGCTGTTTCTTTCCATAAAATGATTCAGGCTGCCAAAAAACTGAATGCGATTGCAGATTACGGATCGATTGTT
>ERZ507073.1260-NODE-1260-length-16541-cov-4.612520_pt1 | contig 16541 bp, 9 predicted proteins | sample MGYA00512290_ERZ507073 | MGnify/ENA metagenome assembly ERZ507073 | reverse complement strand
TTTATGGTGAACGACATAAAAGATGCGAACGATCTGCCCGATTGTGTCTATCTGACGGACGGTACTGTCGATGACCGGGTAACCATTGTTTCAGAGTCGGCTTCCTGTAGCAGTATGGGCGATAATCAGTATACCCTGACATTATCAGGGGCAAAAGGCTGGGTATATGGAGCGATTCATGATCCTACCAATGGCAGACAGAAACTGGCTTCCGTGACCCGTATGAGTGATGGCGCCGTGATCGATTTGCAGAATTTCTGGCAAACGGACAGGACGTTGAGAGACGGTAAAGATCCACTGTACGAAAATAATCTTCGTTTTGCCGATTATCTGGCCAACGCGCAGGAGTCCTACGTCTTGACATTCACTCCCAAACCCGATCTGGTGCTGGAAGTAGAGTCATTTGGCGGGATACCGACGGGAGACATACACTCCGCTTTGACGGAAATTCTGGTGACATTCAATAAACCTATAAATACCGCGACTTTTACGGCAGACGATCTGTCATTGTATTGCCAGAACACTAAAGTTGATCTGTCTCAACTCGTTATAGAACCCGTGTCCGACACCCAATACAAACTGGATTTATCCCTGTTGCCCCCTCGCGACGGTTATCATGTACTGACCGTTCAAACGGCGGGTATAGAGGATCTGGATGGTTTTTGCGGTAGTTCCGGTAAAAATGCCACATGGAATCAGTTCGTAGGCGGAAAGGTTGCCCTGTCTGTTGTTGTCACTCCGGAAGGGGCAGGGGTAGTAACTCCTAAAAAACAAGAGTACGTCTTTGGTACTAATTTGGAACTGAAGGCCGAAGCAAACGAAGGATACGACTTTACTTGTTGGAAAATAAATGGTGAAAAGATTTCGGAAGAGCCGGTCTATAAATATCAGATTGTGGCGGACAGAACCATAAAAGCGGAGTTCAAGGCTAAATTATATGATGTTACCATTGATTATGATGTTCAGGCCGGGACAGTCTCTTTAGGTAAAGGGGTCGGTAAATATGAGTATAATACGGATATTCAGCTTTCGGCGTCACCCAATGCTGGTTATGTATTCAATGGCTGGAGAGTGGATGGCGAGATTCTTTCGACGGATGCAATTTTCTCCTTAACCATAAAGAAGAATGTGGAGATCGAAGCTGTCTTTACGAAAATACCGGTCGATACAACGGTCTCTTATGAGCTTCCTACCGGTTGGAATTGGTTCTCGATCAATGTGAAAGACGAGAATCTGAATAATCCCGTCGCGTTGTTGGAACCTATAAAGCAATCTGTCGTCTCTGTCTTGGGGCAGGAGGAAGATTTGGTTTACGATGACCAATACGGCCTATACGGTTCGCTGACAGCTTTCAAACCGGATAGGGGGTATAAGGTACGCGTAAAAGAGGATGTTGATTTTTCATTGAAAGGGATTCCTTTCGCAGAGAATGAAGTGACTATAACCCTGAATAAAGGTTGGAATTGGATGGGCTATACCCCGAATATGGAAATGTCTGTCAATGCTGCATTACGTAATTTGATGGCCGAAGAGGGCGACATTGTGATGGCACAGGATCAGTTTTCCACCTATGATGGTACAGCTTGGAAGGGTAGTCTTTCTGTTCTTGCTCCGGGTAATGCCTATCTATATTATTCCGGTTCGGTGAAATCCTTTAATTATCCGGCGGGAAGTAGCAAGATGGCTATTCCTATGCTTTCCTATCGTGCATCAGAAAGTTATTATTTTGCGAAATGGCAGTACGACAAGCGTAAATATGCCGATAGTATGGGAGTTATCTCCCGGCTTTACAGCAGTATCGGACAAGAATTGTCCGCTGGTCAATTCTTGATTGGTGCGTTTGCCGGTGAAGAATGTCGTGGCATGTCGTCAGAGGCGGATGGTTATCAGTTCGTCACTGTGCACGGTGAGCAGACGAACGAGAAGGTGACGTTCCGTGCCTATAACACGCTGACGGGCGAGGAGTTCGATATAAAAGAGACGATCCGTTTTGGCGCTAATGTGGTTGGGAATCTGACTAATCCGTTTATACTCCATTTGGGGGCGGCAACCGGTCTTGATAAAAACGGTAGTAGCTTGTTGATCTATCCTAATCCGGTGAAAGATCGTCTGTTTATCCGGACTGATTTGCAGAATGTGAAGGAAATACGCATTATTGATATGAAAGGAAGTGTATTACTGACTACTGACACCTTGCCGTTGGGAGTAGGACTGGATGTGACTTCGTTAACGGAAGGTATCTATTTTATTACGTTTCAGACGGATACGGATCTTATTCGGCAGAAGTTTGTGAAATCGAATCGTGCAAAGTAGTAAGTAAAGGATGAACTTTTTTAATGGAAAAGAGTATGAAAGATCAAAAAATATATGTATTACTTTTTAGTTTGTTGTTTGTACCTCTTGTTTGGGGTGCAGGCAGCAGTGCTTCCCATTGGACATTCGATCCGGCTGAATATGCGTATGATATGAATGTTCATGCGGCATTGACATTTAATGGTATGGATGTGGAAGATTATGCAACATTTGAAGTTGCCGCTTTTTGTGGAAATGAATGCTGTGGAATCGCTAAAGCTACTGTATCACAGGGCAAGAAGTATTATGAACTCCGGGTGCATAGCAAGAAGTCTCAAGGTGATAATATAACTTTTAAATGCTATAATCAAGCTACGGGTCGGGAGTTAATGGTGGCAGAATCATTATTATTTGATGGTGAACAACATGGTACATTGAGTCATTTGTTTCAATTGACTGCTACACAACCTGTGACAGGAATCAGTCTTGATAAAACGTCAGTGACGCTGAATACTACCGATACATATACACTTATTGCCAATGTCGATCCTATCGATGCAAGTAATAAGTCTGTCATTTGGAGTAGTAGTGATGCTGCCATTGCTACTGTCGATGAAAATGGTGTCGTTATAGGTATGAAAGCCGGTACGGCTACAATCACGGCTACTACTGTTGATGGTAATTTTACTGCTACTTGTCAGGTAATAGTTAAACCGATTTTAGTGGCGTCGGTAAAAATAATCTGTGAAGAAGATCAACTTTTGCTGACCCCGAATCAGCAAACTCTTCATTTTTCCGCATCTGTTTTACCGGAGAATGCTACGGACAAAGATTTAGTTTGGAGCATAGAAAGTGGTGATGATTTGGCGACAATAACCCAGAACGGGGTACTTCAAGCCATTGACGGAGTGAAAAAAGATGGAGAAGTTGTTGTTCGTGCTACTGCTGTAGATCAGTCTAATGCATATGATGAAGTAGCGGTTTCGCTTCAGGGGTTTGCGACCGGAATACAATCCTTTGATCAACAAGCGATTTTTATATCTTCTCCTGTAGCCGACCGTTTATATATTCGGGGCGATTTTGATCGTCTGAAACATATTTCGATTATTGATTCTTCCGGGCGGATATATGTTCAAGTGGAACAGTTGATTTCGGGAGAAAGTATAGATGTATCTCCACTTTCAAGAGGAATCTATTATGTGGTGATGGAAAAAAATATGAATTGGATTTTGCAGAAATTTATTAAAATGAAGTAATGTTTTATCTTTGATTAGAGTTGACATAAGGCTTTATTTTTCATACTATGGAAAAATAAGGCCTTTGCTCTTTTTCATTTGCATCAATGTGCTTTCTCTTTGTTGTGAGCATAAAGTCTTAAATAGAATTGTCACTTGAGAGAAAATTGACTATTATATTGATTTTGTATTATTTTACTGTGATTTTTTTTACCCTGTTAATTCCTTTTTTTGTCTTGATATCCTCGCTTGGATCGTGTTGGATAAGAAAAAGGAAAAGGCTGTTTGCTAATTACGTTTTTTATGACTCAATTTACAGTTGATAACACGATGCTGACATGTTGTTTTAAGGCGAATTCGAAAAGCCTGTAATAGAGTAGAGAAATTAAAAAAACAGGAGAAAATATGAAAAAGTTGATATGTAGAAGACGGGCATATAAATATTGTTCATTGATATTGTTAAATTTAGTTTTTGGATGTTGTATTTCTTGTAGTACGGATGATGATGATAATGGCTATGATAATGATGGTGGTTCATCGGGGGGGCATACAGAATCTCCGACCCCTTCTAAAAAATCAAAGCCAACTATTTCCACTGTTGCTGCTACTACTGATATGACAGAATTTAATATTATTTTTAAAGTTAAAGCAAATGACGATGAAGATAATGTTAGCGTTACATTGTATTATGGTTCTTCTGAATCATCGATGACTAAAACAAAAACTTGTTCACGATATTATGGTGGTAGTGCTACTGCCACTAAAAATTATATTTTCTTTAAGTCGTTTGTAATGGGAAGTTCCAAATCGAAGATTTATTATAAAGGTAAAGTTCAGAATAGCGTTGGTTCTGCTGAAACATCTACTTCGTACACTTATTATAAATAGAATTCAAATCTTCATGTGTAAACGGCTTTCCATTTAAGTCGAAAGAGAATACGCTATGTTGAAATTGTTGATAGCTCGGTTTTTTTAGTAAAATACTTGATATTCAATATATTGATTTATAATTCAAATGAAATCTTACATCCATTTTCATAAAATGAGTCGATATGAGTCATTTTATGAAAATGTTTTCTACATGTGATGTTTTATGAATAAATTGTGTTTAGTTTACTAAATAATATTATCATTAAACATCTGTAAAATTAATTGTTATTATGCAAGCAAAATTAATCTTTTTAATACTCCTTTTCTGGGGAATGTGGTGTTCGTCAATTTACGCTCAGTCCTTAAGTAGCTTGAAACGTGAAAACAAACAGACGATGAAAGAACTTAAGGTGAAGTATGGGTTAAGCTCTATAAAAATAGAAATGGGAGATAATGGATTCTGGTATTATTTAGTCTCTCAGAAAAAGGGAAATCAAAAATGTTATGGAGTTATTAGCAAAAACGGGAACTTTATATTTGAATGTGAGTATGAAGATATTATTTATATCAATGGTATTTATAAAGATGGTTATGTCAATTATACATTTAATTCTATGTCAGGAGGAACTGATGAATTTAAATTATATAACCATATGATGCTGGATCATTTTATTTTAGAAAAAGCTGATACGCATGAAAAACTGATATGTACTTGTGACGGTAAAATATTGAAGAGTGGGATACAAGGACAAATCACATACTTGGGTAGTTGGCTGCTGATAAATACAAAGGAAATATACACAAGACAGTTGGATGGCGTTCTAAAATTAATAATTGTAAATAATGAGTCTAAAAACATGCGTTTTATGACTTGGAATGGCATTGAAATTTTTAATGATGAAATGTTTTTGATGATCATAGCAAACAAAGCTTCCGGAAATTTCAATAATGTATTTGCTTTTAATAATCAAAATCGTATGGGAGCAATCTATTTGGAAGATTTAAATTCAATTGTACCGATTGAATATTCGGAAATACGTACAATCTCAGGTAAAAGAGAATTTGAAGTGAAACTACATCCTGCTGATAAATTTCATGTTTACAACAAGACAATGAATGAAAAATTTATTCCTAAAAATCCTGGTGAACAATTCTACGTTGAAAGAAAATATGAAGACTGCATCAAATATTATGCTACAGAGGGTGTAGCTGATGCTGATTCAAAGTTATATTCAGCTTCTGCGTTAAAAACAATTGCTATATTAAAAGTGATACAACTTCAAAATCATGTTCAAGCCCCTTCGGCCAACCAATTGAAAGATTACAACTATAACGAGATAAAAAGCCTTCTAAATGATGCTAAGACGATACTTGAGTCAGCAATGAGCCAAGATACCTTGCGAACCAAAGTATATCAAGAAAATATAAATAATTGCGATGTGTACTTAGATTTACTGGAAACATATCATGCACAATTAAAAGAAAATAGTTTTGGGAACCAATTACTAAAATCAATACTTGCAGGTATTTCCGAAGGGTTGAAACAAGCTGCGGTAAAATCGATTAACGCTTCTTCGCTAAATATTGGCAAGAATTCTCATAGTACTGCAAATGATGATGGACGGCATAACTCATCTACTTCTAACTCTACCGGGTCAAGTAATTCTTCAAATAGTGGCGGATTGAGTGATGGTGTGCAAAATCGTATCAGACAAGTAGAAAAAAACATTGCGAATGAAACTGAATACTTGCAACATGCTCAAAAACGCTACAATAGTAATCCTACAAGTGCAGGGAAAAGAGAAATAGAGGCTCACAAACGAGCGATAGAGGGTTATAGAAAACAAATAGAGGATTTAAAGAGTGGAAGATAGTGATAAATAAAAAAAATCGATATCAGGGTATTTCAAACCGAAATAAAATGCTCTATTAGAAATGGAGACTCAAAATCAAAAGGTAGAGAAGGTTAGCAGGACAATAAGATCTTACCGGATTTGGATATTGGGCAGTCTTTATTTTTCGGGATTCCATTGAAGGATAGGAAAAGAAATTCAGAAAATCTCAATCCTGTAAATTAGCCGCCAGGAATTTCCGCATTTCTTCTACACTTTTTCCTCTGCGACGGGCATAATCCTGTAGCTGATCTTCACCGATTTTTCCAATTGAGAAATATTCAGAGGCAGGATGTGCAAACATTAAACCACAGACGGAGGCATGCGGATACATAGCTCCGTTTTCTGTTAGCTTTATGCCGATTTGCTTCATGTTCAGGAGCTCGTCTAAAAGGAAGTTTACCGATTGGTCGGGTAAAGACGGATAACCTACAGCCGGACGAATACCTTGATATTTCTCTATAAGTAGTTCCGGAATAGTCAGATTTTCGTCTTTAGCATATCCCCAAGCTTCTTTACGCACATGTTCGTGCATCTTTTCCGTAGCTGCTTCCGCAAGACGGTCGGAGAGAGTCTGTACTAAAAGATGCTTGTATGGATCTTTTTCGTATAACCCTTCCATATCCGCATCGATCGTGGCGGCAAAAGCACCTACCGTATCAGTTATTCCGGAAGATAGCGGACGTACAAAATCACTGAGGCAAAGGAACGGACCTCCTTCGCGCTTCTTCATCTGCTGGCGGAGCAAAGGGAACGTAACCCCGTCTAATATGAGATTGTCCCCCTTCGAATTAGCTTTGCATAGCTTGAAAATTGTTTTTACTTCGAAGTCTTCGTCCAGCAGATTTAACATTCGATTGGCTTCCTTAAAAAGCTGCATCGCTTCTGATGCTTTCGGACGTTCTTCTTCCGGAAAAGACGTCAACCAGGATGCGCGACAAACATCGCATCCGTGTATATCGGCAATAGCAGCAAAGCGAGGTTGGAATCCCCACGCATGAAAGAAGTAGATCCAGTTGATATAGGAGCTGACTTCATGGACTTTATAATGTAAAATGGTAATCAAGCGATTAAAAATTAATGATTAGTGGTAAGTGATAAGTGATCTGCTAATCACTAATTTCTGATTCTCAGTTCCTGTCCCCTATAGTTTTCATCTATTGCACCGTCCGAGTATAACAGATGTCCATTTACAAATGTCTTTTCGACTTTCCATCGGAAAGAATGTCCTTCCAACGGGCTCCATTGGCATTTGCTGAAAATACAATCTTTGGTTACCGTCCATTCCGTATTAGGACGAACGAGTACCAGATCGGCCTGATTACCGGTACGGATAAAACCTCGATTGTGTATTTCGTAAATCTGTGCGGGCGCATGGCACATCTTTTCCACTATCTTCTCGATGGTGAATACTCCTTCGTCTACCAACCCGAGCATACTGACCAGTGAAAATTGTATCATAGGCATTCCTGATGCCGCTTTCAGTGCACCACCTTCTTTGTCTTTGAGTAAATGCGGAGCATGATCGGTGGCTATTACGTCAATCAGGCCGGAGTTGACGGCATCACGTAAGGCATTCCGTTCTTTTTTCTTGATGGCCGGGTTACATTTGATACGAGTACCCAACTCTTGGTAATCACTCGAAGTAAATAAAAGATGGGAAACACATGCCTCGGCTGTAATCCTTTTCTCTACGAGGGGAATATTCTCGAGTAACTGCAATTCTTTGGCAGTCGATATATGCAGAATATGTAGACGCGCATCGGCTATCCGCGCCAGGCGTACTGCCAGTTCTGACGACTGGTAACAGGCTTCTGTCGACCGGATATTCGGATGATATCTTAAAGGAACATCACCGTCTGCTCCGTATTTGGTTAGATATTTTTCAGTGTTTTCTTTGATAATACCTTGATCTTCACAGTGAGTGGCTATTAATAAATCCGTACTGTTGAATATGTTCAGCAGGCTTGTCATTTTATCGACCAGCATATTACCGGTGCTCGATCCCATGAATAGCTTGACACCGCATACGCGATGCTTGTCCAATTGCTCCAATAAAGGATAATTATTATTGGTAGCTCCGAAGTAGCAGGAATAATTGACGGAACATTTCTCTGCCATTAAATCGAACTTTGCATTCAGTGCATCCAGGGTGGTTGTTTGCGGACTCGTATTGGGCATATCCATAATCGAAGTTACTCCACCTGCCGCAGCTGCCCGGCTTTCGCTTGTAATATCGGCTTTTTGAGTCAATCCGGGATCGCGGAAGTGTACATGATCATCAATCACTCCGGGTAATAAATAACATCCTGTAGCATCAATTGTTTCATCACAAGGTACGACAGGCCCTTCATCGCCCACCCATATTTCTGCTATCTTTTCTCCTTCTATCACTACGGAACCGGCTACCTGCCGTCCTTCGTTTACTATGATTGCATTTTTTATAAAAGTTCTTTTCATTTTTTCGGGGGTATTAATCACGGATTGCTGCATTTCGGATATTTATGAAACCAACTGCCTATTTTCAACTTGATGACTCCGAATACGGCTTCACCGAAGATACTGCCATTCATCTTTGAAGTTCCTAACTCTCTGTTGATGAAGATAACCGGTACTTCAGTGATTTTAAATCCACATTTGTAGGCCGTAAATTTCATTCCTATCTGAAAGGCATATCCCTTGAATTGTATATTGTCCAAATCGATGGTTTCGAGAACACGGCGGCGATAGCATTTGAATCCGGCAGTCGTGTCGTGTATCGGAATTCCGGTGATGAACCGGACATATTTGGATGCGAAGTATGACATTAATACACGTCCCATAGGCCAGTTTACTACATTGACTCCACTTACGTAGCGTGAACCGATGGCTACATCGCTTCCATCTTCAGCGCAGGCTTTGTACAAACGGGGCAGATCCTGGGGATTGTGACTGAAATCGGCATCCATTTCAAAAATATATTGATAGTTGTGAGCCAGCGCCCATTTGAATCCCGCAATATATGCAGTTCCTAATCCTAATTTACCTTTACGCTCCACCATGAACAAACGGTCCGGATACTCTTCCTGCAACTTTTTGACGATAGCCGCCGTACCGTCCGGTGAACCATCTTCAATGATGAGTATATGAAACACTTTATCTAATCCGAATACCGCGCGGATAATATTTTCTATATTTTCCCGCTCGTTGTAAGTGGGGATGATAACAATGTTGTCCGATGGTGTTTGCATAAGCGTATTTGTATTTGCGACAAATGTAACGTTTTTCCGTTACTTACAAAAAATAGTATATTAAAACTAAGGATAATTTAGTACTTTTGCGGGGATTTTCACCACAGAGGATGCAGAGTCTTACATCGTTGTGTTTTTTTATAGAAACAGAACGATGCTTTATCCGTTAGATGGTGAGTTAAAAAAAACAGGAATAATGACTATCACTGAACTGCAACAACAATATGCCGTCCATCCCAATGTGACGGCCATGAACCGGCTGCTGAAAGATGTTTCCGTAAAACATATTTTTTGTGGGGGATTGTGTGCATCTTCCGCTTCGCTTTTCTTTTCTGTATTGGTGCGGAAAGAGACCTGTCCGTTTGTTTTTATCTTGAGCGATCTTGAAGAAGCGGGATATTTCTATCATGACCTTACGCAAGTATTGGGAGGGGAGCGGATACTGTTTTTTCCTTCTTCTTTCCGTCGCGCTATCAAATACGGACAGAAAGATGCGGCAAATGAGATACTTCGTACCGAGGTTCTCAGTCGTTTGCAGAAAGGGGAGAAGGGGCTGTGTGTGGTTACCTATCCCGATGCATTGGCAGAGAAAGTCGTTTCCCGGAAAGAGTTGAGCGATAAGACGCTTAAGCTCGGTGTTGGCGAACGTGTTGATTCCACTTTCGTAACCGATGTGTTGCATAGTTACGGTTTCGAGTATGTTGACTATGTTTATGAGCCGGGTCAATACGCGGTTCGCGGAAGTATTATCGATGTTTTTTCTTTCTCATCGGAGTGTCCCTATCGTATTGACTTTTTTGGAGATGAAGTGGAGAGCATCCGTACGTTTGAAGTGGATTCGCAACTTTCCCGTGAAAAGAAAGACAGTATTGTCATAGTGCCCGATCTGGCGGTGACAGGGATGGCATCGACCTCTTTTCTTGATTTCATTCCGAGGGATGCCGTACTTGCCATGCGTGATTTCCTGTGGTTGCGTGAACGTATACAGAGCGTGCATGATGAGGCGTTGACTCCACAGGCGATTGCCGTACAGGAGGCCGAAGAAAACGGGGGCATTACACTTGAAGGGAAACTGATTGACGGGAGTGAATTTACAGTTCATGCGCTTGATTTCCGGCGTCTGGAGTTTGGTAATAAACCTACCGGTACAGCCGATGCCACGGTGTCTTTTGATGTTACGGCACAACCTATTTTCCATAAGAACTTTGATTTGGCGGCCGCTTCTTTTCAAGAGTATCAGGAAAAAGGATATTCATTGTATATCTGTAGTGACAGTACAAAACAGACCGATCGTATCCGTGCCATCTTTGAGGATAGGGGGGATAAAATTTCTTTTATAGCCGTGGAACGTACTCTTCACGAAGGTTTTGCAGATAATGAATTGCGGCTTTGCGTTTTTACGGATCATCAGTTGTTCGATCGTTTTCATAAATACAATCTGAAAAGCGACAAGGCCCGTTCGGGTAAAGTGGCTCTTTCATTAAAGGAACTCAATCAGTTTACTCCCGGTGATTATGTGGTGCATACCGATCACGGGGTAGGACGTTTTTCCGGATTGGTACGTATCCCTAATGGCGATACCACACAGGAGGTCATGAAATTGGTTTACCAGAATGACGATGTGGTTTTTGTTTCGATCCATTCGTTGCACAAGGTATCGAAGTATAAAGGAAAGGAGGGAGAACCTCCCCGTTTGAATAAATTGGGAACCGGTGCTTGGGAGAAGTTGAAGGAGCGCACCAAGACCAAGATAAAAGACATTGCCCGTGATCTGATAAAACTTTACTCACAACGTCGTGAAGAAAAAGGATTTGCATATAGTCCGGATAGCTTTTTACAACGGGAACTGGAGGCGTCTTTCATCTATGAGGATACCCCTGACCAAAGCAAAGCGACGGCTGAAGTAAAAGCAGACATGGAACGTGACCGCCCCATGGACCGTCTGGTTTGCGGGGATGTAGGTTTCGGAAAAACGGAAGTGGCTATTCGTGCCGCATTTAAGGCGGTGGCCGACAATAAGCAGGTGGCCGTACTGGTGCCTACAACCGTATTGGCGTATCAGCATTTTCAGACCTTCCGTGAACGCTTGAAAGGGCTTCCCTGCCGGGTGGAATATCTGAGCCGTGCCCGTACGGCGGCACAAGCCAAAGCAGTGCTCAAAGGCCTTAGCGACGGAGAGGTCGGTATTCTTATCGGTACACACCGCATCTTGGGAAAGGATGTACATTTCAAAGATCTCGGTTTGCTGATTATCGATGAAGAACAAAAGTTCGGAGTATCCGTGAAAGAGAAGTTGCGCCAACTGAAAGTAAATGTAGATACACTGACCATGACTGCTACTCCTATTCCGCGTACGCTTCAGTTTTCATTAATGGGTGCACGAGATCTGAGCGTGATTTCCACACCGCCGCCCAATCGTTATCCGATACAGACCGAGCTACATACTTTCAATGAAGAGATTATTGCCGATGCCATTAATTTTGAGATGAGTCGCAACGGACAGGTGTTTTTCGTCAACAACCGTATTGCAAACTTGCCGGAATTGAAAGCTATGATCCTTCGCCATATTCCCGATTGCCGTATTGCCATCGGGCACGGACAAATGGAACCGTCGGAATTGGAACAGATTATCCTCGGATTTGTAAATTATGATTATGATGTGTTGCTTGCTACCACTATTATAGAAAGCGGTATCGACATTCCCAATGCAAATACGATTATTATCAATCAGGCACAGAATTTCGGTTTAAGCGATCTTCACCAGATGCGCGGGCGGGTAGGGCGTAGTAATAAGAAAGCATTTTGCTATCTGCTTGCTCCTCCGTTGTCGTCACTTACCCCGGAGGGGAAACGGCGTTTGCAGGCTATTGAGAATTTTTCTGATTTGGGTAGCGGTATTCATATTGCCATGCAGGATCTCGATATTCGCGGTGCAGGAAATATGTTGGGAGCCGAGCAAAGCGGATTCATAGCCGACTTAGGGTATGAAACTTATCAGAAAATCCTTTCCGAAGCTGTACACGAATTGAAAACGGATGAGTTTGCCGAACTGTATGCCGATGAGATAAAAGGAGAAGGTGCGGTGAGCGGCGAACAGTTTGTGGAGGAGTGCCAGGTAGAGAGCGATCTGGAGTTGCTGCTGCCTGCCACTTATGTTACCGGTAGCAGTGAACGCATGCTTTTGTATCGCGAATTGGACGGATTGACATTGGATAGGGATGTAGATGCTTTTCGTTCGCGGCTTGAAGACCGTTTCGGGCCTGTACCTCCTGAGACGGAAGAGCTGTTGCGGATCGTGCCGCTTCGTCGGCTTGCTGCCCGGTTGGGTGCTGAGAAGGTTTTTCTTAAGGCCGGCCGGATGACCTTGTTTTTCGTTTCCAACCCGGAGAGTCCGTTCTATCAAAGTCAGGCATTTGGCAAAGTGATCGATTATATGATGAAATACACCCGCCGTTGTGATTTGCGTGAGCAAAACGGAAGGCGCTCGATGCTGATAAAAGACATTCCGAATGTGGAAACGGCGGTCGGTGTATTGCAGGAAATAGTGGCTTTGCCCGTTGGATAAGGAATTATCAGTCGTATTCTCATGTATGATCAGTCGTATTTTCATCCTCACCCCGTCCGGGAGGCATTCTGGACGGGGTGTGCCCATTGAGGCTCGCTATTCTGGAACGTTAGTAATGATAGCTTACATCTTGTAGGTGTGACTTCCTCCTCCCGTTAGAAATAGAATCCTAAATTTACGTAGAATCCTACTTTTTTGCATTGGTTGGAGTATCCTAATGAAGCTTCCAAGGGGCCGAACATGCTATCGATTCCGTATCCTAAACTGAAACCATAGATGCATTTGTCTTCCAGAATATCAAAGAAATTATTGTTGTTCAGCGCTACGTTTCCGGTGAGGCTTATGTAATGTTTGCTCCATAAGCGTTGACGAAGTTTCAATGCACCTACCACGACGGAGTTTTTCATGATTTCGATGTTGTCTATTCCTGCAAATGGCATTTGTTGGGAGATGAAACGTCCGAAATAGTCACCTCCTAATGCATTGGTGTACGGGTAGGGAATATCTCTACCGATGAGTACCCTGCCGTATACAGAGGGGAGCAGTGCGATTCGGTTGGTAAGTTGAAAGGCTTCCGACCATGAAATACTGAGTGCGGAGAATGGGGCATGTCCTTTATATTTTGCTAAGTTGTCGGTATAGAGCACATAGCCGGCTTTAAAATCGGCTCCTTTATTCGGGAAATATCCTTTGTTGAACGTATTGTAATGTACTTGTGCAAAATAGCTGAAAAAATGTTCCGGTTGAATTTTCAGATTATATTCCGAACTGTTGTACAGGAAATCTTTATACTTAAAGTATTCGAAGCGTGCTCCGATAGCAAAGCGCAGATTTTTGTACCAGACATCGGAGAAACTGAATTCGCCCGAATGATATTTATAAGTGGTATTGTATGCCCGGTCACCATGATTGTAGATATTGATATCATTGTATTCGAAGAGATAACCGAGATTAAAGTTTCTCATCTGCATTGGTTCCAGAGTATAGTCTACACGGGCGGCATATCGTTTTCCTAAGCGTCCGGTGACGGATATCTTAGAGGGGATACGGGTTTTCAGGTTTGATGTGGCATTCAGTAACACAGAGGCTGTTTCCTCGGAGTCGAAGCGAATTCCTAAATTTATATTTCTTTCATATTTCTCTTCCAATAGAAAGTCGAGTTTGTAGCCTTCCGGCATATTGGTCAGTTTATAACTGACGTTGGAATAGGCTTGGCTTCCTCTCAGTACCGAAAGGGCTTTTTCCAGTTGCGCCACACTGATCTCACTATCCTCTTTCAACTTGCATTTCCGTATCATCCACTTTTTGTCGGCATCTTCAATGCCGGAGAAATTAATCTCTTTTACAAAAAACTTCCGGGAAGAAGAGAGAGAAGTGTACGGCCCGTGAGCTTCCGGTTTATAATCTTCCGGGATGCCGATTTTCTTCTTCAGTTTTAACAAGTCGTCCCATTTCTCAAGTGCGGCTTCTTCTCCACGGTTCGTCAGTGTATCGAGTGCGTTCGGGGTGAAGCTGGCTGAAGAGTATCCTTTTACATTTACTTTAATGTGGACGTCTGATGCGGCAACGTTTCTTGCGTAATTTTCCTGTGTGGTCAGATCTATGATTTGTAGCAGAATATCAGGTGCCGTATTCAATTCTTCTTCCGTTCGCAATTTATTTTGAACATCTACCCCGATGATGATTTCCGCTCCCATGGCTTTGGCCACATTTACCGGATAATTATTCTTCATACCTCCGTCTACCAATACCATGCCGTCGATTCGTACCGGAGTGAATACACCGGGAATGGCCATGCTGGCGCGCATGGCAGTGGAAAGCACGCCGTCATGAAATACGATTTCTTTTCCATTTACTACGTTTTCCGAAACACAGGCAAAAGGAATCGGTAATTTATTGAAATCGATTGAATCGTGATATCCTACGGTCAGGTCAGAGAATAGATTGGCAAGATTCTGTCCTTTGATAACTCCTCCCGAAGCTTGTTCTTTGAAACGTTTTCCGGTGAGAGGGAGCGATAGCACGAAGGTTTCTGATTTTTCTCTTTCGGACATCGTTTGCTGGCTTCGTTTGATACGGTCGCTGAGCAGGAAAGTCCAGTCCTGCTTTTTCACCATGCTGTCCAGTTGCTGGGGGGTATAGCCGATAGCGTATAATCCTCCGATAATAGATCCCATACTGGTGCCTACGATATAATCGATGGGAATGCCGGCTTCTTCGATAACTTTGAGTGCTCCGATATGTGCAACTCCTTTTGCACCGCCACCACTGAGAACCACGCCTACCTTTTTGCGCTGCTGTGCGGAAGAGGGCAAGGTAAAAAAAAGACAAGTCAGGAGAACCAATGTCAGAGATAAATGTTTTTTCATTAAGGATATTTGTTATATCTATTATTATAAAGTACAAATGTATGCGATAATTTGTTTAGTAGTAGAAGATATTTATCTCGTTTTTTGGTCCGAAAGTCGGATTTGTAGATAAATTCCACAATTAGAAAAGAAAATCTACAATTCTGTGAATATACTGTTTGGGATATAATGAACTGATTTATAATGAAAAATACAATATTAATTACTTTGGTATACAATTTGTATGCTACAAAACTAAGAACAAACATAAGTTAAATTAAATAATTCATCCGATTATGAGATTATTTTTCTCAAAAAAAGAATTGAAGTTAAAGCGAAAGAGAACCATTGCTGCTGTTGTTTGCATCATTCTGCTGTTAGGCATTTATTGGGTACTGACCCGGCCGCGTAAGGCTGAACCGGAAATTCCTACGGTCATGGTAGAAGCGGCTGCAAAAGACGATGTAGAAATTTATGGTGAGTATGTAGGCCGTATCCGTGCCCAACAGTTTGTAGAGGTACGTGCCCGGGTAGAAGGGTATCTGGAACAGATGCTTTTTGCCGAAGGTACTTACGTAAATAAGAATCAAGTACTTTTTGTCATTAACCAGGAGCAATATCGGGCTAAGGCAGATAAAGCCCGGGCTCAGTTGAAGAAAGACGAGGCACAAGCACTGAAAGCACAACGTGATTTTGAACGTATCAAACCTCTGTATGCACAGAATGCCGCCAGTCAATTGGATCTTGATAATGCCGAAGCGGCTTACGAAAGCGCTGTCGCTACGGTTGCCATGAGTGAAGCCGATCTGGCACAGGCAGAGTTGGAATTGGGGTATACGCTGGTCCGTTCTCCACTCTCGGGGCATATCAGCGAAAGAAATGTCGATTTGGGAACTTTAGTCGGTCCCGGTGGGAAATCTTTGCTGGCTACGATTGTCAAGAGTGATACGGTATTGGTGGATTTCAATATGACGGCTTTGGATTATCTGAAAAGTAAAGAACGTAACATCAATATCGGCCAACAGGATTCCAGCCGTTCCTGGCAGCCGAACATTTCGATTACATTGGCCGACAATACGGTCTATCCTTATAAAGGTTATGTGGATTTT
>ERZ507073.1222-NODE-1222-length-16909-cov-6.775780_pt1 | contig 16909 bp, 9 predicted proteins | sample MGYA00512290_ERZ507073 | MGnify/ENA metagenome assembly ERZ507073 | reverse complement strand
GACCCCCTGCTCCCAAAGCAGGTGCGCTAACCGGACTGCGCTACACCCCGAATCTGTATTTTAGTGTTGCTTTGTTTCTCAAAAGCGATGCAAAGGTACGACTTATTTTTATATCTGCAAACTTTTACGCATCTTTTTTATTCCCCATTTTTATACTTTTCTTTTAGAGTACTGATTATTAAATCATTAATGATAAAAAAAATGTTTGTCATTTACACAGAAATTTCAAGGAGAAACAACTACCCTTCCCTATTTCGCTCGAAACTGAAATACTTCCTCCATGCAGATTCATTATTTGTTTGCATAAGCTAAGCCCGATGCCGGAACCTGTCGGTTTAGTAGTAAAGAACGGAACAAATATCTTATCCAGTACATCGGGAAGAATACCACTGCCATTATCAGTGACCGTAAGCATAAATATTCGCTTTTCCATTTCATAATGAGTAGCAATGATCACCTCCGGAATTTCTTGCTCCGCACAAGCTTCACCGGCATTCTTCAATAAGTTAATAAGCACTTGCTCTATTTGAGAACGGTCTAACATCAATATTTTGTCTGCATCCTCTGTCCTATATATATAATGTATATCCCGGCTGGGAAATAATTTCTTTAAATCATTCAGTAATTCTTCCATTCTGACCGGAGCCAGAACAGGCATTGACAAGCGGGACAGTTTCCGATAGTTCTCTACAAATCCGAGCAGTCCTTTACTTCTCCGATAAATGGTCTGCATCCCTTGCAGCATAATACCGTAATCTTTCTCGTTCATGCCATTCTGCACAGCCCGCTCACTCAATGTTTCGCTTAATGAAATAATGGGTGCAATAGAATTCATTATCTCGTGAGTCAGGACACGAATCAATTTCTGCCAGGCCTCTATCTCATTTTCTTCGAGTACAGAATGAATATTCTTCAGATTTATCAGACGTAAATCCACTCCTTGAGAAGAATATTCGGTGACTGTCACTGCCAATTCCTGCATGACATCTCCACGACAGATGCGAACCGCCTTTACTTCACCCGGTTGAAGTGATGTAATAATAACAGGAAAAGAGGAATTTAGAGAAGACAATTCATTCAATGAGTGAATAGGATAACCGCATAAATCATGAACTGCCGCACAGTTCATCCAATGTACCATTCCACTGCTGTCTGCTACCAATAAACTACTGTCTACGGTGTTGAGCAATGTTTCGTAATATTGATAACGCTCTTCTTTTTCCGATAACTTCGTCCTAAACTCAGACACTACCTTGTTTATTTCTTCGGCAAGCAACTGCTCGGAACGCGACTTATGCCGGACTGAAAAGCTCAAAGAAAAATCGGAATATCGGATACCCTCTATCATGCGGGCTACCATAAGAGTTGTTTTCTGTTGCCATTGACATACATACAAGATGATGCCTAGAACAATCAACAATGAAAATAGTAAACAGAAATAGAGTTCATGCCGGAAAAACAGATAGGCAGCAACAGATGCTGCCGCCAATAACAGCATGAGCAACACAATACGGAGTGTTTGAAATCGATTCATAACCCTAACTTTTCTAATTTACGATAAAGAGCGTATCTCGTTATACCCAAATATTCGGCAGCACGGCTCAAATTACCCTCACTGCGTTTCATGGCACGCTCAATGGCATGGCGCTCCAATTGTTCCAAGTTCAAGATTTCATCAGTATCCACCTTTTTTTCGGGCTGTGGCTGCAACATAAAGTTAGCGGGTTTCAACAAAGAAGAATCCGACAAAATCACGGCACGTTCAATGGCATGCTGCAATTCGCGTACATTGCCCGGCCAATGATAGCGCATCAGCTTTTGCTTCGCCTCCCGGCTGAGCCCGTTTATCTCTTTCTTGTATTTATGAATGTAACGTTGCAAAAAATAGTCTGCCAAAAGAAGGACATCCTCGCCTCTGTCACGCAAGGGAGGTATATGAATCTCAATGGTATTGATACGATAAAGCAAATCCTGACGGAAGTTTCCCTCTTCCACCATCCGGTGAATGTTTGCATTGGTGGCACTAATCAAACGAACATCAATAGGAATCGTGCTTGTAGTGCCCAAACGCGAAATCTGCCTCTTCTCTATCGCTGTCAGCAGCTTGGATTGCATAGGCAGCGAAAGATTTCCTATTTCATCCAGAAAGAGGGTCCCTCCCGAAGCCACTTCCATGCGTCCTGCCTTTGCCTTGCGAGCATCTGTAAATGCCCCCTTCTCATAACCGAAGAGTTCGCTCTCAAAAAGGGTTTCAGGAATGCTTCCCAAGTCAATCGTTATAAAAGGAGACTCCCTGCGGGGAGAATAATGACGGAGCGAACGCGCCACCAAGTCCTTTCCCGTTCCATTCTCACCTAATATTAATATATTGGCATCTGTATCCGACAACTTCCGGATGGTGTCAAACACATTCTGCATTGCCTCCGAATGGCCAATCATATTGGGGACCGTTTCATCTTGTCCGCTCAATGCCACCACCTGCTCTTTCAGTTGCTTTATCTCCTTACGTGAATCCCGCAACTTAATGGCCGAAGATAAAGTAGCCAATAACTTTTCCTTTTCCCAAGGCTTAGGGATAAAATCAATCGCTCCCGCCTTGATAGCCCTTACTGCTTTGTCTGTATCCGCATAAGCCGTCATGAACAATACAATCGCCTGCGGGTCTAACTTCAAAATCTGTTCCAGGCAATCAAATCCTTCCTGCCCACTGATGGCATCACGGCGGAAATTCATATCGAGCAGAATGACATCCGGCTGAAAAGTAGTCATAAAAAATTCGATACGGGCCGGTTGGGTAGTGACTTTCACCTTCTCCACATAAGGCTCCAATAAAAGATTCAGTGCAAAAAGCACGTCTTCATTATCATCTATGATAAGTATTTTTCCTCTGTTTTCCATTATCTCTCTTTTATCATGCAGGAAATATCTTTTCCTGCGAGAGCAAAGATACGGCTTTTTAAGATGCGCTGTATGTGCGTATCCGCACTATTTTTGTGCGAATGCGCACGCGCCCATAAGCATGATCCTACATACAAGTCTTTGGTAAACAGATAAATAGCATTATGGCACGCATTTTGATAATTAGAAAGCATAAAACAAATAACATGAAACGATATTATATTTTAGCTTTTTATATCCTATTTATTGCAGGAACAGCCACAGCACAAGAAGAAACAATCAGCCTCACACTGCAGCAGGCCATTGAAATCGCACAGGAACATTCGCCCCAAGCCCAAGCTGCACGACACACTTATCGTGCAGCTTACTGGAACTACCGCTTCTTCCGTGCAAACTATTTGCCGTCCGTTACGTTGAGTTCATCCCCCAACCTTAACCGGGAAATCAATAAGATTACTCAGCCGGACGGCACCAACCAGTTTGTCAAACAGAACCAACTGAGCACAGATCTGAGTTTGAAAATAAATCAGAATGTGTGGTTCACCGGTGGCAGCTTCTTTATCAAGACCACTACCCAACGCATTGATGAATTTGAAAATGACCTCACGGCTTACAATACCCAACCAATCGTTGTCGGTTATGAGCAGTCCCTTTTCGGTTATAATTCCCTGAAATGGAACCGCCGCATAGAACCCATCCGCTATCGTGAAGCACGCAAGACATACTCCGAAGCCTTGGAATTAGTCTCTTCCCAAACCAGCACCCTGTTCTTCAATCTGGCAACTGCACAAACCAATCTCGATATCGCCACTTCCAACCATGCATCGGCCGACACCCTGTATAGATATGCCGAAGGAAGATATAACATAGGCACCATTAATGAAAATGAAATGCTCCAACTCGAGATAAACAAACTCACGGAAGAAACCAATGTAATGAATGCCCGCATCGAAGTGGAAGATCAAATGCAAACCTTACGTTCCTTTCTGGGTATAAACCGCGAAGTCAACTTGAGAGTCATCCCCGATGATGAAATTCCCAATTTCGAGATTCCCATGCAGGAGGCACTGCATCTGGCATTCAAGAACAGTCCCGAACCTGAAACATACGAGCGTCTGAAAATGGAAAGCCGCAGCGAACTGGCTTCTGCCAAAGCCAATGCCGGACTAAAGGCTGATCTATATGTTCAGTTCGGTTTGTCACAGACAGGAAACAAACTTGCCGATACTTACCGCGACCCATTGAAGCAACAATATGCCAGCATCGGCATCTCTCTGCCCATTCTGGACTGGGGACGGGGTAAAGGACGAGTACGGGTGGCCCGGTCTAACGTCGACTTGGTAAACACACAGGCAGAACAGGCTCTAAAGGATTTTGAATTGAACGTCTGCAAGATGGTGCGCCAATTCAACTTGCAAGCCTATCGGGTAGCCGTCGCTTTCAAGACCGACAAGACAGCCGAAAGGCGACATGAAGTGGCAAAGCGATTGTACATTCTCGGAAAATCCACCATACTAGACCTCAATGCTTCCATTACCGAAAAAGACAGGGCAAGGCGTGATTATATCACCGCCCTGAAAACATATTGGAGTCTGTACTATGGAATAAGGAGCATGACAGGATACGATTTTCAGAACCATTGCCCGATAGAGGAAAGCCTGCCATACAAGTAAACCCGAAAGACAACATGCCGTGCATACGGAAAGAACCGGAAACGAACAAATAAATAAAAACTATGGATATTAAAATTGAAAAGAAACCGTGGTACATACGCCATCGTTATTATCTGCTGGGAGGAACAGCCTTTGTCATCTTCCTGATTTATGTCATCAGCCTGTCATTCGGACCCCGCAAATTGCGAATCGAAACCGACAATATACAAATTGCTGAAGTGAAGAATGACAAATTCATGGAATACGTTGATGTGGAAGGATTAGTCCAACCTATCCTGACCATCAAGATAAATACCCGCGAAGCCGGCAGCGTGGAACGCATCATCGGCGAAGAAGGAACCATGATGGAGAAAGGAGATTCCATCCTTGTGCTCAGCAATCCCGATTTGCTGCGCTCTATCGAGGACCAACGCGATGAATGGGAGAAACAGCGAATCACTTATAAAGAGAAGGAAATTGAGATGGAGCAAAAAAGCCTCACGCTGAAACAACAGACTCTGCAGACGCAATATGAAATGAACCGCCTAACCAAAAGTTTCGCTTTGGACAAAGAAGAATACAAGATGGGTATTAAAAGCAAAGCCCAACTGGAAGTTTCGGAAGACGAATATAATTATAAACTGCAAAACAGTGCCCTTCAGATGGAAAGTCTCCGTCACGATTCGGCTGTGACGCTCATCCGAAAGGATTTGCTGAAGAATGACCTCGAACGCGAACAAAAGAAATTTACGCGTTCACTGGAACGGATGAATAATCTGGTGGTCACAGCACCGATTGCAGGACAACTCAGTTTCGTGAAAGTAACTCCGGGGCAACAGGTCGCATCGGGCGAAAGCATAGCCGAAATCAAAGTGCTCGACCAATATAAGATTCACACCTCGCTTAGCGAATATTACATCGACCGCATCACTACCGGTCTGCCAGCCACCATCAATTACCAAGGGAAACGTTATCCATTAAAAATTACAAAAGTAGTACCCGAAGTTAAAGACCGTATGTTTGATGTAGATCTTATTTTCACCGGAGAAATGCCTGACAATGTGCGTGTTGGCAAGAGTTTCAGGGTACAGATAGAGTTGGGACAACCCGAACAGGCCATCGTCATTCCACGCGGAAATTTCTATCAAGTCACCGGCGGGCAATGGGTTTATAAAGTAAATGCCTCGAAGACCAAAGCCATCAAAGTGCCTTTGACTATAGGACGCCAAAACCCACAACAGTACGAGATAACAGAAGGATTACAGCCCGGAGAATTGGTAGTTGTCACAGGATATGATACCTTTGGCGACGCAGAAGAACTGATATTGAAATAAAAGCACGCAAAATGAAAACACTGAAATATGCCGGACGCTTTCTGATGCGTTCAAAATCATATACAATCATTAATCTCCTGGGACTGGCGTTCAGCCTGGCCTGCTGCATTGTCCTGATGCGGTATATCCACCGGGAACTGACCGTGGACTCGCATTGCATCGACCCGCAACACATCATCATCCCGTTGCGGGACATCGACGGAAACATTCACCCCGGAAGTCTGGAGCAAGGCTGGTCGGACACGGATTCAACCTATATCCCGGAAAATAAAATCGTAGAGCAATGCCGCTTGCAGGCACAGCAAAGGGACAATGTGAAATATGAGAACAGTAATTATGCAATGAACATAATGGCCGTCGACTCTACATTCTTTCATTTCTTCCGTTACCCCGTATTGACCGGGGAGGCGCGGCTGACAGCTCCCGACGATGCTGTCATCACCCGGCAGTATGCCCGCCGGCTGTTCGGCAAGGAGAACCCCGTGGGGAAAGTCGTGGAGTATTATGGGAAAGACGTTATTATCCGCGGAGTGATAGATGAACCGGGATGCAAGACCTTACTTCGGTTTGACATGCTCGTGTCATACAACTTGATAAAGCAATGGCAGCGAATGGATATATCGTTGAAGCGTGTGCTGCCCGGAGTGGACCTGGACGAGATAAACAAAGTCAGCAACGTATTTAAGAAAGACAAAAGAGGAAGCAGCATACGTTGGAAATTCATTCCTTGGGAAGACTTCTATTGGGAGAATGCCATCGGGCATGATGCCGATTACGACTCCATCATGCAATTCGGGAATCACACGCATCTGTATATTCTTTCGGGCGTAGCCATCTTATTGTTGCTGGTAGGGATATTGAACTTCATCAATATATATATGGTGTTCATGATGAAACGCTCCAAAGAGTATGGAGTTAAAAAGGTATTCGGCTTGCAACGCTTGCCGCTATTTCTGCAAATCTGGTTGGAAAACCAACTTCTGGCCGTTGTCGCATTGCTGACGGCATGGCTGTTGGTGGAAGCCAGCCAAGTCCCTGTCAGCCAACTGATGGGTGAGCGAATCGGTTACTCCGCATTCGACTGGCAGATATCATTGGGGTTCTTGGTCTTATTGCCTTTGGTTACGTCCGTCTACCCGTATATCAAATACAATTACCTGTCTCCCATTGCGTCCATCCGTTCGATTGCATCGAACCGCCAATCCATCACTATCCGCATGGCATTCCTGTTTTTGCAATACATCATCACCATATTGCTGCTTGTCTTGTCGCTCTATTTTGGCAAACAGTTGAACTTTTTACTATCCACCCCTCCCGGATATCGGACGGAAGGCATCCTCAGAGCCGAATTGTTCCACGAGAACAACAATCATCTCGTGCGAGAAGAAGAGGCCGACCGAAACAAGCGTGCTGCCCGATATAGTTATATCAAACAACAACTGAACGAATGTCCCTACATTGAGATGTGGATGAACTCACATCCTTCCATATTAAGAGGAAGTTCCTTCTGCACATTGCTGAATGATAAAGATACACGTCAGAATATGCTCACGCTGTTTCCTTCTCCCAATTTTTTCCATTTATATGATTTGAAGGTGCTGGAGGGAGAGATTCCGCAAAAGTTTGAAAGCTGGAGTGACTATAAAATCATTCTGAATAAAGCGGCGATGAAAGCGATGGGATATGCCCGAATGGAGGATGCTTTTGTACGAAGCGAGTCACCGCTTTGGATAACACTCAACGAAAAGGGAGAAATGGAAAAGGGAGGAACCAAACTAATGCCCGTGGTAGCTGTGATAGATGACTATTATCCCGCACATCTCACCCAAGGAGTAAAGCCGATGGCATTTGTTGTCGGAAAGGAAGACAACAGCGGTGACTTCATAATAGCCACCAAGCCCGGTAAGGAGAAAGAAGTGATGGAGCTCCTTAGAAAAATAGAAAAAGAAGCATACAACACGGAGGAGTTCAACCATTCCTGGCTTACGGATGAAGTCAGCGACTTATACTCCGAAGATAGAGAAACGGCTCATATTTACTCTGTCTTTGCTTTGATAGCCATTGCTATCTCTTGTCTAGGCCTGTTCGGATTATCCCTGTTCGACATCCGGCAGCGTTATCGCGAAATAGCTATCCGCAAAGTGAACGGAGCCGGCATGAAAGATCTTTATCTGTTGCTTTTCCGTAAATATATCAAGGTGATAGGCGGTGCATTTATAGTAGCTGTACCTCTCTCCTATTATCTCATACATATTTATACGAGGACATTCATCATGAAAGCTCCTGTCGGCATCGGCATCTATTTCATTGCTTTATTGGTAATCCTCCTTATTTCATTGGGAACCCTGATATGGCAGATACACAAAGCCGCCAACATAGACCCTGCAAAAATCATAAAATCAGAATAATCAATCATAAATTAAGACTATGCTTCAACACTATATAAAAACGGCCTTTCGCCATCTGTTAAAATACAAGACACAGAACCTGATATCCATTATCGGATTATCTGTAGGCATTTTATGCTTTAGCATCTGCCTCTATTGCAGCCGGTTCATCTACTCTGTCGACCAATGCTTCACCAATAAAGAACGCATTGCCAATGTAAACCTCTATACGCCGGACGGTACTACATATTGGGGCATTCCAGCCAATCTGATAGAGAATCTGCGCCAAACACCGATTGAGGAAGTAGAAGCTTATACCTTTGTAGCCGATCCCAATCAGCGCAGTTACAATGTAGAAACGCCCGAAGGAAAGGAGTTGCCCTACGAAGACTTATACACCATGGAGGTAGATTCTTCCTATAACAAAGTATTCACTCCCCAAATAGTGCAAGGTTCATGGGAAACGGCTTCGAATACCCCAAATTCCGTAATACTGACCCGCTCACTTGCGCGAAAAATATTCGGCAATGATGAGAGTCCGATAGGGAAACGGATGATATTGGCACAACGATTGTCCACCTCACCCTCCACCACGCCACGAACAGGAGGCATCTCCTACACCATACAAGCCGTGATAGAAGATATCCCACTCAATACCAGTCTGAGTTTCCTGCAGCAAATTGATATGCTGATCCTGAACGACAGTGAAGGTATATTGCAGTTTGAAAGTAATAATAATAGGACAGGCGGCTTGGGATTCGCCCTTCTCCGCCCGGGGAAAACGCCTACCCAGCTGGAGGCACGCTTTCGGGCAATGAACCTGAAACATACGATGTTCAAGAAAGAGAATGACGTGACAGCCTCTCCCTTTGGAAAGAATTTCCTCGAAAAATCCATCGCCCCTTATTTTGCCGGGATTACCTCCGTCATCGGCCTGCTGATTTTACTGACCGGTTTGCTCAACTTCTTCCAATTCCTGACAGGCAGTTACCTGAACCGCTCACATGAGTTCGGCATACGCAAAGCGACAGGAAGCGGTGACAGACAATTGTTCGGACTGCTCTTTACCCAGGCCGTATTCATCTCATTGATTGCTTTTCTGTTCACCTTCAGTATGATAGAAATGCTCAGTCCGTTCCTGTCTTTTTCATTGTTCAATTTCACCTTGCTGGTGGAACGGAACTTATTACTGACACAGACTACAGAATATATGGCAGGTATCCTCCTGCTGTGTTTATTATTGTGTCTGATAACCGTATGGCGAATAAAACATATTTCCATACAAACAGGCATTCGCGGCAGCAACCCCAAACGAAGCCGCCACAGTATACGTAATATCCTTTTGGGCATTCAGTTTTTCATCTGTTGGCTGTTCGTCGTGTTCACAACAGCTCTTTATCTGCAAGCCGACAAGACCGGAAGCACCCTGTTTCATACACTGACAGAAAAAGAAAAATCCGAAATCATCAGTCTTCCGTTGGATTACCGCTTTATGAAGAATAGCGAAAAACTGGCCTTGATAGAACGTATCAGCCGCCATCCTTCCATTACAGACAAGCTGCCGGCAGACATAAATTATCTGGGTGGCATTTCGGGTACAGGTATGTATACTGAAAAAGGAAACCGGGACAGCTATATAGAAGTCAACATTATGAACATATCAAGCAACTTCTTCGAGTTTATGAATATCCCCATCCTGAGCGGACATACTTTGGAAACAAACGAACAGATGGTGGCAGACCATAAACTAACGGAACGCATGAAGAAAGATTTATTGGGAATGACTTTATACAACTATGAAGACGGATATACCGTATGCGGCACTTGTTCCGATTTCATAGCAGATACCTATAACCAAAGCCAGGGATTCATCTTTCTGCCCTGCAACTTCAATGAGTATGTGGGCCATTGCTATCTGAAGTGTAAACCGGGCAGTGTGGAAGAAGTAAAAAGCTTCATAGAAGAGACATTGAAAGAAAGTTTTCCTCCAAGCATACAACCCCGGATTTCCACCTTGCTGGATGACATACATCAGACACAAGCCATAGAAAACAAGATGAAAGGCATTATTTTCTTCTTCTCTTTTGTCAGCCTGATTATCACTTTATTGGGCGTTTATTCAGCTATTACTCTGGATACGGAACGCAGACAAAAGGAAGTGGCTATCCGCAAGGTGAACGGTGCCGGACTGAAACAGATTATCCTGTTGTTTACCCGTATGTACATTTATCTGCTGGCATTTTCCGCCATCATAGCCTTCCCCATCTGTTACGTCGTGTTCCAGCTATGGAAAAATATGTATATTGTGTTCTTCAATGACGGACCACTGTTTTGGACTTCTATCTTTATGGGAGTAGCCGCCATTACGATACTGACCATTATTTTCCGTATTCTGAAGATTGCAAAGACTAATCCTGCCGAAGTTATTAAAAACGAATAAAAACGACTTCAACAATGATAACACATTATTTAAAAGTAGCTTTAAGAAATCTGCTAAAATACAAAGCTCACAGCTTTATATCCGCTATCTGTCTGGCAATAGGCATCACCTGTTTCTGTCTGACGAATTATTTTATTGATATTGTAACCGCACAAACAGATTTGCCGGATTACGAGCGTCGCATCAGCCTGGCCTGCTGTTCGGAGGATACCGCAGCCGACATCTATTGGAAATTGGATGACATCCGTTATCTGGATGAACAATCCATAACAGGCATGGACAGCCTTGTAACAGCTTCTTTTCCTCGCAATACAGAAATCACGGTCATCGACAAGAACCAGCAGGAACTGCCTTTCATCATCAAATACCAATGTGTTTCCTCTTCCTTCTTCCCCTATAAGGTCATCCGTCCGGTCAGTGGAAAAGGAAAACTCGATGCCCCCGATGAAGTCATTATTTCCCAAGAGTTCGCCCACAAAGCGTTTGGGAAAGAAGACCCGACAGGCATGATCATCCATCTCGTGCCAACGTATAAAGAGTATCCCGAACAGATAAAGGATTACAAGATTGTCGGTGTAGTTACCGACCAAGACCTCGATTGCTATTTTCCCTTATCCATGGATCCGTATGCATCATTCAGTGTCGGTACTTTCCTCATGGGAGAAACCACTCTAGAAAACCTGAACAAGCAACTGAAACAAACAACTTGGCAGCGTGGGGAACTGAATGTATATGCATACGCCAGCCTGAATGCGGCACGCAATGATGATTTGCAAAGAAACATCACCATGCTGCTTTTCCGCTTTGTCGGTTCTCTTATCCTGTTGTCGGGACTTATCAATTTCCTGAAATTCATCATCCAAATGTTTTATAACCGGCAACGTGAGCTGGCACTGCGCAAATGTCTTGGATCGAATATCAAGGGACTGTTCTCACTGCTCTTTGCCGAAATATTCTGGATGCTGTCCATTGCTTTCCTTCTTTCATTAATCATAACAGAGGTTGTAGTATCTTTGGCATATGTCTATATACCCCAAGAAGACATGATTTCCCTGCCTATGCCAAAGATATACGGCATGCAACTGGGACTGTACATGGTGTTGCTGTTGGTATGTATGTCCGTCATACTGTACCCCATTCACCGGTTGCGACAATTGAGCATCATTCATTATATCGTGCAAAAACGGGAACGGCACGTGTTTCGCAACATCATGATAAGTGTACAATTGGCTATCTCCATTTTCTTTGTAGGGGGCGTATTCGGAATCACACTCATCTTTAACGATATGTTCGACAAAATGTACAGCCCGTTATCTTCTGAGGAAGAGAAACAGATTGTATCTCTGTCGGTAAACAGCATTCGTATGCGGCAGAACATGGATGCCATTCTTTCGGATATCGACCGTCTGCCCGATATCACGGACCGGATATCCCTTTCCCGCTCCTTCGACATCCAAGCATTCACCTATATGAATTACATCAAAAACGGCCGACCCCAAGGACAAGTGCTCATGGCTACCGGAGATCCGCACTATTTTGAGTTCTTCAAGATTCCGATGGAAGGAAAGCTAGTGGACAAGAATGACCGGGGAACGGTGTACGTCAGCGAGCAGTTTAAAGAACAATTACAAAAAGACAGCATAGAAGGCAGCGTCACGCTGAGCGGAGATGAATATCGCATAGCCGGTACTTTCCGTGCATTATATAAGGAAGGCGGACAACGCAATCTGTCCGGTTCCGTATTTTTAGCAGACCCCTATCCTTCCGCTTATTACTTCAAGACCTCCGGCTCCGACGCTACCTCAAACGTAATCAAAGAGATAACGGAAATATGCCGTCGCTATGTACCTGCTACACTTCCACTGGATATTCACGATTTCAGTGACTCCAAGCAAACCGTCATGGGCACTGTAAACCTGATGCGGAGTGCATTCATGTTGCTGGCCATTGTCAGCCTGCTGCTGGTGATACTCAGCATTTATTCCGCCATCTCCATGGATACGGTCAGCCGGCAGAAGGAAGTAGCCATTCGAAAAATAAACGGAGCCACACCTAAGGTCATCGCCCTGTTGTTCGGCAAAACCTACTTAATTATTTATGTTCTCACTTTTTGCTGCGTCTATCCCATATTAAGACTGACTTTGGCAGAGTTGGCCGCAGACACTACTCTTGGGAATATTTATAGCTGGGACAAAGGCATGCTACTGTTCCTTGCCATCGCCCTGCTGATATTCTTGGTAACGGCTTACAAAATATATGAGATGATGCACCTGAACCCGGCAAATATCGTAAAAAAGGAATAAAAGAAACGTTCATCGTGCGCTATCGCACACGAATAGTGCAAAAGCGCACGATGAACATACACTAAGGCATTCCGTACAGCTCTTATTATCAACCAAATACATTTCAGGCACAGTTATTGTATATTACAATAAAGAACAAACACTTAAAAAACCGCTTTTATGATTAAACATCTCTTGACCATTACCCTCCGCAACATGACCAAACAGAAAGTAAGGAGCATCATATCCATACTTTGCATCACGGCAGGGCTGCTATGTTTCAGTGTTTGCCATTATTATAGCACCATCATGAGCCGAGGTAATAAATTCTTGGACACCTATGAACGCATGGCAGTCATTCGGGGCAAAAACAATCCCAACATGTACATAGGATTCAGTCCTGACAAGATAAAAGGATTGGGCAACGAAGAGATACTAGGAATGGCATTCTTCACTAATGGAACTACTAATTTTGAAACACAATCGGATGCCGTCTATCGTGTTTCTACCACTTTCTGTAACCATGACTATTTTCTGGTTTTCCCTCCAAAACTCATTGAAGGAAGCCTGAAAGACTTCGACAAACGACCGGACATCATTGTCGTGACCAAAAACTTCATCCGAAAATATGCCGATGCAGGCACTACCATCGGTTCTTCCGTCACCATCAATAAAAAAATTTATACCATAGGAGCCATCATAGAATCTTATCCGGCCGGCATGAATAACTACATCACCTCGTATGATTTATTTGTCCCGTCCCCTGAATCATACGGTGATAAAATACTGTTACTCAGAAATCCTTCGGATATAGAGACTGTGAACAAGCGGTTGGCATTGCTTGACTGGGAGGGCTACCGAGCAGAACCTCAATGCTATCTGATGAGCCAACTCCCCCACAGAGCAGGTATGGAATTGTATATCAGCATCATCGGATTGATTATCCTGATTGTTGCACTGACTAATTATTTTTCATTCAGCATCAGTTCTTTTGTCAACCGCACACGCGAAATAACCCTCAGACAATGCCTGGGAGGAAAGAGCAACAACATCTTCGGATTGTTATTCATTGAGCAATTCATCATTCTGACTTTCAGTTGCATTCTTACACTTGCCTTGTCCGAAAGCCTGTTACCGGCTTTCATCAACAGCCTGAGCTATGACATCCGGCGGGAATTGGAAATCGACATTCCTTTTCTGTTAGCAAGCGAACTAAAATATACGGTTCTCATCCTGGGAGCCTCATTCCTTCTGTGCTATGTGTCTGTCACCAGAATCATCCGCCATATACACCGCAAGGGGCTAAGCGGACGAGCCGGCAGAGGGAAGCATCTGCTGCGCAATATCTCGCTGGGGTCACAATTCTTCTTTTCCTTTCTTTTCCTTTTCGGAATTGCAGGAATATATATGCAAATGCAAAGCTATTCCAGCAGCACCACTCCTCTATTAACAGATGACGAAAAGGAAAACCTCATTATCATTCCCACCTATTCGTATGACAACAAATTAAATAAGGAGCTAACAGAAGTTTGTGACTACTTTCGTGCTAAAAGTTGGTGCGAATCATTATCTTTATTCTGTTTTAATACGATGAATATAGGAAAGAAATACGTCATCGTCCATCAAGTGACTGAAGAATATCTGAACCAGATGAAAATAGAGAAGCACCACAAACCGGGAGAAAAATTTGCTTATATCACACCTACCATCGATACTGAGATAAGAAGTGACAGCAGTTTCCAAACCATCCGGTTCAGAGAAGAATTGGAATACCCCATCAAGGGACAGTGCCATGTATTCCCTCAACCCCAATACGGGACTTCTTATTTGACAGTACTTCCTTTTGAAAAAGGATATGAACCGTACAACATCATCTTACAGTTGAAAGAGGGTGCGAACCGCAAGCAAGCCCTGCAGGAAATAAAAGAGAAAATAAATCCTTATTATCCGGCAAATGCCACATATGAAGCAACAACGCTTTATGACAATCAGGTAGAAGGTTTGAATGTCTTGCGAAATCTGTTCATCGTCTGTGCCATCATATCACTGCTAATTACCATTTTGGGAATCTACCATTCCATACAGATAGATACGGAACGCCGACAAAAAGAAGTAGCCATCCGAAAAGTCAATGGAGCCCACATCAGCGATATTTATTGGCTCTTTGGCAAAAGCTATGTAATGCTTTATCTGGTAGCAATGATGTTGGCCGTACCGATATGCCTCTTTCTGATGATTATGGCAGACAGCATGATAAAGTTCGACTACAGGCATCCGATGCTATGGAGTATTCCAATGCTTGTTGCCGCCATGGTCATCCTGCTGACCATCAGTTGGCGCATTTACAGGATAGCCCGCATCAATCCGGCAGAAATTATCAAAAACGAATGATATAATAACATTTAAAATAGAACAATGATGATTAAGACAGTAAACTTACAGAAAATCTTCAAAACAGAAGAAGTTGAGACATGGGCATTGAATAATGTCAGTCTGGAAATTAAAGAAGGCGAGTTCGTCGCCATTATGGGTCCTTCGGGTTGTGGCAAGTCTACCTTATTGAATATTCTCGGATTATTGGACAATCCGTCGGGAGGCGAATACTACCTGAACGGCACAGATGTGTCTAAATTTACCGAAGCGCAGCGTACCAACCTTCGTAAAGGTGTCATCGGTTTCGTTTTTCAGAGTTTCAACCTGATAGACGAATTAAACGTTTACGAAAATATCGAGCTGCCCCTGCTTTACATGGGCATTCCGGCTTCCGAACGTAAGAAACGGGTGGAAGAAGCCATGAACCGAATGGCAATCGCCCATCGTGTAAAGCACTTTCCGCAACAACTTTCCGGCGGTCAGCAACAACGTGTGGCAATTGCCCGTGCGGTAGTGACTAATCCAAAGCTTATCCTTGCCGATGAGCCTACCGGTAATCTGGATTCCAAGAATGGAGCGGAAGTAATGAACCTGCTGACAGAACTGAACAAGGAGGGAACCACCATTATCATGGTAACGCACTCACAGCACGATGCGAGTTTCGCACATCGTACCGTACATCTGTTTGACGGTAGTGTAGTGGCAAGTGTAACGGCATAAACCGGAACGACAATGAGACAAATCTATTATAGCATCCGAACCTTACTGCGCGAACGCGGCACAAATATCATCAGGATAATTTCTCTTTCGCTGGGACTTACTATTGGTATTTTACTCTTTTCGCAGATTGCGTTTGAATTGAGTTATGAACGTTGCTATCCGGAACCGGAACGACTGGCTATTGCACGTTGCCTGACCACTAACCTTAGCACGGGGGAGACAATGGGAGACGACGGCAACAATTATGATTACACACTTTTTGATGTGGTTGCATCTACTTTGGCGCAGGATATGCCCGAAGAAATAGAGTTTGCCAGTTGTGTCCTCACCGGACAAGGGATGAGTATATATTACGAAGACAAATTATTATCGGATGTTAACTATATATACGCTGATACTTGTTTCTTCCAGACTTTTGGTATCCCTGTCTTAAAAGGGAACCCGAAAGATATGATCATGCCGGGAAGTGTGTTTGTGTCAGAGCATTTTGCCCGTGAAACGTTTGGAGATGCGGACCCTATCGGTAAAATTCTTAAAGCAGACAGGCAAAATGATTTTACTATTCGTGGTGTATACAAGGATATGCCGGAGAATACGGTGCTCACTCACGACTTTGTTGTCTCCATCCATCGGGATGGAGGATATCAGGGAGGATATGGCTGGAAGGGAAATGATGTCTTTTACACGTTTCTTCGCCTGCGTAATGCTGCGGATATTGACAAGGTGAATGACAACATCCAACGGGTAATCGAGAAATACACTCCTGCCCAGTATGATGACTGGAAAATGAATTTCAGTGTCATCCCATTGGTGAAGTATCATT
>ERZ507073.1209-NODE-1209-length-17039-cov-3.873116_pt1 | contig 17039 bp, 17 predicted proteins | sample MGYA00512290_ERZ507073 | MGnify/ENA metagenome assembly ERZ507073 | reverse complement strand
ATCGTGCGGTTTACAAAATCAATCTTATAGCCTTTGGTTTTATTGGTAGTCATTGTATGATCTCCTTTCATTTAGCAAGCTTCATCCAGTTCGGGCATATCCACGCCCTCATTCGCTGCGGACATATCCGATGCTTCGTTTGCTTCGGACATGTGAGGTTCTACCTCTAGTTCGGGCATATCAGGATCATCATCTTTTCCATAGTTGGGACATTGATCCAAGAACCATTTCTTCATCTTAGGATAGGAAACGCGATTCGCTTTCGCCTTCTTCAAGACTTTCAACTTGGGCGAATCCTCGCCCTCTAGATCAATAATTGCCTTGCACATTTCTTCAAAGGTCAAACCACTGTAATTGTTCTTATTTGCCGTGATGATACTTGTGCGCTGTACAAAGCTAAATCCGGGATAGGCTTTGCGCAGTTTGACCATTTCCTTGTATTCAGGGGTTCCGATGATACCGGCTTTCTTGGCGAACGCTTTGGTGACGGTGATGGTGCTGTCAATGATGTTTACTTTACAGGTGTTCGTGCTTTTCATGATCTTTCTCCTTCTTGCGTTAGGCCGCAACCCGTATTTTGTTTGGCTTTGGGCTTCTTTGTTTCCCTCACCTTGTGACTAAATTATAGCCCGAATAGCGCGTTTTACCGATACAATAAACAGCACTGAAACACTACATCTAATTCATAAAAAACGTTGAAACACCCTATATTACTTGGCTTTTATAAAAATAAAAATTTCAAGAATTTTTGGCCTAGTTTTGAGAAATGCCGGTATATAGGGATTCTTTTCAAAAAGAAATTTTTGAGGTACTTCGCGCATAGGCGGTTTTCCTTGAAATTAAAGAAAAGGAGAGCCTTTTTAGGGCTCTCCTTCAAAAGATCAATCTTATCCCTTGGGAGGGAAGGGGTCATTGCCGTATGAATCCCGGCTACGTATTTGTCCATTGCGTCCATGTATAAGCAACTCGGATTGCTGGTTTCGCGCAATATTCCGTGCCTTACTTATTGCATCCTTCTGCGTCCCCGTTACAACAGTTGCCCTTTGGTTGTTTTCCCCTTTGACCTGCCACTTGCCATCAGACCGGGGCGTTACGTGTTGATTCTTTTTCATTTCGAACCATCCTTTCTTGTATTGAAGGATGAACCCGCCGACATCCTTGCTTGCTATTTTATCCGAATTTTAAATGCCTTGAGGCCATAATCTTTAGCATATATCTTCGTGCCATCTTTCAGAGTGATACTGGCCCTGAAAATATAGTTCATCTGCTTTTCTCCTCCTCTCACAAAATATAGATTGTTTAAAAAGCAGATTGTGTGATATACTAGACTACACAACTAGAATAGCAGACGGGTTTATCTGATTCTGCTTTTCGAACAAATGAAATGCCTGGAGTTACCGCTTCGGGCATTTCATTTATTAAAACGGTTGAGCCGCTTTAATCGGGATTTACTTTGAACTTCCTTTTTAGAATGACATCGAACATATCACGTACAAGCAAAAGATCATCTTCATCTGAATCAATAGGGATAACAAACTTTGCCACCTTTCCAGATTTCACTGGTATGTTTTGGATAATATAATCGCTCTCTACGGTAGTAGCTGAAATATTATTTGAAAATGAGTCTGCTTTTAGTGCGTGCTCGTCTTCGGCTTTATCCTTTGGTAGTGGTTGATTTTTTTCAACAAGAATATCATTTTGACGGGATTCGGAGAAGTATAAAACACCACCTTGAATAAGGTTTAATTGCTCGGCACTTTTTAAAAAGCACCTTGCAGCGTTATCTTTGGCATTTCGGGCAATCTTATGGTCTGTCATTAATATGTTTCCTAAAATTGCTTCTTCAGGAATGGCCTTACCATCATATATTGAAATTAATTTGTTGTATAAGGGCGGTAGCACAAAGCATTCTAGTTCCAAAGAGCGTAGTTCAGCACCAGTTGGATAAAGTAGCCGCATACAAAGCTCTGTTAGCTGTATGGTATTGCCTCCAGTGGTAGTTATCAATCCAAATTGTTTTGCGGAGCTTATTTTTGCGGTAAATGACTTGGTCGTTACGCTAGAAAGACCATACTTTTTCGCAACTTCAGTATAAGAAACAACTTTCAGCTTAAACGAATCAATTGTTCGTACAAAATCAATACAATCCTCCCACGTAGCATTGGGGTATAGCGCACTTTTTTCTCGTCCTGCCATGATTTATCCTCCCTTGTTTTTCTGGCTATATTTTAGCAAAAACTTCTACATATGTCAACATGTCGATAGTAAAAAAGTTTTATATCGACTTGAATGCTGATTGCAATGAGCTCTTAATTCTCTCAAAAAATACACCCTAGGCGTGGCAACACGTTCAAGGGTGTATCTTTTTTTATCCAACACGTTCAAAGACGTAGGAATCACGTTGTTTTTAGAATATCTTGCGTTTGGCGCTGAACTGCTCCAAGGGATTGTACTGGTCAACGACCTCCACCAGATCGGCAGGGTTGAACTGGTAATAATGGTTCAACATCCTCATGCTGGCGTGGCCAGTAATGCGTTGGAGCAGAAGCGGCGACATACCGTTGCGCACGCTTAGGGTGATGAATGTATGCCGAAATAGATGGAGGCTATGCTTCTCCAGCCCGCGCCGTTTGCAGAATTTGGTTATGCTGATTTGCAGTGTGGTGCGGGGGAGTGGTTCGCCATAGATGTTACAGAATAGCGGTTCCTCCGGCGCGCCGTTTCGGAATTGCAGATATTCAAAGAGGATGATTTTCAAACTGGTAGGGATAGGGATTATCCTCGGCTTACGGTTTTTAGTATGACGCAGATGGATGATACCGTTTTTCATATCCACGTCTTGAATCAGTAGGGAACGCAGCTCTTGCGCGCGTATGCCTGTAGCAATCAGCACATGGACGATTACCCAGGAACGATATTCCGCAAAGGAATGGCCCTCAGGCCGCCTCAGGAGCGTTTCCAGTTCCTCTGGGGTATAAATCTCCTTGATATGTTCCTGTTCCACCAGATGGACGAATAGAATGTTTTCCTTGATGTACCCGCGCTTGATACCATACTTCACCACAGGCGATACCTTGAACTGATAGGAATTTACCGTCTCCGGCTTTACTTGGTCTTTGAGATACAACACATATTCGTTAATCAGGTCTTGTGTTACGTCCGAACAGCGCAACCCCTCGCCCGCCCATGCCATAAACTTGGCGTGGGCAAATTCGTACCCTTTGATGGTCACATCGGCAAGGTTCTTGAGCTTACATTCCTGCACATAGAGGTTGAATAAATCAGCATAGGGAATGTCGGCTACCTTGCTTTCAAACAAATTCTTTCTTCTCTTTACCGTTGGCTCTGATTTCCGCTTTTCCACCGGGAAAGCCACCTCCTAAAACAAAAAATAGGTGGTCATGATTGCCACCTATTTTCGTCTAAAAGCATTGACTTTCCACTACACAAAGAACCCGCAAACCCGCATCGCTACGGGCTTTTTTCACTCCCACTCGATGGTGCCCGGGGGTTTGCTCGTGATGTCGTACACCACGCGGTTGACGCCGGGGACCTCATTGATGATACGATTCATAATCTTCTTCAGGACAGGCCAGGGAAGCTCTGCTGCCTCCACAGTCATAGCATCGGTAGAGGTAACAGCGCGAATGGCCAATACGTGGTCATAGGTGCGCTCATCACCCATTACGCCAACTGTACGCAACGGGGTAAAGACCGTAAAATACTGCCAGACCTGCTCCTCTAAACCAGCGGCGGCAATTTCATAGCGCAGAATGGCATCGCTTTCCCGCACAATGCGCAGCTTATCCTCCGTAATATCGCCCAACACGCGAATGGCAAGTCCCGGGCCGGGGAAGGGCTGACGCCAGACCATGCTGCGATCTATGCCCAAACTGATGCCAAGCGCGCGCACCTCATCTTTAAACAATAGACGCAACGGCTCTACCAGCCCCCTAAAACCAATATCCTCCGGCAATCCACCTACATTATGATGGCTTTTGATCACAGCAGCCTGCCCCATACCGCTTTCAATGACGTCCGGATAAATTGTACCCTGGACAAGATAATCCATTTGTCCCAGCGCTTTGGCCTGTTCCTGGAAAACCGTAATGAACTCATTGCCGATGATTTTGCGCTTTTGTTCGGGATCTGTTACGCCCGCCAACTTGGCCAAAAAACGCGGGCCAGCATTGACACGGTGGATCTTGAGCCCAAGCTTTTCGTGGTAAGTCTGCATGACTTGGTTGCCTTCATCCTTACGCAACAAGCCGTGGTCTACAAAGATACAGGTTAGGTTGTCCCCAATGGCACGGTGTACCAGTACCGCGGCCACAGAAGAATCCACACCACCGGAAAGAGCACATAGCACTTTGCTGTCTCCAACCTGCTTACGGATGGCCTCTACCATGGAATCTACAACAGCCTCCATTTTCCAACCGCCCTGGCAGCCGCAAATATTCAAAAAGTTCTTTAGAATTTCGCTGCCATGCTGTGTGTGCGCCACTTCAGGATGAAACTGCACGCCATAATACCGCTTATCAGGATTGGCAATGGCGGCGCAGGCACAATGCTTGGTATGCGCGATGGAAACGAAACCATCGGGCAGAGCGGTGACAGCGTCGTTATGATTCATCCAAACTACATTCCGCTCCGGCAACCCTTTAAACAGGGCAGAGGAGAGATCGAACATAGTGTCCGTAGAGCCATATTCACGCGCATCCATAGGGCCAACCTTACCACCCAACATATGCGTCATCCATTGCTGCCCATAGCAGATGCCAAGCACCGGGACACCAAGGGAAAGCACAACGGGATCGCACGCTTTTGCTTGCTCGTCATAGACGCTTTGCGGGCCGCCCGTCAAGATGATGCCTTTAAGATCATCGCCTTTCCATGTATCTACCGCAGTATCGCAGGGAAAGATTTCACAATACACACCGGCTTCCCGAATACGGCGCACGATCAACTGGTTGTATTGACCGCCGAAATCCAGCACAATGATTTTTTCCATCAATCCTGGCCCCCTTCTCTTTCGGTCAAGGCCGCTCCGATAAATTCACGGAACAGCGGATGAGGACGCATCGGACGCGAGAGGAATTCCGGATGGAATTGCACGCCGACAAACCAGGGATGATCCACCAGCTCTACGATTTCGACCAAGCCGGTTTCGGGATTGGTGCCTGCCTTGTGCAGGTTGCCGTCAAACAACTTGTCCGCATATTTGGCATTAAACTCATAGCGATGACGATGGCGCTCGTGAATGATCGGCGTACCATAGGCCACCATGCTTTTGCTGTTTTCTTCCAGCTGGCAGGTATATTGGCCCAGCCGCTGTGTACCGCCCAAATGCGTAACACCGATTTGTGTTTCCATCATATCGATGACAGGGTAGGGAGTATGGGGATCCATTTCCGTGGAATTGGCCCCTTCCAGCCCTGCTACATGGCGTGCATATTCGATAACGGCCATTTGTAGGCCAAGACAAATGCCAAAAAAGGGCTTTTTATGCGTACGTGCATACTGCACAGCCAAAATTTTTCCCTCTGTGCCGCGCTGCCCAAAACCGCCTGGAATAAGGACAGCATCCACGGGATCAAGCAGCTGATCAACCGTTTCAGGGGTGATTTCTTCGGATTCTACCCAATGGATATTTACCCTTGCATCATGATAAGCGCCCGCATGGATTAAGGATTCTACCACGCTCAGGTAAGCGTCGTGGAGCTTGATATATTTTCCAACCAACGCCACATTGACCTCGCGCTTGGGAGAAATGATGTGTTGTACCATATCGCGCCAATCGGATAGGTCATGCGCACGGTCTGGCAGCCCTAATTTTTCCAGAGCCTTGACGCAAAGCCCCTCACGCTCTAGCATCAAGGGAACCTCGTAAATGGTTTTGACGTCGTTATTTTCGATTACGCAGCCCGGCGTGATATTGCATAGATAGGAAATCTTATTTTTGATTTCCGCACTCAGCTCATGCTCGGTCCGGCAAACCAGGATATCCGGCTGGATGCCCAAAGAACAAAGCTCGCGTACGCTATGTTGCGTAGGTTTTGTTTTTAGCTCGCCTACAGATTCCAGGTAAGGGATATAGGTCAAATGGATACTCAGCGTATTGGTGGGGCCGGCCTCCATACGAAATTGGCTGATGGCCTCGATGAACGGAAGGCTTTCAATATCGCCTACCGTGCCGCCAACCTCTACCAGCGTTACATCGGCATTGTCCTTGGTTGCCACATCCTTGATGGCCTGCTTGATGGCGTTTGTCAAATGAGGCACCACCTGTACGGTACCCCCGTTGAAATCGCCGCGCCGCTCACGCTCAATCAAACTGGAATACAGCTTTCCAGAGGTTATACTGCTACGCTTGGATAGGCTGCTGTCAATAAAACGCTCATAATGGCCAAGATCCAGATCCGTTTCGCCGCCGTTGTCTGTTACAAAAACCTCCCCATGCTGGAAAGGGTTCATCGTACCGGGGTCCACATTCAGATAAGGGTCAAACTTCATCATCGTGACACGATAGCCACGGCTTTTTAACAACATACCAAGAGAGGCGGAAGTAACGCCTTTCCCCAGAGAAGACATAACGCCGCCGGTAATAAATACGATCTTCATTTTATTTCTACTCCCCACTCTTTATACACGAATCTGCCCGATTGGGCCTTGGGCCGCACCGGACAAGCGCGGCAGTACCTGTTCCTGAATAAATTCCACGACCTGGTTGGGGCAGCGCCCAATATACAGGCGAGCATCCATGACCTCTTGCAGCTGAGACAATGTAAGGCCAAACGCAGGGTCTGCGGCAATGCGCTCTAACAGATCGTTTGGCTTGCCTTCGCCCTTTACCACCGCGGCTGCCGCCTGCGAATGTACACGCAGCTTTTCATGCAGCTCTTGGCGGTCGCCGCCATGCTTGACAGCCTCCATCAAAATATTTTCCGTAGCCATAAAGGGAAGCTGCTCCTCTACATGGCGCTGGATCATCTGAGGATACACCACCATTCCATCTGCGATGTTGGCGTACAATTCCAATACGGCATCGATGGACAAAAACGCCTCCGGCATACAGATGCGGCGGTTGGCCGAATCATCCAGCGTCCGCTCCATCCACTGCACAGATGCCGTCATGGGCGGATCCATCGCCAGGGCAATCACATGGCGGGCCATCGAACAGATGCGTTCGCTGCGCATGGGGTTGCGCTTATACGCCATCGCTGAAGAGCCAACCTGGCTTTTTTCAAAGGGTTCTTCTACCTCCCGCATATGCTGAAGCAGGCGAAGGTCGTTGGCAAATTTGCTGGCGGACTGCGCAATGGAGGACAGCGTGCTTAAAATACGGCTATCAAACTTACGTGGATAGGTCTGCCCGGATACAGGGAAGGAGGATTCAAAGCCCATCTTCTGACAAATCTTAGCATCCAGCTGTTTACATTTCTCCTCATCGTTTTCAAATAAATCCATAAAGCTGGCCTGTGTGCCCGTTGTTCCTTTGCAGCCAAGCAGCTTAAAGCTGGCCAGGCAACAGTCTAGCTCGTCCAGGTCCATCATCAGCTCTTGGATCCATAGCGTGGCGCGCTTGCCGACGGTGACCAGCTGAGCGGGCTGTAAATGCGTATAGCCCAGCTGCGGCATGTCCTGGTAGGCCAGGGCAAAGCGGCTTAGGCGCTCCACCACAGCCAAAAGCTTGCCGCGTACCAGGCGCAGCGCTTCACGATAGATGATAAGATCCGCATTGTCCGTTACATAACAGCTGGTAGCGCCCAGATGGATGATGCCTTTGGCTTCCGGCGCATCCTGCCCATAGGCATAGACATGTGCCATCACGTCATGGCGAATCTCCTTTTCTTTGGCGGCTACCACTTCATAATCGATGGGCTCAATGTGCGCTTTCAGCGCATCCACCTGTGCCTGCGTAATGGGTAGCCCTAGCTCCATTTCAGACTCCGCCAAAGCGACCCACAGCTTGCGCCAAGTGGTATACCGCATATCCGGGGAGAAGAGACGGCTCATTTCTGCGCTGGCATACCGCGCATTGAATGGGCTTTGATATGTGTCATTCATCTTTGGCGCTCCTTTTTAATTTTTTTGAGTATGGAAACACAGTTCTTACATTTATGGATATCCATCGGATAGTTGCCGTCAAAGCAGGCAGTGCAGTACCCTTGGTTATAATCGCTGACAGCTTGCTCCAAAAGCGGCAGATCCAGATAGGCGAGGGAATCCAGCCCAAGGCTCTTGCGCAGATCCTCTACCGATTGTTGAGCGCCGATTAAATGCTTGCTCGTCGGTGTATTGATGCCAAATAAACAGGGAAATTTTACCGGCGGGGAAGAGATGCGCATATGCACTTCCTTGGCCCCGGCATCCCGTAGCATACGCGCAATGATGATGCTGTTGGTACCGCGCACGATAGAGTCGTCTACCAGCAAGACTCGCTTGCCGGCCACCTGTTTTTTCAAAACGCTGAGTTTTAAGCGTACAGCCAATTCGCGTGCCTGCTGTTTGGGCGTGATAAAGGTACGGCCGATGTAACGGTTTTTTACCAAAACATCGCCATAGGGAATGCCGCTGGCCTCCGCGTAACCCTGCGCGGCCGCGATGGCGCTGTCCGGCACGCCGGCGACAATGTCCGCATCCACCTGCTGCACGCTGGCCAGCATCTGGCCGGCCCGGCGGCGTGCTTGGTATACCGGAATGCCGTCAATCACGCTGTCCGGCCGGGCAAAGTAGACATATTCAAACAAACATGTTCCGTGGTTTTCGCGCACAGGGGTACGGTAGCTTTGAATGCCTTCTTTGCCAATGGAGATAATTTCGCCCGGCTCCACATCGCGGACAAATTCAGCCCCCAAAACATCAAAAGCACAGGATTCCGAAGCCACCATATAGGTATCGCCCAATTTGCCGATGCACAACGGGCGAATCCCCCAAGGATCACGCACGCCATAAACGTGCGTCCGCGTCATCAGCACCAGCGCATAGGAGCCGTAAACGCATTCCATCATTTCCTTGATGCGATCCGGCATGGATTTGGCGCGGGAACGGGAAATCAGATGGGCGATCAACTCGGTATCCATGTCTGTTTGAAACAGAACGCCGTCCTCCCTGAGATATCGGCTCAGGGCAGGGGCGTTGACCAAGTGGCCGTTATGCGCCAGCGCTAAGAACCCTCCCTGGAATTTCATCAGCAGGGGCTGGGTATTCAATACGTTGGTGGCGCCGCTGGTAGCATAGCGCACATGGCCAATGAGCAGTTTTTTGCCCATCAGCGGCCCCAAGCCATCATGCTGGAAAACATCCGTCACAAGACCGATGTTTTTAATCAGCTGTGCAGGGCCGCCGTTGGAGGCTGCCATGCCACAGCCGTCCTGGCCGCGATGCTGTAAAGCCTGAAGAGCAAAATAGCCCATATGCGCGCTGTCCATTTCAGATTGGTTGTAGACGCCGAAAACGCCGCATTCTTCACGTAGCTGATCCATGTTATTTATCCAACCCCAAACGGTGCATTACTTCTTGGTATGCTTCCTCGGTCTTGCCCAGGTCGCGGCGGAAACGGTCCTTATCCAGCTTTTCGCCGGTTTTGTCGTCCCACAGGCGGCAGGTATCTGGCGAAATTTCGTCCGCTAGGATCACGGTGCCGTCTGGCAGCTTGCCAAATTCCAGTTTAAAGTCCACCAAGATCATATGCGCCTGCTGCAAGCGCTCCTGTAAAAGCTCGTTGATCTTTAGCGCCATCTCTGAAATGGTCTTTACATCCTCATCAGAAGCCAGTCCAACGGCGCGGATATGGTATTCATTGACGATCGGGTCGCCCAAGTCATCATTTTTATAGCAAAACTCCAATACTGTAGAAGCCATCTTGGTACCTTCTGGCACGCCCAAGCGCTCCGCCAGGGAACCGGCGGCAATGTTGCGCACGATGACCTCCAACGGCACGATCTTCACATGCTTTACCAGCGTATCGCGGTCGTTTAGCTCTTTGACATAGTGCGTGGGAATGCCCTTTTCTTCCAGCATTTGAAACATGGCGTTGCTCATGCGGTTGTTGATTACGCCCTTGCCGACGATCGTACCTTTTTTCAGGCCGTTTTGCGCCGTCGCATCATCCTTATAATGAACCATGACGACGTTTGGGTCTTCGGTTGCAAAAACTTGTTTGGCTTTTCCTTCATACAAAAGTTCGCTCATAAGATAATCCCTCCACAAATTGTTTCGTTCATCCACGGATGATGATTTGTTCACGTTCCGGTCCCACGGAAACATATTTGATAAAGACGCCCAGCTGCCTTTCCGCATACAGGACATAATCCTGCGCCGCTTGGGGCAAATCTTCAAACTTACGGATGTGGCTAATCTCACATTGCCAGCCTGGCAGCGTTTCATACACAGGTTCAGCCCGATCTAGCAGCTGCGTAGCGGGGAAGCGTGTTATTTCCTTGCCATCCACCTTGTAAGCACGAATCACGGGGATGCTGGGCATATGGCTCAACACATCCATCTTTGTCAACGCGATGTCGCTGGCCCCTTGCAGCTCAATGCCGTGCTTTGTGGCGACCAAGTCAAAATACGCAACCCTGCGTGGGCGCCCGGTGGCTGCGCCGTATTCTCCGCCGGCTTCGCGCAGCGCATCCCCTTCAGCGCCGTCCAATTCTCCGACGAACGGGCCGGCCCCCACACAGGAGGAATATGCCTTGACTACGCCGACTACCTTGTCCAGCTTGATGCTGGGCAGCCCGCAGCCGATGGGTGCATACCCGGCCAACGGGGAAGAAGAGGAGGTATAAGGATAAATGCCATAGTCCAGATCCCTTAACGCCCCTAGTTGCGCTTCCATCAAAACATTTTTGCCACAGGACAACGCTTCGCGCAGCACCTGGCCTACGTCCGTTATATACGGCTTTAGAACGCTGCCGTAGGTATCCAGCCAGGCCTGCATCTGCTCCATGGAGATCGCTTCGCAGTGATATGCACTGCCCAGCAACGCGTTTTTCCAATCCACAAGGCGGTACAGATGCTCATGCAGCGATTCAGGATAAAATAAATCGCCCATCTGCAGCGTCTTTTTCATGGCCTTATCCCCATATACGGGGGAGATGCCGCGGCGTGTGGAGCCGTATTGCGCGGCCCCCAGCCTGTCCTCTTCCATTTGATCCTGCCAACGATGGAAAGGCATGCAGATCATGGCCTTATCGGAAATGTATAAATTCTCCGGAGAAATGGAAACGCCGGCCTTTTGGAGCCGCCCGATCTCTCCGCAAAGGTGCTCCAAATCGATGACGGTGCCAGGCCCTAAAATGTTAATGGTACCCGGACGAAAAATCCCGGAAGGGAGAAGATTCAACGCAAATTTACCAAATTCATTGATGACGGTATGGCCGGCATTGTTGCCGCCCTGATACCGGACAACGACCTCATAGGATTCGGATAAATAATCCACCATGCGGCCCTTGCCTTCATCTCCCCAGTTGATGCCAACGATGGCTGTAACAGACATATGGTTTCCTCCTAAAGGAACTGCGGAAACACAGTTTTGTTTATAACAGAAATATTATAGTCTAAAACCGACCTTTTTTCCATTGAAAATTCACAAATTCGCGCCAGGAAATTGTTGTGAATACAATTCATAGAAGAAATAGCAAAAACTTCTTTACACTATCATGATAAAGTGTTATAGTGTGGTATCATCCGCTGAGGAGGCAGAGCAATGCAAGAGGTTGTGGTCATTGATTATGGCATGGGCAATCTGCACAGCGTGCAGAAAGCGCTTTCTTTTTTAGGTGCGCAGCCAAAATTATCTCAGGATGCTGAGGAAATACAAACGGCGCAAAAGCTGATTTTGCCTGGCGTAGGGGCATTTGGAGATGCGATGGCAGAATTGTCCAGGCGGGGATTGGTGCAGGCCATACAAGAAGCTGTTGAAAAAGGAACGCCCCTGATGGGAATTTGCTTGGGCATGCAGCTGTTGTTTGAATCCAGCACAGAGGGCGGATGGCAGCAAGGCTTAGGACTGATCCCTGGGGAAATTACAAAATTTGCCATACGGGAAAAGGTGCCGCATATGGGCTGGAATAGCGTAGAAAATAGGGATGAGGAAATGTTTGCCGGCCTGCCTAAGGAGTTTTCTGTTTATTTTGTGCATAGCTACTGTGCCCAGCAGATAGAAAAGCCGTATGTAAGCGGTATTACGGAATATGAAATTCCATTTGCCTGCGCTGTGCACCAAGATAATATTTATGGTTGTCAATTTCATCCAGAAAAAAGCGGAGACAATGGGATGCAGATTCTGCGCAATTTCTTGGCGCTGAAGGGAGCAGAACAATGCTGAAAAAAAGAATCATTCCTTGCCTGGATATACGAGATGGCCGCGTAGTCAAAGGCATTCAATTTGAAAACATCCGAGATGCCGGCGACCCAGTAGAAACGGCGCGGCGTTACAGCCAACTGGGCGCAGATGAGATCACCTTCTTGGATATCAACGCTACGCACGAGGGCAGAAGCACGATGTTTGATGTCGTAGAACGCACGGCAGAGCAGGTGTTCATTCCCTTTACCGTAGGCGGCGGGATCCGTGATATCGATACCATCCGGGAGGTGCTGCGCCGCGGGGCGGATAAAATATCCCTCAATTCGCCTGCGGTGCAAACGCCGGAGCTGATAGAGGAAGGCGCCATGCGCTTTGGGAGCCAGTGTATCGTTGTATCTATCGACGTAAAGCGCTGTCAGGATAGGGATGGCTGGGATGTGTACATTCATGGGGGCCGCATCAATACGGGGCTGGATGCGATGGAGTGGCTGTATGAGGTGCAAAAGCGAGGAGCGGGGGAGATCTTGCTCACTAGTATGGACGCCGACGGTTCCATGCAGGGATTTGATCTGCCCGTTCTCGAGCAGGCGTCTAAAATTTGCAAAGTGCCGCTTATCGCGTCCGGCGGAGCGGGTACGATGGAGCATTTTGCACAAGCGGCCCGGGCGGGTGCAGATGCAATGCTTGCCGCTTCGTTATTCCACTTTGGGCATTTACAGATCGGTACACTGAAAAAGTACTTGGATCAGCAAGGGATCCCTATGCGGCTGGACGGCATCCAAGCATAGAAAATACGCAAAGACAAAATCTCCCTTTGAATCCACAAATAATTTACATATATTTACAAGATAGTTGACGATTGAATATAAATTGTAAAGAAGACAAAATAGTTAATTTACAATACAGCAACCTTCAACAATGCAAAAAAGGAGGGCATTAAAACCCTCCTTTTATTACGCTTATTTTTGGATTAAATCCAAGATCAACTGACGAATTACTTTGGGATTGGCCTTGCCGCGCGTTTTTTTCATGGCAGCGCCGATCAAACTGGCAAAAGCTTTTTCCCGACCGCCAAGATATGCCTCCACGGTATCCTGGTTTTCCGCAACGACCTCTTTGGCTACCTGTAAAAGGGCATCGGTATCCTCCATCTGTGCCAGATTTTTCTCTTTAACGATCGTATCCGGATCCTTACCGGTTTCCACCATCGTTTCCAGCACGGTCTTGGCTCCGGAAGAATTGATTTTATTGCCGGTGATTAGCTGCACAAATGCGCCGTATTGCTCTCCTGTAAAAGGAAGCGGCTCTTCCTGGGCAGCATGCTCGTTCCACAGGCTGGCCATAGGGCCGATCAGCCAGTTGGCAGCAATTTTTGCATCTGCCTTTTGGGCTAGCGCACCATCCATCAACGTAGTCATCCAAGCGGTATTGGCCAAAAGCCGCGCTTCTTGGCTGGCCAAGCCCAGCGCCTCGTATCTCTGGGAGCGGGCCTGCGGCAGCTCCGGCAGGCTATCCTTGAGTTTCTGCATGTGCTCGGCGGAAATGACAATAGGAGGCAGATCCGGCTCAGGGAAGTAACGATAATCCTGGCTGTCCTCTTTATCGCGCATGGCGTAGGTTTTGCCAAGATCATCATCCCAGCGCAATGTCTGCTGGATAACCTTTTCACCTTTTTCCAACAGCTCTGCCTGCCGGCGCGCCTCATACGCAATGGCACGGGTAACAGAACGGAAGGAATTCAGGTTTTTCATTTCGCAGCGCGTACCGTATTCTGTGCTTCCTTCTTCCCGCAAAGACAGATTTACATCGCAGCGCATAGAGCCTTCCTGCATTTTGCAATCCGATACGCCAAGGGAAATCAGCAACTCTCTGAGTGCCTGCAAAAAGGTGCAGACCTGGGAGGCGGAGCGAAAATCCGGATCGGTCACGATTTCAATCAGCGGTACGGCGGCACGGTTGTAGTCCGCGCGGCTGGCGGCCTGCTTGGGCAGATGTACCAGTTTGCCCGCATCCTCTTCCATATGAATCTCGGTAAAGCCAATGGTAAAGGGCGTACCGTCTTCATCGACTAGGTTGAGCTGGCCGCCGGAGCAGATGGGCACGCCTCGCTGAGAAATCTGATAGCCCTTCGGCAGATCAGGATAATGATAGTTTTTTCGGTCCATATAGCTGACGGGCGCTACCTCGCACCCTAAGGCCAGGCCTACCCTTGCCGCATAATCTACCACCGATTGATTCATTACGGGCAAGCTGCCGGGCAATCCCAGGCATACAGGGCAGCAATGGGTATTTTCCTCACCGCCGAACACATTTTCACAGTTACAGAATATCTTTGTCTTGGTGGCCAATTCCACATGAATTTCTAGGCCAATGACGGTTTCGAACTTCATTTCGCGCCTCCTTTTTGGCAAACCGGACGAATCATCGATTGGCCGAAATTCTGCTGGTAGGCATGGCCGGCGTTGAGGACTTTGGCATCTTGATAATGTGCGCCGATCAGCTGTAGGCCAATGGGCATGCCATCCTCATCCTTACCGCAGGGAACGGAAAGGCCGGGCAGCCCTGCGATGTTGACTGCAACTGTACACACATCGGCGGCATACATGGCCAGCGGATCGGTCACTTCTCCCATTTCCCAGGCAACGTTCGGGGAAGTGGGCGTCAACAGTAAATCATAGGTTTCAAAGGCTTTTCTAAAATCCCGTTTGATCAGCGCACGGGAGGCCAGCGCCTTTTTGTAATACGCATCATAGTAGCCGGCGGATAGCACGAAAGCGCCCAGCATAATGCGGCGTTTTACCTCATCGCCAAACCCTTCGGTACGGGTACGGATCAGCATATCCTCAAAGCTTTCCGCCTCTTCGGCCCGGAAGCCGTAACGCACGCCGTCATACCGGGCCAGGTTGCTGCTTGCTTCTGCACAGGCCAATAGATAATAGGTGGGAAGCCCATATTGCGTCAAAGGCAGCGAGCAGGGCTCTACGATGGCCCCCAGCGATTCCAGATCACGCGCGGCCTTTTGTACCGCTTCGCGAACCTGCTGGGTTACGCCTTGCCCGAAATACTCCTGCGGTATCCCGATTTTTACCCCCTTGACATCTCCGGTCAAAGAAGATTCGAACTTAGGTGCGGCCTGCTGCATGGAAGTAGAATCCTTAGCATCCGGGCCGGCAATGGCGTCCATAACGACAGCACAATCCTCCACAGTGTGGGAAAACACGCCGATTTGATCCAGCGAAGAGGCAAAGGCAATCAGCCCATAACGGGAAACCATGCCATAGGTAGGCTTGAACCCAACAACGCCGCAGAGCGAAGCGGGCTGGCGGATGGAACCGCCTGTATCCGTACCCAGGGCAAAGGCTGCCATACCAGAGGCTACGATGGCTGCGCTGCCGCCGCTGCTGCCGCCCGGTACACGATTGAGATCATGCGGGTTTTTCGTTTCAAAAAAGTAGGAGGTTTCTGTAGAGGAACCCATGGCAAACTCATCCATGTTTGCCTTGCCTAACATCACAGCATCCTGATTGAATAGCTTTTCAACTGCTGTGGCCGTATAAGGGGGCACAAAGTTTTCCAACATCTTGGAAGCGCACGTTGTCTCAATGCCTTTTGTGCATAGGTTGTCCTTGATGGCCATAGGGATGCCTGTCAGCGGCTGTGCTGTGCGGTCGTCCAACCGTTGCTGCGCACGGACGGCCTGTTTTTCCGCCGTCTGCGGATTCAGGCTGATATAGCCCTGCACCAGAGGGTCTACATCCGCGACTCGTCCTTGATAGCTTTGCATTGCCTCGGAAGCGGAAATCTTTTTCTCCCGGAGAGCTGCCTGCAATTCTTTGATGGTCATTTCGTATGCTTGCATGTTGCGCCTCCTTATACGATCCGAGGAATGAGAAAACCATCTCCGTCCGTTTCAGGCGCCAATTCAATGACGGCCTGCTTGGGCAGAGAGGGGGCGATCTCGTCTGCACGCACCACGGCATGGTCGGCCTCGGGTGCTACGCTGACGCCTTCGGTATCCAGCTGGGACAGCTGATCCACAAAGGCCAAAATACTGGAAAATTCATCGGTAAAAGCGTCCAACTGCTCATCGGTGAAGGACAGCTTTGCCAACTGCGCCAACTGGGCGATCTCGTTGCGATCCACGGGTTGATCCGCTCCTTTTGGGCCATATAGCCTATTTACTCATGATGGAATACTATACCATATTTTGCGGAGAAACCGCAATGTTCGTATGTTATTGATATAAAAAAATCAACGCTTAGCCCGAAATTGGACGGTATGCGTGAGAAAACTTGGGATATTGAGGTACAAAACAGAGGAAAACGGAGGAAACAAAGCCTCGTTTTATGCCGTAGAAAAAGGCGGCAATTTTGCTGGGGAAAAATTCGTTTTGCCACGTTTGCTTGCTTTTCGGCCCGTCTGGTATACTACATAGCGTGAAGACAGAAAGGATGATAGCTTGCACCGAAAATTTACAGAGAAAGACAGAGCACAGTATGTGGCGATGAGCCGGGAGTTTTATCAGGGAGATGGCGTAAGCCATGCTGTGCCGGAAGAAAACTTCAACAAGACCTTCACACTAATCTTACAGAAAAATCCTTATTTGGAAGGGTGGATGATCGAATCCCAAGGCCGTGCGGCCGGGTACATTCTACTGAGTTTCACCTATGGAAACGAGGCAGGCGGCATGATTGTGCTGTTGGAAGAATTGTATATCCGGCCGGAATAC